>Ga0070741_10013158_pt1 | contig 14709 bp, 11 predicted proteins | sample Coa_R1_4_FD_66440 | JGI IMG/M metagenome (GOLD analysis project Ga0070741, IMG submission 66440) | Surface soil microbial communities from Centralia Pennsylvania, which are recovering from an underground coalmine fire - Coalmine... | ecosystem: Environmental > Terrestrial > Soil > Unclassified ...
CACCGACCGCAAGAAGGACCTCATCGTCACCGCCGGCGGCAAGAACATCGCGCCGCAGCCCATCGAGGCGCTGATCAGCCAGGACCCGCTCGTCCTCCGCGCGGCGGTGATCGGCGACAAGCGCAAGTACCTGGTCGCTCTCATCGTGCCCGACTTCGACAACCTCCATGCATGGGCCAGGCGGCAGGGCATCAGCGCGGCGAACGACTCCGAGCTGGTCAAGGACTCGCGCGTCGCCGACACCTACACCCGGATCGCGGAGCAGGCCTCGGCGAAGCTGGCCCGGTACGAGACGATCAAGAAGGTGGCCGTCCTCGATCGCGACTTCGACCCCGACCAGGGCGAGCTGACGCCGACCCTCAAGGTCAAGCGGCGGGTGGTCGCGGAGCACTTCGGCGACGTCATCGAGGCGCTGTATTCGTGACCCGCAGGGCGACCACCGCAGCTCCCGGTCCGACGCGACGCCGCGCCCGCGAGCTGCGCGGTCGCTCGCAGACGCCCGCTGCAGCCGAGCTGCTCACCCTCGCCACCGAGCCCGATGCCGAGGGCGCGCGGCCGCGTCGCGCGCGCAAGGCGCCGCAGCGTCCCAGCGAGTCGCCTGCGCTGCGCTTCGCGCCGCCGCTCGTGCGCGAAGCCATCGACACCATCGACGGCCGGGTCATGGGCCTGGTGGAGAAGGGCCGCCACGGCTCGCTCGACGAGCGGGACGCCGCGTTCATCGAGCGGCAGCTGCGCATCCTCGGGCCGCTCACCGACCTCTACTTCCGTGGTGAGGTGCGCGGGCTCGACAACATCCCCGCCGAGGGGCCGGTGCTGATGGTGGGCAATCACAGCGGCGGCCTGGTGATCCCCGACACCTGGGTGTTCGAGACGCACTTCTTCCGCCACTTCGGCGTCGACCGCCCCACCTACGCGCTGGCCCACAACATGGTGATGGGGCTTCCCGTGATCGGGACCTTCCTGCGCCGGCTGGGCACGCTGCCGGCGCATCCTGACAGCGCGCGCGACGCGCTGCGCCAGGGTGCCGCGGTTCTCGTGTACCCGGGCGGCGACGAGGACACCTTCCGCCCCTGGAGCGAGCGCAACCGCGTGCACCTGGCGCGCCGCACCGGGTTCATCCGGCTGGCTCTGCAGGAGCGCGTCCCCATCGTGCCGGTGGTGAGCATCGGCGGCCAGGAGACGCTCTTCATCCCCAGCGACGGCCGCTCGCTGGCGCGCCGCCTCGGTCTCGAGCGCTTCCGCATCAAGGCGCTGCCCATGGTGATCGCGCCACCGTGGGGTGTCAGCCCCGGTGACTTCCTCTTCCACCTGCCGCTGCCGGCGAAGATCGTCGTGCAGTGCGGCGAGGCCGTCGACTTCGCCGAGCGCTTCGGCGACCTCGACGCGCGCGACCCCGAGGTGATCTGGGCGTGCTACGAGTACGTCGAGCGCCGCATGCAGGACATCCTCGACCAGCTCGCCGCCGAGCGCCGCTACCCGGTGCTGGGCTGAGGACGACCATGACCGCAACCGCTCCGAACCCACATGAGACCGCCGCAGGCGAGTGGCTGGTGAGCCACGACCCCGCCTCCGGTGAGGAGGTGGGGCGCGTCCGCGTCACGCGGCCGGAGGACGTCGCCGCGGTGGTGCAGCGTGCGCGCCGCGCGCAGCCCGGATGGGACGCGCTGTCGCCGCGCCAGCGCTCCCACGTCATGGTGCGCGCAGCACGCGTCCTCTTCGAGCGCATGGACGCCGTCGCCGCGCGGATCAGCGCCGAGCAGGGCAAACCGCAGCTCGAAGCGCTGCTGCACGACGTCTCGACGGCGATCGAGCACGCCCTGTGGTGCGCCTCCGACGTGCCGAGGCTGCTGCGCGCGGAGCGGGTGCGCAGCCCGCAGCTCACCTACCGCTCCAAGAAGCACGTGCTGCACTACGAACCGATCGGCGTCGTCGGCATCATCAGCCCGTGGAACTTCCCCTTCGGGATTCCCTTCAGCGAGGTCGCCATCGCGCTGGCCTGCGGCAACGCGGTGGTGCTCAAGCCCTCGGAGCTGACGCCGCTCGCCGCCGAGGAGATCGCCTCCGTGTTCCGCGACGCCGGGCTTCCCGACGGCGTGCTGCAGGTGATCCACGGTGACGGTCGCACCGGTGCTGCGCTGGTTGCCGCCGGAGTCGACAAGATCTTCTTCACCGGCAGCGTCTCGACCGGCCGGGCGGTGATGCGGGCCGCCGCCGACACGCTGACGCCCGTGGTCCTCGAGCTGGGCGGCAAGGACCCGATGATCGTCCTCGAGGACGCCGACGTCGACCTCGCGGCGCGCGGCGCCGTGTGGGGCGCCTTCGCCAACGCCGGACAGGTCTGCGCCAGCGTCGAGCGCGCCTACGTGCACGAGAGCGTCGCCCAGCAGTTCGTCGAGCGCGTGGTCCGTCACGCTGAGGCGCTGCGCACGGGCCGCCACGACGAGGACGGCGTCGACCTCGGGCCGCTGGTGTCGGCTCGGCAGTTCGAGGTCGTCAAGGGACTGGTCGACGACGCCGTGGCCGGCGGTGCGCGCATCCTCACCGGCGGCCCCGATGTGCGCGGCGGCTCCTTCTACCGGCCCACCGTGCTCGTCGACGTTCGGCCCGACATGCGCATCATGCGCGAGGAGATCTTCGGGCCGGTGCTGCCGGTGGTGACCATCCGCAGTGAGGACGAGGCGGTCGACGCCGCCAACGACTCCGAGTTCGGCCTCAGCGCCTCGGTGTGGACGCGCTCGAAGCGGCGCGCCCTGCGCATCGCGGAGCGGCTGCAGGCCGGCAGCGTGTGGGTCAACGACCACATGTACTCGCACAACGCGCCCCAGCTTCCCTGGGGCGGGGTCAAGCAGTCGGGGTTCGGGAGGACGCACAGCAAGCACGGCGTCTACGAGTGCGTGCAGGTGAAGATGGTGGGACAGGACGCCGGCCGCCTGCCGCGTCCCCACTACTTCCCCTACGCGTCACGTCAGGCGGCGTTCGTGCCGGCGTTGCTGCGCGCGATGTACGGACGCGGTCTCGCCGGCCGCATCGCGACGGCGCTCCGCCGCCTGCCCAGCTAGAGGAGGTCGAGGATCATGGGGCACATCACCGTCACCCGGACCATCGAGGCGCCGGTGGAGACCGTCTTCGCCTACGTCGACGACTACAGGAACACCACGAAGTACATGAAGGACCTCACCAAGTGGGCGCCGGTCGGCTCGCAGACGCACGGCAAGGGCGCGCACTTCGAGGTGGCCATGAAGGCCGGTCCCAAGGTGCTCGACTCCTCGGTGCTCATCACCCACTGGACCGAGAACAAGGTGATCGCCTGGAACTCCGAGAGCGGGTTCAGGCAGACGGGCAAGTGGGCGTTCCGCGCCAAGGGCGGCGGTACCGAGGCGACGTTCGACATGGAGTACGAGTTCGGCGGCGGGCTGGCCGGCAAGGTGCTGGCCAAGGCGGCCGAGCCCTTCGTGAAGATGAACATCGAGGCGTCGGTGGACGAGCTGAAGAAGCAGACGGAGAAGCTCGGGACCAAGAAGCCGGCGGCGCGGAAGTAGATCCTGCGCCCGATGAGTGAGCCGCTCGGCGAGCTTCCCATGGTGTCGGTGGTCATCCCTGCGCTCGACGAGGAACGGCACATCGCCGACTGCCTGGATTCGGTGGTGGCCCAGACCTACCCGCACGAGCGGATGGAGGTGATCGTCGCCGACGGCGGCTCGACGGACGCCACGCGCGAGATCGTCGCCGGCTATGCGGCGCGCCATCCCTTCATCCGGCTCATCGACAACCGGGACCGCATCCAGGCGGCGGGATTGAACCGCGCCATCGAATCGAGCCGCGGAGACGTCGTCGCCAGGCTCGACGCCCACGCGGCGTGGCCACCCGGACACCTCTCCCGCTGTGTGAGGCTGCTCGAGGAGACGGGCGCGGACAACGTCGGGGGAACCATGTCGGCGGTCGGCGACACGCCGCTCGCGGACGCCATCGGCTGCGCCACCGCGTCTCCGTTCGGCGTCGGCGGGGCGCGGTACCGCTACGCGACCCGACAGCAGGACGTCGACACCGTGTGGCTCGGCTGCATGCGACGCAGCGCCTTGGAGCGTGCGGGCCTGTACGACGAGAGCCTCGCGGTGCACGAGGACTACGAGCTGAACCACCGCATCCGGCGAAGCGGCGGTCGCGTCGTCTTCTCTCCGGAGCTGCCGGTGACGTACTGGCCTCGCGAGGCGTGGGGAGCCCTGGCGCGCCAGTACTTCCGGTATGGCGCGGCCAAGGCGCGTGTGGCGCGCGGCGACGCGGGTGTCCTGCGGCCGCACCACCTCGTGCCACCGCTGGCGGTGGCGCTCGCGCCCGTGGCGATGCTCGCCGGGCTCTGCAGGCCGCGACGCCGGCGAACGGTGCTGCTGCTCGGCTCGGGCTATGCGGCGGCCTGCGGCGTGGCGGGCGCGCTCGCCAGCCGCGGACGTCCCCCGGCGGTCCGCCGCCGCGTGCCCTTCGTCTTCCCCGTTGTCCATCTCAGCTGGGGAGCGGGATTCTGGGCGGGCCTGCTGCGGCGACAATAGCCGGCGTGCAGCAGACCGTGCGGCGCTTCGACGTGGTGGTCGTGGCGTATCGCAGCGAGGAGCACATCCTCGCCTGCCTCGACAGTGTGAAGCAGGCGGCCGGGCTCGACCGCAACATCGTCGTCGACCACGGTGACGGCGCCAGCGCAAGGCGGGCGGAGGCCGCCGGCGCGACGGTGGTGCACGATCCGACGAACCCCGGCTTCGGTCGGGGACAGAACCGCGGGGTCGCCCTCGGCACCGCGCCGTTCGTCCTGCTGCTCAACCCCGATGCGTCGATGGTGCCCGGAGCGGTCGTCCGGGGCCTCGACGTTCTCGCGGCGCGGCCCGACGTCGCCGCGGTCCAGGGTGTGATCCGCAGCGCCGCCGGCGGTGGCCCGGAGCGGAGCCGCGGTCGTGAGGTGAGGCCGGTGCACCTCCTCGGGCGGGCGTTCTCGCTGCGGTCGCTCCTGCGCTCGAGGATGGTGCGCGCGCTGACTCGTCACGTTCCCGCCGTCGCGGACCACGTCGAGCGGGTGCCCGCCGCCGCGGTCGACACCGAATGGCTGGCGGCGACGGCGCTGCTGGTACGGCGCACCGCCTTCGAGGCGGTGGGCGGCTTCAGCCCGGACTACTTCCTCTACGGGGAGGATCTCGACCTCTGCCGCCGGCTGCGCCTGGACGGCTGGCGACTGGTGGCACTCTCCGACGACTGGGCGGTGCATGACAGCGGAGCGTCGGCCGCGAGCACCGTCGAGCGCGAGATCACCTGGTGGAACGGGACGATGACCTTCGCCGCGCGCTGGTGGTCACCGGTCGAGTGGATGGCCGCGCTCGTCGCCGCCGTCGTGGAGTGTGGGCGCCTGATCGCGCGGGAGCCGGCGGCGCGGGGACGCGTTGTCGAGGGCGTCCTTCGCCGGCCGCTCCGGTACCGGCGGCGCCGCTAGGCCAACGGGATCACGGCCGGGGACGGCCGCCTCGCCGGATGCGCGCGTCGCGCAGGGCGGCGACGTCCTCCACGCGCACCGGTGAACCGGCATGCAGGGCGATCACGTCGTAATGCCAGTCACGTGTTGGGCCCGCGTCGTCGAGACACACCGAGGCGAGGACGGAGATCTCCCCGGCGTCGGGTCGCAGCATGACGTGGCTGAAGTCGCCGAACTTGGTGAACCACACGAAGCGATCGTAGCCGTGGCTCGCCAGCACGTCGAAGGGGCGCTTCCAGTCGTTTCCGGTGGCGACGTACAGCCTCGGGTGCCACTCGAAGATCACCGCCGGACGGTGCCGCTCCAGGAGCCCGGCTGCACCGGCGATGACCTTGCCGTCGAAGCCGTCCGTGTCCGTCTTGAGCACGTCGACGTGCGGGGCGGCGGCGAGCAGCTCGTCGAGTGTGGTCGACGCCGCCGCGCCGTCCCCGACCGCGCTGGCCGTGCCGCGATGCGTTCGCTGCAGCGCCCGCTCCGCGCCCCGGACATCGGACACGAGAGCGCGGTGAAGCTGCACCGCGGGAAGGTCACCGACGTTCGCCGCCAGAAGTCCGAAGAACTCCTCGTCACCCTCGACGCAGTGAATCGCCTCGACGGCATCACCGGCCCTGTCCAGGATCAGCAGAGCGGTGTCACCCACCGCCGCGCCGACGTCGACGAGAGTCACGGCACGCCCCGCGGCCTCGCGGGCCCGGCAGACGGTCTCCACGAGAGGGTCGTTGTAGGTGGGCCAGCGTCGCAACAGCATGGGGTACGGGTACCCGGCGTTGACCGTCACCCGGCGGCCGTGGATGCGCGTGGGGACGGGGCCGGACCATCGCCGCCAGCTCGCCTCCCACGCTCGGCCCCACAGGGCGGCACCGATGCGGGTGTTGCACACCTTCACCGAGCGATTGAGAACGTTGTACGCAATGGTCGGCGGGATTCGCCGCCGGTCGCGCGGGCTCATGCCGGGGCACCGCGGAGGATGCTTCGCAGCGAGGTGCGTTCGAGGCGCAGGCAGATCGGCGTGACCGCGGCGAGGTACAGCGCGGACACCGCGACCAGCAGCGGCCAGCTGGCGACGTCACCGGCATGCGCCAGCATCAACGCCACCGCCAGGCAGGTTGCCACGGAGAACGCCCGCAACGACGGGAGGCGCCAGCCCTTCCCGTGGGCGCGGCGCATGAGGACGAGGAAGAGAGCGGTGCCGGCCAGGTTCCCGGCGATGGACCCGTACAGCGCACCGTTGAGGCCGATGCTGCGTGTCAAGACGAGACTGAGCGCACCGTTGACGACGACGTTGACCACCGACCCGATCGCGGGCAGGCGATGTGCCTCCTCGCCGAACGCCCGCAGCGCCAGCGGCGCGGCGTAGAGGTTCAGCGCGACGGCGACGACCAGCAGGCGGACCACCGTGCCGGCCGCGGCGAAGTCGGCGCCGAGCCACAGTCGCACGAACGCCGGACCGAAGGCGAAGGCCGCGCTCAGGATGGCGCCGCCGAGTGCGAAGCTGCAGCGCTCGAGCTCCGAGTAGATGCGCCGCGCCTCGTCGGAACGCGAGCGCCCCAGCTCGGCGACCGCGGTCAACAGCGGTGTGAGCGGCAGCACCGCGAGCGCCTTCGCCTGCAGCACCAGCATCGTCCCGAGCTGGAACGAGGCGACGACGGCGGGGCCGACGTAGTGGGCGAGAACGAGCTTGTCCCACTGGGTGTCGATCACGTCGCTCACCTGGGACAGGAGGACGAGTCCTGACAGGGCGAGGAAGGGTCGCAACGTCGTCGGGCTGATGCGGAGCAGGCGGAAGCGGAGATCCGGAGCGACAGCGCGCGTGCCCCGCCACTCCAGGAGGAGCTGCACCACCGTCTGCGCCGCCCAACCGCCGGCCAGCGACCAGAGCCCGGCGCCGGCCAGTGCCCCGCCGACGGTCGCCGCCGCGCCCACCAGACTGCCGATGAGCGTCGAGCGCGTTTCGATGTCGTTGCGCTGGAGGCCCCGCAGCACGCCGAAGTACCCGTTCAGGACCACGGTCACCGCGGCGGCCAGGATGACGGCACGGAGGAACAGGTCGAGCTGCGCCGCGGACTCGCCCGGCGCGCCAAGGGGCAGGAGCACCCCGCGGATGGCGGGAACCGCGAACCACCCGCCGATCGCCACGGGCACGACGAGCATCGCCAGGATGGAGGTGCCGAGCTGCACGGAGCGGCGCACCGCTGCGTCGTCGCCATCGGCGACGGCGGCGGCCACCCGCCGCACGACCTCCGCGCGGATCCCCACGTCCGCGAGCGCCGCGATGGTCAGGATCGACGCTCCGACGGCCCAAACGCCGTACGTGGCCGCTCCGACGCGACGCACCACCAGCGGGATCACCACCAGGTCGACGAGGTAGCCGACCATCGCCGCCCCCGTCGCGCTGCGAATCACCATCGCCAGGGTGCGACTCGACGTCCCGACCTCGACGGTGCGCGGCCTGGTTGCCAGCGCCTTCATCGCTGAGTGGTCCCGGAGGCGAGGGCGAACACCTCGTGCAGCCGCCGCACGGTGGAATCCCACGAGAAGCGCGGCACGACGGTCGAGCGGATCGCATCCGGGTCCCGCGGCACGGCACCGCGTCGCGTCATCTCGATGGCCGCCGCGACGTCATCGGGAAAGGGAGGCACGAGCAGGCCGTTGACACCATGGGTGACCGTCTCGCGGAAGCCACCCTCGGCCACGGCGACGACCGGAGTGCCGGCGCTCATCGACTCCAGTGCGGTGAGCCCGAAGGGCTCGAGCTGCGACACGCAGAGCGTGGTGAGCGCGCCCCGGTAGAGGTCCACGAGCGTCGCGTCCGGCACGTCGCGCCGCAGATGCAGGGCGACGCCCAGCCGCGCCGCTCTCTCCCTGAGCCGTTCCGCATACCCGTCCACCTCGCGGTCGTAGACGACGACGACCTCCGGGCGGTCGCGGGTGATCCGGGAGACCGCGTCGATGGCCAGCTCGTGACGCTTCAGCCAGTGCAGCGCGCCGACGGCGAGGACGTACGACGACGTCGGGGCGACGCCCTCGCCCGGGCGGAACGTGCCGTCGTCGACGCCGGGGTGGCAGACCCATGCCTCGCGTCCGTACGCCCGCAGGACGGCCTCGGCCGTGAAATGCGAGTTGCAGACGAGATTCGTGGCCGCGGCCGTCGACGTGCGGTCCGCGCGGCGGAGGTACTCTTCGAAGCTTCGGGAGAGTGCCCGCCGGGGAAGGGCTCTCCTGATGTACGGCGATCGGTAGGCGCCCGCTTCGAAGCTCTGCCGGCGTGGCTCGTGGACGTAGTACAGGCTCGGGGTTCGGAGATGGCGGAGGAGGAAGGGCGCCTGCACGTACTGGCTGGGATGGACCCAGCAGAGGTCGTACCCACCCGCGTCGATCTGCGCGGCGATCCGGCGCTCCGCTCGGGAGAGGTTGGCGACGGCGCCGGGAATGCGCAGTGGCGTCGGGGCGGTCACACGCTCGACTGCGGGCCAGGGAATCCCCGCGCGGTGGACGGCTCGCACGTGGCCCTCGAGGTCAGCGTCGCCTCGCTGGTCGGAGCCGTCCCCGATATGCAGGGTGTACAGGTCGAAGTCGTGCAGGCGGCTCGATCGCCGGATCGTCTCGCTGACGAGTCGTCGCGCTCCGCCCGGTGGCAGAGCGTGGTAGACCGCGATGCGCATCGGCTCAGCCGTAGAGCACGTCGTAGACGGCGCTGCGTGGCCCCTCGCGCGAGAAGCGCCGATAGTCGCCGTGCATCGCGCGCGCAGTGACGGGAACCAGCCGACGCAGGGGGTTGCGCGAGAGCCCCTGCCTGAACCGAAGCAGGTCGTTCTTGGCGGCCAGCGCGGAGCGCCCTGGCGCGTTGAGCGCACCGTGCTCGTCGAGACGGATCAGCGCGGCTTCGTAGAAGGCGGCGGCCGACTCGTGGACGCGGCCACGCCTGCGCCGCGCGGCGATGCGGGCCAAGAGGCGCCGGGCGGGAAGTCCGGCGGCATTGCCGCCATGCAGGCGGTACGCGATCAGCGGCTCGGCGATCGCCTCTACAGGAGACACCGCAGCAGCGAGGAGGCCGATCCAGGCGTCATGGAAGCCCGTGTCCGGGAAGGGCACGACGAGGTCCCGCAGTCGCGCATGGAAGGCCATTGTGGCACCGGTGACGACGTTCTGGCGGAGCAGCACCTCGAGACCCCGGCCCTGGGCGAACCGTTGCACGTCCGCTGCGGTCATGCCCACCTGCCACCAGAGCCCGCCCTGCAACGGCCGTCCTTCGCCGTCGATGAGGGTCGCGTCGGTGAAGGTCGCACCGAGGTCCGGTCGTCGTGTGAACGCACTCACGATGGTCGCCAGCTTGGCCGGATGCCAGACGTCGTCCTGGTCGGCGAGCGCGATGACGTCCCCGCTCGCGCCCCGGATCGCCTGCTCGAAGTTCGCCGAGATCCCGACGCGCGACTCGTTGATCACCACGCGGCCGGGGACGGGACTCGCGTCGAGGAGCGAGGTCACGACGGCTGCGGTGTCGTCAGTCGACGCATCGTCGAAGACCAGGACCTCGTCGGGTGGCCTGGTCTGCGCCAGGATGCTCTGCAGCTGGGCCGCAACGAACCGCGAGCCGTTGCACGTCGCCATGACGACGGACACGCGCAGGGAGCGGTCCCCGGGTCCGTTCATCGTCCGCCGAGGCTCAGCACCGCGAGGAGGGTGCGCGCCACGATCACCAGGTCGAGTGCCACCGATTGACGCTTGATGTAGTACAGGTCGTAGGAGAGCTTGACCCGCGCCCCGCCCGACCCGGAGCCGTAGCCATAGTTGACCTGCGCCCAGCCCGTGAGGCCCGGGCGCACCGTGAGGCGCGTGCGGTAGAAGTCGACCTCGCGCTCCAGCTCGTCGACGTACTGCGGCTGCTCCGGGCGCGGCCCGATCAGGCTCATGTCGCCGCGCAGGATGTTCCACGACTGAGGAAGCTCGTCGAGGTGGAGGCGGCGCAGGGCGCGGCCGATCGCGGTGATGCGCGGGTCGCGCGTCTCGGTCCAGCGCGTGTCGCCGTCGCCGGCGACGCGCATCGTCCGCAGCTTGGTGAGCTGGAAGTGCCGGCCGTACTTGCCGACACGCGTCTGGCGATGGAGCACGGGGCCGCCGTCGGTCAGCTTGATCAGCGGGGCGGCGAGCAGGAGCAGCGGGAGCAGAGCGACGGTGCCCACGAGGCCCGCGACGACGTCCACGCCGCGCTTGCAGGCCGCATACAGCCGTGAGGTCTCACTGCGCATCGGCAAGGAGATGAGCCACGAGTGACCGAGCTGGTCGAGCAGGAGCCGCCCGGTCAGTTCTTCGTACAGGTCGGCCAGCGAGCGCACCCGCATCCCGCTGTCGTAGCAGCGCACCAGCGCGCCGAAGAGCTCGCGAGAGATGTCGTCCCGCATGCCGAGGATCACCTCGCCGACACGCCCCGACGAGGCCAGCTCGTCGAGCTGCCGCTCCGCGCCGGCGGAGAGCGGGTTGATCACCTTCTGCACCCGGTAGAAGCTCGCCGACTGCTCGCGCACGTCGGGCCAGATCCGCTGCAGCACGTCGGACGTCGCCAGCAGGGCGATGGGCTGGGCGAGGCGCGTGTTGGTCAGCGTGCGCCGGTAGAGCAGCCGTGCACCGGTGACCAGCGCCGCCGACAGCGGCACCCAGAGCAGGATGGTCGGCCGGGTGATCCGGTACGGCATGGCGAAGAAGAGCACCAGCAGGCCCGCCGTGGAGAACACCAGCGTGGTGCCGACCGCACGCATGGTGGTGCGGATGCGGGCCGCCGTGCGCAGGTTGTACGCGTCGCTGAGCTGCGCCATCACCAGCCACATCGCCACCGCGATCACCGTGCCCGAGCGAGGGATGTAGAACCCGGCGTCGCGGGCCACGGCGGTGCGGATGTTGAACGCCGCCACGTAGGCGACCGCCACCGCCACCACGTCGGCGAGGACGAGCAGCAGGCGCCGCTCGGAGAGCAGCAGGCCGCGGCGGCGCTGCAGGGGCAGGGCCCCGGTGCGCGCAGCGACGGCCGTCGTCTCGATCACGAAGCGACGCTACCAACCAGCCCGTCAGGCTCCCGTGACTGTCCGGAATAGGTCCCGTGAAGGGGTGACCACAGCTCCGTCACCGCCCGGCATCCGTGCGGGCGCGAGCCCGGATGCCTTGCTAGCCTCGCCGCCGCATGCACACCCCAGCCGCCTGCTGATGGACGTCCTCGACCTGCTCCGCGCCCTGCCCGGCCTGCTCCTCCTGGGGCTGCTCCCCGGCCTGGCGCTGCTCACCCTGATCCGGCCCTCCATGCCCCGCTGGTGGCGCCTGGCCGCGGCGCCGGGCATGTCGATCGGCATGGTCGGGCTGCTCGGGCTCGTCTACCACCGCGCCCACGTCCCCTTCGAGCCGGCGACGGTGCTGCCGGCCGTCGCGGTCCTCGTCGCCGTGGCCGCCGTGGCACACAGGCGCGTGCGCGTCCATCGCGCCGGCGCCACCCCGGACCCCGCCCGCCTCGGCGGTCGCCCCGCTCGCGTCGTGGTCGGCGCCGGCCTGCTTGCCGGGCTCATCTCGGCGTCCGTCGCAATAGCGGTCCTGCACGCCCAGCCGCTGCCCCCCGACACCGACAGCCCCATCCACGCCTACATCACCCAGGCGATCGCCACCCAGCACGACGTCGCCGTGGTCCAGCCGGTCCCCGACGTGTCCTCGTCGCTGGTGCGCGACCGGGTCAGCTTCGAGGCCACCGCCGCCGAGGTGGCCCAGCTCACCGGCATGCGCCCCGAGGCGGCGATGCTCCCGCTGGTGCTCCTCGCCGTCGCGCTGCTGCCGCTCTCGCTGGCGATGCTGGCCTGGGAGGCGACCCGCAACTGGAGGGTCGCCGCGCTCACGCCGCTGCTCGGCGTCGGCTTCACCATGACCAGCTGGGCGCTGCTCTTCGGCGAGTTCCCCTACCTCGCCGACGCGACGCTCGTCGTCCTGCTCGCGCTCAGCGCGCGCCGCGCGCTGCTCGGCAGCGAGCGCACCCGCAACCTGCTCCTCGTCGGCGCCTGCGTCGCCGCGATCTGGGTGACCCACGGGCTCGAGTTCATCACCGCCGTCGTCGTCGGCATCCCCTTCGCGCTGGCGTCGGTGCGGCGGACCAGCAACCTCCGCAGCCTCGCCGCCGGCGCCGCCGGCATCGGCGCCGCATGCATCGTGGGCGCCGCCGCCGTCACCGTTCTCACTCCGCACCCGCTGGTCCCCGCGGCCGTCCCCCCGCCCGGCGTCACCGCGAGCAGCCAGGCGGTGCAGATGCTCGCGCGCATGGGCCCGCGCTCGCAGATGTTCCACGCCCTCTCCGACTTCGTGAACAGCGAGCTGGTGGCGCCGGCGATCGTGCTCTACGTCCTCGGCCTGGCCGCCTCGCTGCTGGTGCGCGGGGTGCGCTGGGTGCTGCTGCTCCACGTCGTCCTGCTGCTCATCCTCGCCGACGTCGGCTACGGCGGGATCCTCATGAAGCTGTGGAGCGCGGTGTTCCCCTGGTCGGGAGCCGACCGTGTGGTCAGCATCCAGTGGTACGCGGTGCCCCTCCTCATGGCCTGGGGCCTGGTCCACGCACGCACCGTGTTCGCGCCGATCCTGGCGAAAACGCGCGACCCTCGGCTGGCGCGCAACCTGGCCGTCGGCCTCGGCGCCGTCACCGTCCTGGCGGTGGGCTTCTCGGTGGCGCACGCGGAGGACCAGATGGGCGGCGCCAACTCGCGCTCCACCGAGACGAGCGACGCCGACGTGGCCGCCCTCGCCGCCATGGACCGCGCCCTGCCCGCCGGCACGCTGGTGCTGTCGGACACGGGCGCGGACGGCGGCCAGTGGATCGACGTGCTCACCCGCGACCTCGAGTGGGCCCCGCTCAGCTTCCAGCGCACCTTCGTGGCCGCGGGCACCATCCGGCCGGCCACCGACCCCAAGGTGGCGGCGCTGGCCCACGCCTGCGACGACCCCGCCGCCGCGCGGGCCGCGCTCGCCGGCATCGGCGCGGTCTACGTCGGCTCGGAGCAGGGCGACCAGGAGGCCACGGTGCGCTGGAACGCCTCGTGCATCGCCGCCCTCCCCGGGGTGCACCCGCTGGTGCGCAGCACCGTGGGCGGCCGCACGGCGACGGTCTACGCGGTCGACCCCACCCTCCAGGCGGTCTCCGCCGGCCGCTGAGCGGGCGCGGCGGGTGCGGCGCCGGCCCGGCGCAGCCCGGCGACACCCAGCCCGACCAGGACGCCCAGCACTGCGAACGGCGTGAGGTGGGCCAGCGGCGCGGGCAGCCAGCCGTCGAGGAGGTAGGCGGCGCTCAGCGAGAGCATCGAGGCCAGCGCACCCCACGGCGCGCGCGGCGCCCAGACCACGGCGCTCACCACCAGCAGCATCAGGTCGTCCGGGAACACGTGCGGGGCGAAGGCCAGCGAGGCGGCGACGCCCAGCCCGACGGTCAGCTCGGGCCGGCCGCGCAGCCGGTCGCGCCAGGCGATCCCCGCCGCCGCGGCCGCCACGCCCAGCAGCACCGCGGCGGCGAAGGCGGCGCCCCCGCTGCCGGTCACGTCGCTGACCAGGCCGGGGATGCCGGCCGTGCGGGCGGCCTCGCCGACGTGGCGCTCCAGGATGAGCCGCGGCAGCTGGAGCATCTGGGCGGGCCCGACCAGGAGGAGCCCGGTCGCCAGCCAGATGCCTCCTCCGGCCGCGACGCCGAGCAGCACCCGCCACGACCGCGCCAGGGCGAGCGCAGGAAGCACCAGCCAGACGGCCTGCGGCTTGACCAGGAGCACCGCCAGCAGCACGCCCGCGAGCACGGGCCGCCCCCGGCGCAGGGCGAACAGCGCCCCCAGGGCGGTGAGGACCATGAGCGGCGCCCACTGCGCCAGGCCCACCGCCGTCACCGCGGGCAGGGACGCCACGCCGGCGAGCAGCAGGGCCACGCGCTGTCCGGCCGGCCACGACGCCGGCAGGAGGCGGTTGCCCACCAGCACGGTTCCGAGCAGCGCCACCAGGAGCGCCCCGACGAGCAGCACCAGCCCGCTGCGCAGCGGCAGGCCGGCCAGCGGCTGGAGCGCCCAGGCCACCAGCGGCGGGTTGACGAACGGCTTGGGGAAGCCCGCCGCGGGCACGTAGCCGAGGATGGAGGCCTGCTGCGCCGCCTGGGCGCCGTCGCAGTAGAGGCAGCCGGGGTTGGCCTGGAGCAGGCGGGCGCCGGT
>Ga0070741_10013159_pt1 | contig 14707 bp, 13 predicted proteins | sample Coa_R1_4_FD_66440 | JGI IMG/M metagenome (GOLD analysis project Ga0070741, IMG submission 66440) | Surface soil microbial communities from Centralia Pennsylvania, which are recovering from an underground coalmine fire - Coalmine... | ecosystem: Environmental > Terrestrial > Soil > Unclassified ...
AGCCCCGAGCCGGTTATGGGGGCGCCGAGGTTGGTGCTTCAGGAGGGTCGGGGACGACCGGCGCCGGCGGTGTCGGAGCACCCGGATCTGGCCCTCGGGATGGCGGGGTTCCAGGTGGCGGTGTCGGAGAAGGATCCGGAGGAGGGTCCCCAATAGGTTTCTGTGTCGGGCCGGTCGGCGTCATTTGTGTGCGCTCGCATTCGCAGGGCGACAGCGCTCGCCGCAATAATCGGACCCAATGCAGCAAATCTCAGGGGGGGCCGCCCCACGAGCAGGCGGCCGTCGCGGCCGCTCGCCAATCATGCGGAATCTAATGCACCGTATCTTTTTGATACTTAGGGCTTATCTGAGCGTCCCACGGAAGTCCGCGGAATATTCCGCCAGTCTCTCCATGTACCTCGCCACCTGGTCCACTTCAAGGTTGACCCGGGCACCGGTTGTCAGCCGGCCCAGCGTCGTGATCTGTTGCGTGTGTGGAATGATGTTGACGCCGAATTCCTCGCCCTCCACCTCGTTGACCGTGAGGCTCACGCCATCCAGCGCCACGGATCCCTTCCTCGCGATATAACGCGCAAGCTCGCGCGGCACAGAGAACCGAATCCTCTGCGACCGCGCATCCCCACTGATGGAGACGACCTTGGCGATGCCATCGACGTGACCTGAGACCAGGTGGCCGCCCAGCGGATCGCCAGCGCGCAGCGAAGCTTCGAGATTGACGGAGGAGCCTGGCTCGAGCGAGCCCAGGGTGGTCAGGCGCAATGATTCCGTGGAGACATCCGCCTCGAACGACTTGCCGTGCAGCTCGACGGCTGTCAGACAGCAGCCCTGCACACAGATGCTGTCGCCAACATGGAAAAGACCGATGTCGAGCTTGCCGAGCTCGATGGTGATCCGAACGTCCCCACCGCGGCGCTCGAGCGACTTGACCCGCCCCACATCCTGCACGATTCCAGTGAACACCCGCGGCCCCTTGCGATTCAGTGCGGCCGAAGTCGCAGGCACAGATCCTCGCCCGTGCGCTTCACATCGAAGAGCGAGAATCCGCGCGCTTCCTGCAGGGACTGCACTTCCGGCAGATTGATGAGCGGCCGCGCCTGCGGCCCGAGCAGCTTCGGCGCCACATACAGCAGCAGCTCGTCGACGAACATGCCGGTGAGCAGCTGCCCGGAGAGCGTCGGTCCCGCCTCGACCAGCACCTCGTTGATCTCGAGCTCACCCAGTCGGGCGAGTACTGCCGACAGATCCAGCAAGCCCGCAAAGGCCGGAATGATCTCGACACTGGCACCGCCGGCGGCCAGCGCTTCTGCGGCCTCGGCGACGGTCGTGGCAGTCAGAATCAACACCTCGCCCTCCACGGAGAACAGGCGCGCATCGGGAGGCGTGCGCAGCCGGGTGTCGAGAATGACCCGCAGGGGCTGTCGATGGTTGCTCCCCGGCAGTCGCACATTGAGTTGCGGATCATCGGCGAGAATGGTCCCGACGCCGGTCATGAGTGCGGAGCTGCGCGCGCGCCAGCGATGCACGTCCTCGCGGGAAGGTCCGCCAGTGATCCACTGGCTGCTCCCATCGGCGAGTGCCGTGCGTCCATCGAGACTCATTGCCAGCTTCAGACGCACCCAGGGCAGTCCATGTCGCATACGCTTCATGAAGCCGATGTTGAGCTCGGTGGCTTCCGCTTCCATCAAACCCCTCTCGACCATCACCCCCGCGCGGGTCAGCGCTGCGGCGCCTTCGCCGCTGACTCTCGGGTCCGGGTCCTGTACGGCGTAGACCACGCGGGCGATTCGAGCCTCGATCAGGGCGCCGGCGCAAGGCGGCGTGCGCCCATGATGACTGCAAGGCTCCAGCGTCACATACACGGTCGAACCTGACACGGCCTCGCTCGCGGCACGCAGCGCAGCCGTCTCCGCATGAGCCTCACCAGCGCGCTGATGCCACCCCTCCCCGATGATTCGGCCATTCTTGGCGATCACACATCCGACACGCGGATTCGGATCGGTCGTCTCGAGTCCCCGCTCTGCGAGCGCCAACGCGCGATTCATGGCGTAGCGGTCGAAGTCGGTGATCACGCCTGCTTGCTCCCGTTGGCCGGCGGGTCCGCCGGCAACAGCGGCAGCTGATCCTTGCTGGCCTCCTTGGCCGAGCCTCGTTTGGAGCCGCGGGTCGGATGCTGCGCGGGCGCGGCACGCTGGCTGCGCAGCCGCTTGATCTCCTCGTGGAAGGCCTCGACGTCCTGAAAATGCCGGTAGACCGAAGCGAAGCGCACGTACGCAACCTCATCGAGCTGACGCAGCTCGTCCATCACGTACTCGCCGATGATGCGTGAAGGCACCTCGCGGTCGCCGAGTATCCGCACTCGGTGCGTGATGCGGCTGAGCGCCTCATCGATCGCCTCGCGCGAGACCGGCCGCTTCTCCAGCGCCTTCTCCATGCCGATGCGCAGTTTCGCTTCGTCGTAGGCCTCGCGCACGTCATTGCCCTTCACGACCACGGGCATCAGCAGCTCGGCAGTCTCGAAGGTGGTGAAGCGCTCTCCGCAGGAGAGACACTCGCGGCGCCGGCGGATCTGCCGGCCCTCACCGGCCAGCCGCGAATCGTTGACCTTGGTTTCGACGTGGCCGCAGAAAGGACAGTGCACGCGGCGTTCCGCTGTCGGTTACGAGCCGTAGACGGGGAAACGCCGGCACAGGTCCAACACCTGCGGCTGTACGCGGCGCACGGCCGCTTCCGACCCCTCGGCATCGAGCACTTCGGCGATGAAGTCGGCGACCTGCTCGATCTCGCGCTCCTTGAAGCCCCGGGTGGTCGAGGCGGGCGTGCCGATCCGCAGTCCGCTCGCGATCATCGGCGGGCGCGGATCGTTGGGTACGGCGTTCTTGTTGACCGTGATGTTGGCGCGGCCGAGGGCCGCATCGGCATCCTTCCCGGTGATCTTCCTGTCCACCAGGCTCATCAGGAACAGGTGATTGTCCGTGCCTCCCGAAACGATCGGGAAACCCTTCTTGATCAGCCGGGCGCACATCGCGCGCGCGTTCGCCACGACCTGACGCTGGTACTCGTTGAAATCCGGCTGCAGCGCCTCGAGTAATGCAACAGCCTTGGCGGCGATGACATGCATCAACGGGCCGCCCTGCGTGCCGGGGAAAACCAGCGAGTTGAGTTTCTTGTGGATCTCATCGTTCGGGCGCGCCAGGATCAGTCCGCCACGCGGACCGCGCAGGGTCTTGTGCGTCGTGGTGGTCACGACATCGGCGTGCTCGATCGGATTCGGATAGAGGCCCGCGGCCACGAGTCCTGCGACGTGCGCCATATCGACGACGAAGTAGGCGCCGACGCTTTTGGCGATCTGCGCGAATCTCGCCCAGTCCACGATCCGTGAATACGCCGAGAAGCCGGCGATGATCATCCGTGGACGATGCTCCTCGGCCAGCCGCTGCACCTGCTCATAGTCGATCTCGCCCGTGTCGGGCCGGATGCCGTACTGCGTGGCCTTGAAATACTTACCCGAGAAGTTGACCTTCGCGCCGTGGGTCAGGTGACCGCCGTGATCCAGGCTCATGCCGAGAATCGGATCTCCGGGCTGCACGAGCGCGTAGTACGCCGCGGCATTGGCCTGCGAGCCCGAGTGCGGCTGAACGTTGGCGTAGGCCGCGCCGAAGAGCTTCTTGGCGCGATCGATCGCGAGCTGCTCGGCGATGTCCACGTACTCGCAGCCGCCGTAGTAGCGCCGGCCCGGATAGCCTTCCGCGTACTTGTTGGTGAGAACGGAGCCCTGCGCTTCGAGGACCCGCGGCGAGGTGTAATTCTCGGAGGCGATCAGCTCGACGTGGTCCTCCTGGCGCTGGCGCTCGCCCTGGATGGCCCGCGCAAGCTCAGGATCGAACGCGGCGAGATCAGGTGATTTGCGGAACATAGAAGCCCTTGAGCGGGATAACACAGACCGGGCCGCTGATTGTACCGGAAGGCCCCGGAGCCTGTCCGGAGGGCCTCCGCGCGCCTGGCTCAGCTGAGCAGACTCTCCACGACGGCGGTCCAGGCCCGCGCCAGGTTGGTGCGGTTATAGCCTCCGCCTCCGAGCGCCAGGAGCCGCCCATGGCCCAGCCGATCGGCCAGCGCGGCCAGCTCACGCGCTGCCCGGCCATGGGTTTTCGGGCTGAAGCGCAAATGGGTGATCGGATCCCCCTCCAGACTGTCGGCCCCGCACTGCAGAATGATGAACTGCGGTTGGAAGCGCTCCAGATGCGCGAGCATATGCGGCCAGAGGCGGGAAAAAACGCCATCGTCGGCGCCCGGCTGCAGCGGCAGGTTGAGCTTCGTCCCGACCGCTTCACCGCGCCCCGTCTCGCTGGCGAGCCCGGTCCCCGGATACAGGTATCGGCCGTCCTCATGGGTGTCGGCGATGATCACCGCAGGATCATCCTCGAAGGCGTAGAACACCCCATCGCCGTGGTGTGCATCGATATCGACATAGGCGATCCGCTCGAGGCTGCATTGCCTCTTGAGCCGCTCGATCAGCACCCCGCAGTCGTTGAAGACACAGAAGCCGGCCGCCCGATCCCGCGCGGCGTGGTGCAGTCCCGCGATCGGAACGAACGCGCGCCGGCACTGTCCAGACATGATCGCCTCGGCAGCATTCAACGTGGACCCGACCACGACGGTCGCGGCCTCGTACATGCCGCGAAATGCCGGCGTGTCGCCATAGTCCAGGAAGCCGTGACCGTCGGCGGACCGCGTCCGCACCAGATCGACATAACCGGGGGTGTGGAACTGGAGCAGCTCCTCGGCGGTGGCATCGCGGGGCTCGATGATCTGTACACGGCGAGCCAGGCCGCGCGATTCGAACTCCCGGAGGAATGCGGCGTGGCGGTCGGGCCCGAAGGGGTGGCCGTTGCCGAAGGCATAGCGGGCGAGTCGCTCGCTCAGGACGACCCCGAGGCTGCTGCGGGGGCCGCCCGGGAATCGAGCGTCTTGATGATCGGCGTTCACTTGCTGCGTGCAGCCGGCTCGATTTTCGAGGGTGCAGCTCCTGGAGGCGAAAGCCTAGCACACGGGCATTCGCCACCATCGCCAAGCGGGGGCCGGCTCGACCATAATGCCCGGCCCGCAAACCTCTTACAGTTCATTACACGAGTTCCATGGCGCAATACATCTACACGATGAATCGCGTATCCAAGGTGGTGCCCCCGAAACGGGTCATCCTGCGCGACATCAGTCTGTCCTTCTTTCCCGGAGCGAAGATCGGCGTGCTCGGCCTGAACGGGGCCGGCAAGTCCACCCTGCTGAAGATCATGGCCGGCCTCGACACCGGCATCGACGGGGAAGCGCGGCCGCAGAGCGGAATCCGCGTCGGCTTTCTGCCGCAGGAGCCGCAGCTCGATCCGCAGAAGACCGTTCGCACCACAGCGATGGAAGGCGTGGGCGAAGCGTTCCGCAACATCGAAAGATTCAACGAGATCAGCGACAGGTTTGCCGAGCCCCTGCCCGATGAGGAGATGAACGCGCTGCTGGAGGAACAGGCTCGCCTACAGGATGCCATCGATGCCGCGGGCGGCTGGGAGCTCGAGCGCAAGCTCGAGATCGCAGCCGATGCCCTGCGCCTGCCCCCCTGGGACGCCTCCATTGCCACCCTGTCCGGCGGTGAGAAGCGGCGCGTGGCCCTGTGCAGATTGTTGCTTTCCGCGCCCGACATGTTGCTTCTGGATGAGCCGACGAATCATCTCGATGCGCAGTCGATCGCCTGGCTCGAGCGTTACCTGGAGGAATACCCGAGCACGGTCATTGCCGTCACGCACGATCGCTACTTTCTGGACAACGTCGCGGAGTGGATCCTCGAGCTCGACCGCGGGCACGGCATCCCCTGGCACGGAAACTATTCCTCCTGGCTCGAGCAGAAGCAGCAGCGGCTCGCGCTCGAGGAGCGCGAGCGCGAGGCGCTGCGCAAGACACTCGAGCGCGAGCTCGAATGGGTGCGCCAGAACCCGAAGGCCCGCCAGGCCAAGAGCAAAGCCCGCCTGCAGCGCTACGAGGAGCTGGCCTCGCGCGAGTTCCAGGAGCGCAACGAGACCAACGAGATCTACATTCCCCCCGGTGAGCGGCTCGGAGAGCTGGTGATCGAGGCCGCGGGCCTGCGCAAGGCTTATGGCGAGCGGCTGCTGTTCGACAACCTGAGCTTCAACCTGCCACGCGGCGGCATCGTCGGCATCATCGGGCCGAACGGTGCGGGCAAGACCACGCTGTTCCGGATTCTGACCGGCGCAGAGAAAGCCGATGCGGGCGAGATCCGCATGGGCCCTTCGACCCGCCTCGCCTACGTCGATCAGTCACGCCAGTCGCTCGATGACAGCAAGACCGTCTGGCAGGAGATCTCCGGCGGGCTCGACATGCTCAAGGTCGGAAACTACGAGACCCCCTCGCGCGGCTACGTCGGCCGCTTCAACTTCAAGGGCAGCCAGCAGCAGCAGCCGATCGGAGATCTCTCCGGTGGAGAGCGCAATCGCGTGCACCTGGCCAAGGTGCTGCGATCCGGCGGCAACGTACTGCTGCTCGATGAGCCGACCAACGATCTGGATATCGAGACCCTGCGCGCACTCGAGGAGGCGCTGGTCAACTTCCCCGGTTGCGCCGTGGTCATCTCTCACGACCGCTGGTTCCTCGATCGCATCGCCACCCACATCCTGGCATTCGAGGGAGACTCGCAGGCGGTCTGGTTCGAGGGCAACTATCAGGAGTACATGGAGGACTACAGGCGCCGCAAGGGGGATGAGGCCGTGCAACCGCATCGCATCAAGTACAAGCCCCTGACACGCTGAAGAGCCGGCTGCTGTCTTGTCCGATCCGTCGGCCTCCCTGTCCGTGAGCAAGGATTTCAGCGCGCTGCGCTGGATAGGCCCGCTCACTGCACTGCTGGTGTTCGGCCTCGTCGTCTGGGTTTTGCACAACGAGCTGGCGCGGCTGCACGTCCACAGCGTGTTCGTGCATCTGCACCGGATTCCGCGCCGCAACGTGCTCATCGCGCTGGGATTCACAGCGGCCAGCTACTGGCTGCTCAGCACCTACGATGCGCTGGCGCTGATGTACCGCAGGAGAGTCCTGCCTTATCGGCGGATACTCTTCACCTCCTTCATTGCTTACTCCTTCGGCCACACGCTGGGGTTTGCGGCCTTCACCGGAGCCGCCATCCGCTTCCGGCTGTACTCCACTGCCGGGGTCACGGCCGTGGACGTGGCGACGATCTCGGCGTTCTGCAGTCTGTCGATCGGCATCGGACTGGCGACGCTCGCGGGTATCTCGTTGTTCATCACGCCGGAGCAGTCCGCGAGCGTGTTGCATCTGCAGCAGGGCTGGTCGATGGCCGTGGGTGTCGTGCTGCTCGCTCTGGTCGCAGCCTACGGATTGTGGGCCTCGACCGCGCGCCGTGAGCTGGAGATTCGGGGCTGGGCACTGCGTCCTCCGGGTGCCGCGATCGGACTCACTCAGATCGTGCTGAGCGTGATCGATCTGAGTCTCTCGAGCGCAGTGTTGTGGTGGCTGTTGCCGGCCGAGGCACACGTCAGCTTCATTGCGTTCGTCGGCGCCTATGCTGCCGCCGTGATCGTCGGGATCATCAGTCACGTGCCAGGCGGCATCGGCGTATTCGAGACCATCATTCTGTATGCACTGCCGCACGTGCCCCGCGATGCGCTGCTGGGCTCTCTGCTCGCCTATCGCGGGGTGTATTACCTGGTGCCCCTGCTGGTCGGCACCTTGCTGTTCGGCACGGAGGAACTGCTCGAGCAGCGCGGGCGGCTCGCACGGGCGCGCGATATCGCCGCGATGTACATCACGCCGGTGGTGCCGCAGATCGCAGGCGCGCTGACGTTCCTCGCGGGCGCGATCCTGCTGCTCTCGGGCACGACCCCGGCAATCGACACTCGCCTGCAGGTTCTGTATCGAATCCTGCCGTTGCTGGTGGTGGAGGTCTCGCACCTGGCCGGCAGCGTGATCGGGCTTGGGCTGCTGATTCTCTCGCGCGCCCTCTTCCGTCGCGTGCGCACGGCGTACCACATTGCCGTCTGGCTACTCTTGGCCGGCATCATTGCCTCGCTGTTGAAGGGCCTCGACTTCGAGGAAGCGACCATTCTCGCGCTCGTACTCGGCGTGCTCACGCTGGGGCGCAACGCATTTCATCGTCCTACGGCCATCCTCTCCGAGCGCGTGACGCCGGTGTGGATCGTCAGCATCGTCGGTGTCATTGCGTTGGCCGTGTGGGTGGGCTTCATCGCTTATCGCCGCGTCGAGTATTCGGACGAGCTCTGGTGGACCTTCGCGCTCGATGGCAACGCGCCCCGCATGCTGCGCGCCTCGCTGGTGGTCGTGGTGCTGTTGGCGGCCTACCTGCTGCAGAACTTGTTGAGACCGGCGCAGCCGCCGCCGGCGGTCGCCGGGCCGCAGGATCTGGAGCGCGCCCGGGCGGTGATCGCCTGTTGCGATCTCACGGTCGCGAATGCCGCGCTGACGGGTGACAAGCGGCTGCTGTTCAACGATGCGGGCGACTCCTTCGTGATGTACCAGATCGCCGGTCGCAGCTGGATTGCACTCGGCGATCCAGTCGGGCCCGAGGCGGGCGCTGAAGAGCTCGTCTGGCGCTTCCGCGAGATGTCCGACCATCATGGGGGACAGACGGTGTTCTATCAGGCCAGCGGCGCTCGCTTGCCGCTGTACGTGGATCTCGGTCTGGCCGCGCTCAAGATTGGCGAGGAGGCGCGCGTGCCGCTCACCGAGTTCTCACTCGAGGGCGCCGCGCGGGCTGACCTGAGACAGGCGCATCGCCGGGCGGTGCGCGATGGGGCAACCTTCGAGGTCGTCCGGCCCGATGAGGTCGCGCCATTGCTACCGGACCTGCAGAAGATTTCCGACTCGTGGCTGGCGAGCAAGTCCACGGGCGAGAAGCGCTTTTCGGTGGGTGCCTTCTCGGCGGGGTATCTGCGCAATTTCCCCATGGCAGTGGTGCGCTGCGATGGCAATCCAACCGCCTTCGCCAACCTCTGGGTGTCGGGCACGAAGGAGGAGCTGTCGGTGGACCTCATGCGCTTCGGCAACGATGCGCCACGCGGCGCGATGGACTATCTGTTCATCGAGCTGATGAAATGGGGCCGTCAGGAAGGCTATGGCTGGTTCAATCTGGGAATGGCCCCGCTCGCGGGGCTCGAGACGCATCCACTGGCTCCCGCGTGGCATCGCGTAGGCAATTTCGTGTTCCGCTATGGCGAGCATTTCTACAACTTCGAGGGCTTGCGTCGCTACAAGGGCAAGTTCGAGCCTGTCTGGGTGCCGAAGTACCTGGTGGCTCGCGGCGGACTGGCGCTGCCGCGCGTGCTGGTGGATGTATCGATGCTGATTGCCGGCGGTATGCGTGAGCTGTTTGCCAGATGAGACTGCATGTGGATCCGGGCAGCAGCCCGCGCTGTCCAACATCGGGGCGACGCCGGTGCGAAGAGCGCGGGCCATGACATAACGTAGTCCGCGCGCGATAGATTCCTCGGCCGCCGGCCGATGAGCTAGACTCTTGCTGCGCGCACGGAAAAGAACAACAGCTGACGCCAGCACCCGATGACCGTACACATCGATTCGTCGAGCCAGCTCATCCACGATCAGGAGCAGAACCTGGCAGTAACCTGTCCGCATTGCGAAGTCGTCTCGCACGTCACGCCGAGCGCCGTCCCGCGCTTCGAGGATCTGCAGGCCCATCGGCCGAAGCAGATCGGGGTGGTCTATCGTTGCGATGCGTGTGGAGCCCCAATCTTCACCCGCTTCATGGTTCGCATGTATGGCCCTTCGCGCGTGGAGCTCGCGCCTCAGTTCACGGAAGTGGAGCGCGCGCGGGAGAAGTTCTCCTTCACATATCTGCCTCAGGATGTGGAGATTCTCTTCCGGGAAGGCCTCGCCTGCTTCTCGGCTGGCGCTTTCAATGCTTTCGCCTCCATGTGCCGGCGGACTGCGCAGGCGGTGTTCGCCGATCTGGGCGAAGCCGGCAAGCTGCGTCTGTTCGATGAACTCAACACCGCCCGCGATCTGGCAGGGTTGACCTCCGAGACCTACGGCAAGCTCAAGACCATCCTGTTCGGATCCGAGAGCGATCCGCGCCCGAACCCGCCGCTGCTCGACAGCTACGAGGCTGGAATCGTGCTCGAGGTCATGAAGGATGTTCTGTACGAGGCCTACGTGCGCAAAGGCAAGCTGCGCCAGGCCATCCTGGTGCGCCGCTTCTTTCTCGACGAGACCGCCGCCAACCTGGCGCCCGTCACCCGCGCCAGCGGCTAGGGAACCGCGCCGGCCGACCCAGCGCCGGCGTGAAGCCCGCCTCGATCCGCGGCTGTTCCCGCGCGATCGCGCCTTCTCAAGTCAGGGCCTCAGCGGCCGCTATCTTCCCCAGAGAGATCCTTAACGCCTCGGTACGACCTCATGCCGGCAGCCGCGCCCTCCAGAACCTGCGCCTTCGACTCCTCGGTCGCCCGGCTGGGCCCGGCCGCGGCGCACTCCAACGGGTTCGCACCCATGCTGATGGAAAGCGCGCTCGAGCACATCGCCCAGGCGCGCCGGCAGCTGCACAGCGGTGAGGGTTCCGAGAGGCGCGAGCTCCTGCACGGAGCCGTGCAGCTCCTGGAAACGCTGCGCAACAGTCTCGATCTGCACCGCGGAGATGCCTACGCGGTGAACCTGGACGATCTTTGCGACTACCTCTCCCGACAGCTTGCCGCGGCGAGTCTGCACGATCGGGTTGCGACGCTCGACGAAGTGTCGCATCTTCTGCGGGAAATCCGCTGCGCGTGGCCAATGTATGTATGACGGGTCCGACACTGTAGTCCTGTACGAAGAGCTGGCCTTTCAGGACGTGCTGCCCGTGCTGTGGCGGCCGCTGAATACTCCGGTGGATCGGGATCTCGCGGCGAGCTTCGATGAGCGCAACATCCGACTGCTGCAGGCCTGGGATGCGATGGAAGAGCATGGTCCGGTCGAGAAGCCGGACGATTCCCCCCATGCCGCGGAGCTGCTGCGGCTCGACCTGAAAGTGAATCTGCTTCTGGACCTCGTGGGCCAGATCCTGGCGAACAGTCGCCCCCGCCCGGCGCCCTCACCGGTGCGATTCAATGCGTTGGGGGCCGTCTGGAGGGCCAGTGGCCCCTTGCCAGAAGCCGGTGAGCAGGGTATCGCCGAGATCTACCTCCGCGACTGCCTGGCCGAGCCGCTGCGCCTGGCCGGCCGGGTCACCAATGTGACGCCCGACGGGCACATCAAGGTCAAATTCCTGCCCCTCGGGGAGGGGGTCGCCGACCTCATCGAGAAGCTGGCCTTCCGGCGGCACCGGCGACAGATTGCCGGCGCGCGGCAGCCGCGCCGCGGCTAGTCTTACAATCCGTACCGCTTCAGATCTGGCTTTCCGTGACTGCAGTCACGAAGCCCATGCTGCACCACGGCCTCAACCGGTAATGCTTCACAGCATTGCGGGGTGGTACTCATCAACATAAGCACCCTCGATCGGGCCTCGGAGTGTGCATGTCGGCAGCGGAATCCGTTCTCATCCCCGAGCTGCTCAGGGCCGACGCGGCGCAATCGGACGCGGACCGCCCGATGGTCCCGGAACTGGTCGCGTTCGAAGACCATCGCATCCGTATTCCCACCGGCAGCTCCGTCGTCATCCGCGACGTCATCGCGCTCATCCGGCAGGTCGCCGGGCACGATTCCACGGTTCTGGTACTGGGCGAATCCGGCACAGGCAAGGAAGTCGCCGCGCGCGCCATCCATGACTTGAGCCCGCGCCGCAGCCGGCCGTTCGTCGCCGTGAACTGCGGCGCGATTCCCGCCGAGCTGCTCGAATCCGAACTGTTTGGCCATGAGCGCGGCGCATTCACCGGCGCGGTGAGCGCCCGCAAGGGCCGCTTCGAGATCGCCGAGGGCGGCTCGCTGTTCCTCGATGAGATCGGGGACATGAGCCCGACGATGCAGGTCAAGCTGCTGCGGGTGTTGCAGGAGAGAGTTTTCGAGCGTGTCGGCAATCACGTGCCGGTGCGCTGCAACGTGCGCATCATCGCCGCCACGCACCGTAATCTGGAGGAATCGATCGCCCGCGGCAGCTTCCGCGAGGATCTCTTCCACCGGCTCAACGTATTTCCCATCGAGATGCCGCCGCTGCGCGCCCGCATCGAGGATCTGCCGATGCTGGTGCGCGACTGCATCACCAGCAACGTCGCCGAGGGACGCGGCCGTGTGCAGCTCTCACCGCGAGCGCTCGGCGCGCTCGCCCTGTGCCCGTGGACCGGAAATGTCCGCGAGCTGGCCAATCTCATCGAGCGTCTCTCGATCGTGTGCGCGGGCCGCGTCGTCGAAGTCCGCGACCTGCCCCCGAAATATCGGCCGCCGGAAGACTGGAAGCTGCAGGGGACGGAATTCGACAGCTCGCTCTGCGTGAGCTCGCTCGATGATCCCTCGCAGTCGATTGCCATCGAAGAGGCGATCGTCAGCGAGGAGACCGCGCTGTCCGTGCTCGAAAGCGCGGAGCTGGTTCCCGCAGAGTGCCTGTCCTCAGCCGGCGCCGCAGTTGCGGACGCGCAAGCGGTTTTGCCCGATGAAGGGCTCGACCTGCGGGTCCATCTGCTCGCCATCGAGCGTGCGCTGATCGAACAGGCCTTGCAGCGTTCACGCGGCACCGTGGCGCACGCCGCGAGGCTCCTCAACCTGCGCCGCACGACGCTCGTCGAGAAGATGCGCAAGCTGGGAATGGCCTCGAGCGCCGAGGACGCCTAGACCGCTGGTTCGTCGGAAGGCATCGCGGCCGCGATTCTTCGGACCTCAGCTCCCGCCGGAAGATTGACGCTCGCGCGGCATGCTCGTGCCGGCCTTGTGATCGCTTTCACGCTTTGCCGCCCGGCACGCCTTTTGCAACCTCCCGCCTACCTGCATCGACCGGTGCGTGCGAGGCGTGAATGGCTGAAGATCCGATCGACCAACAGACGGCGGGCGCGTGCGTGGCACGCATCGAGCCGGAGCCGGTCGCCTGCGCGACGAGCTCCACTCGCTTGCTCGAGCTGGCCCGGCGCGTCGCCGCGAGCGATTGCACCGTGCTCATCGTCGGCGAGTCCGGCACCGGCAAAGAGGTGCTCGCGCGTTACATCCATCGCCGCTCGCCGCGCAGCGCGCAGCCTTTCGTCGCGGTCAACTGCGCGGCGATCCCCGAGAACATGCTCGAGGCGATGTTGTTCGGCTACGAGCGTGGCGCGTTCACCGGTGCGCACGCCGCGCATCCCGGCAAGTTCGAGCAGGCGCAGGGCGGCACGCTGCTCCTCGATGAGGTCACCGAGATGCCGCTCGGCTTGCAGGCAAAACTGCTGCGTATCCTGCAGGAGCGCGAGGTGGAGCGGCTCGGCGGCCGCACACCGATTGCGCTCGATGTCCGCGTGCTCGCAACGACCAACCGTCGGTTGCGCGAGGATGTGGCCGCGGGCCGCTTCCGCGAGGATCTCTTCTACCGGCTGAACGTGTTTCCGCTTGCGATCGCCCCGCTGCGAATGCGCCAGGACGATGTGCTGCCGCTGGCCATGCAGCTTCTGGGCTCGCGCTGCCGCCCGGGGGCGCTCATCCCGGCGCTCAGCGCGCAAGCGGCGCATCTGCTGCTCACCTATTCCTGGCCCGGCAACGTGCGCGAGCTCGACAACCTGTTGCAGCGCGCGCTGATCCTGGTCAACGGGCCGGTCATCCGCCCCGAGCACATCCAGTTCGAGCTTGCCAACGAAGGCGCAGTCACGCAGGCGCCGGCGCAAGTTAACCCGACCCTGGACAGCGCCCCCGCCGTGGCGCCGCAGAGCGGCTCCCTGGCGAGCTCCCTGGGTCAGACCGAGCGTGACCTCATTCTCGATGCGCTGCGCAGTGGTCAGGGCAACCGCCGTGAAGTGGCCGAACGCCTCGGAATCAGCCAGCGCACCCTGCGATACAAGCTCGCGCGGCTGCGCGAAGCCGGCATCGACGTGCCCGCAGCCTGAGACCCCTACACCGGAGTGACACCATGAGTCAGATGGAGATCGACCGCGTTCTGGCGCAGATCCGCTCGCTGTCCAATCAAACGCGGGTGGGCGCCGCCCCGACCAACCCGACCGCGCAGGCCGGTCCGAGTGAGTTCGCCAACATTCTCAGCAAGGGCATCGATCAGGTGAACCAGAGCGAGCTGCGCGCCACGCAGCTCGCGGATGCCTTCCAGCGCGGCGCGCCGGGGGTGGAGCTGCCCCAGGTGATGCTGGAGATGCAGAAGGCCAGCGTCTCCTTCCGCGCCCTCACTGAGGTGCGCAACCGCCTGGTGAGCGCTTACCAGGACATCATGAACATGCAGATCTGAGCGGGATTGATTGTCATCCATGAATGCTGAAGTTGCCCAGCTCCCAGCGCCCGCCGGCCTGCCTGCCGGCCTGCGTCCATTGCTGCTGCTCGTCGGGATCGCGATGGCGGTCGCGGCCGGTGTCACGGTGGTCCTGTGGTCGCGTGGGCCGACCTACAGCCTGCTGTATGCCAACCTCGGGACCGAGGATCAGGCGCAGATCACGCAGGCGCTCGAGTCTGCGCAGATTCCTTATCGCATCCAGCCGGGCTCCAACTCCATCGAGGTACCCGCCGAGCGCTTGAGCGATGCCCGCCTGAAGCTTGCCGGCCAGGGTCTGCCCGAAGGCGGCGGCGGCTTCGCCAC
>Ga0070741_10013160_pt1 | contig 14706 bp, 9 predicted proteins | sample Coa_R1_4_FD_66440 | JGI IMG/M metagenome (GOLD analysis project Ga0070741, IMG submission 66440) | Surface soil microbial communities from Centralia Pennsylvania, which are recovering from an underground coalmine fire - Coalmine... | ecosystem: Environmental > Terrestrial > Soil > Unclassified ...
TGGGCAGGATGCCGTGGAAATCCGGCGCCTGCTGTTCGTCGCGCAGCAACCCCCACAGCGCGGCGTGCAGGCCGCTGACAAGAACAAGAACCGCGATGACGGCGCGCATGGCACCTTAGACCCTGGGGGCAAGCGTTGCAGCGAGACGAACCATTCCCCATCGGTTCGGCTGCGGCAGTTTCGAAATCGTTTGCGCGTACTCCGACCGCAAGCCGAAGCCCGGTCTTGCGGGAATATGCGCTAAGTTATCTAGGCCGCGCGATTTAACAACTGGTGATGGGGCGTGTCGTTTTGAAGGCGCGGCAGGGCCGCGAAAAAGAAATTCCCTTCATCGCGCATTCATCTGCACGAACAGCACTAACAGAGATGAATCCCTACTGCTTTGCCGGCGCGGGAGCCTGGCCTTGTGCCTGTCCTTGGGTGGCCTGTTCGGTGGCCGGCGCGCCCGGCGGATTGGCGCCGTTCGGCGCTGCCGCCGTCGCGGCCTGCGGCTGCGGCGGCTGGGCGGCCGGATTGATCCAGCAGTTTTGGACCAGGTCGTTGAAGGCGTCAGTTTCCTTGGAATTCGGCACAAAGCGGGTCAGGCAGCGGAACGCGGCCTGGATATGTCCACCCGGGCAGCCGAACCGGTCATAAAGGTCGAGATGACGGAACGCGGTGTCGAGGTCGTCATTCCACATCAAACCGACCACGCGTCGGCCGAGCCAGACGCATTCCGGATTGCCGGCCGGGCCGTTGATGGCTTGTGCTGCCTGGGTGAACTGGCTGGCCTTGCGCTGCTGGTCCTTGGCCGCGGCCGCGTCAGCAGCGGGATTGGCCGGCGGCGCCTTGACCTGGTCCGGGCCGCTCTGGGCCATCGCCGCGCCGATGCCGATTGAGGTGACCAGCGACAGCACCCCGATGCCGCGGATGATGACCGGCAGGAGGCGAAAAACAACGCGACGCATAAAGTCCCCGATCGTTCCTTCGAAAAAACCCGGTGGCAGGCCGAACTGCGGATTTATCGTTGCCAGCTGAACGCCGGCTGAATGGTTCTCCAACTGACGCGACAATACGGCGATTGCGTGCCCTTCGTCAGATGCGATTCCATGGCGGAGTTTGCCGATTTTGTCCAGCTTAAGCGAATGCGCTATCGCCTTGGCGGCCTGGCAAAAAGCCGCAAAACGCTAATGGGGCGTCCCGACGTTGCGCTCGCTCTTGCTGGCTTCTCTTGGCAGCGTCGTTGCGAACGGGTATCGACGCCCTTCGTTTTGATGAAGGGATCGTCCTATTTCTCGCCGCCTGCTACCACTCGTGTTCCTGAGCGTCGCGCTCGCCTTCATCGCCGGGATCTGGTGGTGGAGTGCGCAGCCGATCTCGCTGCCGCGTGCCCCGATCGATCCGCAGGCCAAGCTCGAATGCGTGTCCTACGCGCCGTTCCGCAACGGCCAGACCCCGCTTGATGAGACCACGATCATCTCGGCGGAGCAGATCGCCGATGACCTGAAGCGCCTCGCCGAGATCACTGACTGCATTCGCACCTATTCGATCGGCAACGGGCTCGATCAGGTCCCCGCGCTGGCGCAGAAAGCCGGGCTGAAAGTGATCCACGGCATCTGGCTCGGCAGCAACCGTCTGAAGAACCGGCAGCAAATCGAGACCTCGATCGCGCTTGCCAAGCAGTATCCGGACGTCATCATCGCGGTCGTGGTCGGCAACGAGGTGCTGTTGCGCGGCGAGATGACGTCGTCCGATTTGGCCGCAACCATCCGTTACGTGAAGAGCCAGATCGGCAATATCCCTGTCACCTATGCCGACGTCTGGGAATACTGGCTGCGCTATCGCGAGATCTACGAGGCGGTCGATTTCGTCACCATCCACATCCTGCCCTATTGGGAAGACTTTCCGATCCCCGCCCGCAACGCAGCGGCTCATGTCGATTCCATCCGCAAGCAGGTCGCGGTCGCCTTTCCAAACAAGGAAATCCTGATCGGCGAAACCGGCTGGCCGAGCGAAGGGCGGATGCGCGAGGGCGCGCTGCCGTCGCGCGCCAACCAGGCCCGCGTGGTGTCGGAAATCCTGGCGCTGGCGCGCAGCGAGAATTTTCGGGTCAACCTGATCGAGGCGTACGATCAGCCGTGGAAACGGCAGCTCGAAGGCACTGTCGGCGGCTATTGGGGACTGATGGATGCGATCAACCGAGCCCCAAAATATCCCCCCGGTCAGCCGATCAGCAATTTCCCGCGCTGGCGTTCGGAGATGGCGGCGGGGCTGGTATATTGTCTCTTGGTGTTCGCAACCGGCTGGCTGGCGCAACGGCGGAAGCCCTGGTCACCACCACTGACCGCATGGCTGTGGGTTGCCGTATCGGCCGCGGCGGGCGGCACCTTGCTGGGTTTTGCCTTTGAGAAACTGATGGTCGAGAGCCATGGCCTCGGCCCCGCGCTGAAATGGGGCGTGCTATTTGGGGCGGGCATCCTCTCGCCGTTTGTCGCAGCAGTCGCGCTGTTGGCCGGGCGACCGCTGCCGACCTTGATTGAACTGGTCGGCCCGCGGCAATTGCGCGAGCGCGGCGCGCTGGCGCTGTTGTTGGGCGCGGTACTGCTGGTAGCAGTCGGGATCGGCAGCGAGACCGCGCTCGGCTTTGTGTTCGATCCGCGCTATCGCGATTTTCCCTACGCGGCGCTGACCATGGCGGTGCTGCCGCTGGCGCTGGTGTCGCTGCAGAACCCGCGCGGGGCGGGCACGCGGCAGATCGCCGAGAACCTGTACGCCGGTCTGCTTGCGCTGTCAGTGCTCTATATCGCGATCAACGAGACGCTGGCGAACTGGCAATCGGACTGGACCTGCGCCGCTTACCTCGTGCTGGCGGTCACGCTGTCTCGGGCGCGGGCCGCGCAAATCCGAGAATGAGCAGCGCGATCGCGATCCCCGACAGGCTGATGTTGTAGAGCACGATGCCGGCGCCGGCGGTGATGATGCCGGCGGTCAGCAGCACGATCGACGGGCGGATCACGTGCAGGACCGCGATCACCATCGCGGCGGTGCCGAATACGTTGTTCTTGAACAACCAGGTGATCGCAAGGCGCGTCTTGCACAACCAGGTCTGCAGGCCGGCTTCGCACGCGAGAGCGGTCGGCGAAAATTCGATTGCGAGATAGCGCAGGTAAAGCGCATAGCCGACGGTGAGAAAACCGACGATCAGGATCCACTGCACCTGACGCGCACTCAACCGGAATGGAACCTTGTTCATCACTAAACTCTCACGCGCCGAGAGCGGCCGGGGAGGCGTCTTTTAGCTCAAGTCGTGCGGCGGTGAATACCGGATTTCGAGCACGCAAGCGGAATGGGAGCCGCCTTCAACGCCCCCCGATGAACGACAGCATCGAGGTCTTGCCGCCGGCCGGTTGCGGAACGGAGGCAGGCGGCGGCACGTCACGCTGCACCTGTTTGTGGCGCGCGGCCTTTGGGGTCGCGGCGGGCTTCTTCGCGTCATCGGTGTCGGGCAACAACCGCTGTCCGTCGAAGATCGCGGTCTCGCATTGACGATTATCGGCGGTCAGCGCTGCGCACAGTTTTGCGGCCGCGGCGGCATCGGCGATCGGACCGGCGACGACGCGCACCTGGAGTCCGAGGCCGTTCTTGTTTTGGCGGATCGACAGCACCGGGCGAAGGGCCGCGAACTGGCTCGGGTGAGACTTGCGCAAGCCGCCCCACAGCGCTCGTAACCCTGCCATCGAGCTTGCCCCGCCGACGTCGAGACCAAACTGGGTGCGCTCGACCGGCGTTTCGGGCTCAGCTGCCGCAGCGACGCTGTCTTCCGGCAGCGGTGTCAGCGGCGCGGCAGTGATAACGGTCGGCGGGGTCGCAGCGACTTGCTGGCCCGGCGCCGGCTTTGGAACTGTTGTGGTCGTTGCGGGATCCGTGTCCTGCGCAACCGGCGCTTGTGGCGCGGGGGCACTGCCTGACGCAGTGGCGTCGGAAGTGGCGGCGGCAGGCGAAGCAGCCGCATGCTGACTGTCGGAGCGATCGGCCTTCCTTGCGATGCTGTCGGCGGACGAGGCGCCTGGCGCCGCCGCCGTTTGCGCGCTTGCCGTCTTCGGCGTGTCTTTGGGCGTGTCTTTGGCAGTCTCCTTCGACGGCGTGTCCTTGACCGGTGGGTCCTTGGGTGCTTCGACCGTCGCCGTCGGCACGGGCGCCGCGGCGGGCGCTGTGGTGGTCTCGGCAGGAGCGACCGCGGCGGCAGCTATCGCGCGTTCCGCCGGCTTGTCGGCGGCGGCCGGCTCGGCGGGCTTGGCCGGCGGCGCCTGCTTGGCGATCGATCCGGTGACCGAATCCAGGCTCTGTTCCACGGCTGTGAGGCGACCAAACAATCGGTCGCGGTCGGAGTTCAGCGTTTCGACCGCGGCGGCGATCCGGCGGCTGTCCTGCTTGGTCTGTCGTGCCAAATCTTCGATCCGCGCAGCCTGGCTTGCGAGTTCAGCGTCCGCAACGTCGGAGCGTTTGGCGCGATCGGGGACTTGCCCGCTCATCAGCCCAAGGGTCAGCGCAACCACGGCGGCAATCGCCCACGAGCCGAGCCGCCACAAGGTGGTGCGGTCAGGTTCGTCCTCGTCGGCAATGAGTTTGTCGAGCCAAGCCTCGCCGTCGGCATCAAAGCTCTCGGACACAGGCTTTATGGCCTTGACGTCGGCAGCTTTAGCCATGCGGGTAAGGTGGTCCGGAGCGGTTGCGAATCGATAATGAAACATTAGCAGTATCAATTGAGAAGCGCAGGAACAGCTGTTCCAACGGGAAAAACGCCTTTTTTCGTGGGGATAGCTCGGATAACTCACCCAATATGGAACGATCGAGCCTCACCATCGTACTAGCGGCCGGCGACGGCAGCCGGATGCGGTCGTCGGTCCCCAAGGTGCTCAACCCGATCGCGGGTGAGCCGATGCTGGCTCATGTGCTGGCGAACCTGCCGCGCGACCCGCGCTCCGCGGTAGCGGTGGTCGTCGCGCCCCATCACGACGCCGTGGCGGCAGCCGTGCGCAGGTTGCGGCCGGAGGCTGCGATCTTCGTGCAGAAGGAACGGCTCGGCACGGCGCACGCCGTGCTGCAGGCGGCCGACGCGATCGCGGCCGGCGCCGACGACGTGCTGATCGTGTTCGGCGACACTCCACTGATCACGGCAGCGACCCTGCAGCGGTTGCGTGTGCCGCTGGCGCAGGGCTCCGCGGTCGTCGTGCTGGGTTTTCGCGCCGCGGTGCCGACCGGCTACGGCCGGCTGATCATGGAGGGCGACCAGCTCGCTGCAATCCGCGAGGAGAACGATGCGAGCCCGCTGGAGCGCATGATCACGCTGTGCAATGCCGGCGTGATGGCGCTGGCCGGCCGCAACGCATTGAACCTGTTGCGGCGGATCGGCAATGGTAACGCCAAGGGCGAATATTATCTGACCGACGCGATCGAGATTGCGCGGACGCTGGAGTTGAAGGCGTCGGTCGTCGAAACGACGGAGGACGAAGTGCGCGGCATCAACACGAAGTCACAGCTTGCCGAGGCCGAAGCCGCGATGCAGCGCAAGTTGCGTGACGCGGCGTTGGCCGACGGCGTCACGCTGGTTGCACCGGAGACGATTTATCTCGCCGCCGACACCAGGTTCGGTAGGGACGTCACGGTCGAGCCCTTCGTGGTGTTCGGCCCCGGCGTGACGATCGGCGACGGTGCGGTGATCCGCTCGTTCTCGCACATCGCCGAGGCCGCGATCGGAGCCAGGGCGATTGTCGGTCCGTATGCGCGCCTGCGGCCGGGCGCGATGCTCGGCGAGAACGTCCATGTCGGCAATTTCGTGGAGGTGAAGGCCACGATGATCGAGGCCGGTGCCAAGGCGAACCATCTCGCCTATCTCGGCGATGCCCATGTCGGCGCCAATGCTAATATCGGCGCCGGCACCACCACCTGCAACTACGATGGTTTTGACAAGCACCGGACCGAAATCGGCGCGGGCGCGTTTATCGGTTCGAACTCCGCACTGGTTGCGCCGGTCAAGATCGGCGCCGGCGCCTATGTCGGCTCCGGGTCGGTCGTGACCAAAGACGTCCCGACCGACGCGCTGGTGCTGGAGCGCTCGCAGCAGACCCTCAAGCCGGGCTGGGCGCAGCGCTTCCGCGAGATGAAGCTGAAGGCCAAAGCAGCGTTAACACGGTCACAATGAGCAAAAATTGAGTTAACCAAACAGCTGCGCCCACAACGCGTGTCTCAGAAGGCAACAATATTTGAGTAACAGTTGCACCGATATGCTCATAAGCAGGAAACGCGCTGTTTAGCTTGGTTTGCAAGTGGAGATTTGACCCGCCATGTGCGGCATCATCGGAATCCTCGGACGCGGTCCGGTCGCCGAACATCTGGTCGATTCGCTGAAGCGTCTCGAATATCGCGGCTATGACTCCGCAGGCGTTGCGACGATCGAGCACGGCAAACTCGAGCGCCGTCGCGCCGAGGGCAAGCTGAAGAATCTCGAGCGACGGCTGCACGACTCTCCGCTGTCAGGTCATACCGGCATCGGCCACACCCGCTGGGCCACCCACGGCAAGCCGACCGAAGGCAATGCGCATCCGCACGCCACCGAACGCGTGGCGGTCGTGCACAACGGCATCATCGAGAATTTCAAGGAGCTGCGCGAGCGGCTCGAGAAGGGTGGGGCGAAGTTCACGACCGAGACCGACACCGAAGTCGTGGTCCAGCTGGTCAACGATTATCTCGCCAAAGGGCTGGCGCCGAGCGAGGCGGTGAAGGCGACATTGCCGCACCTGCGCGGCGCGTTCGCACTCGGCTTCATCTTCGCGGGCGAAGACGATCTGATGATCGGCGCGCGCAAAGGGCCGCCGCTCGCGATCGGGTTCGGCAGCGGCGAAATGTATCTCGGCTCCGATGCCATTACGCTCGCGCCATTCACCGATTCCATCAGCTATCTCGAAGATGGCGACTGGGTGGTTTTGACACGCGGCTCGAGCGTGATCCGCAACGAGCAGGGTGCGATCGTCCATCGCGAGGTGCAGAAGTCGGTTGCCTCAGCGCTGATGGTCGACAAGGCCAACTACCGCCATTTCATGGCCAAGGAGATCCACGAGCAGCCCGAAGTAGTCGGACACACACTGGCGCGCTATCTCGATATGACGCGGGAACGCGTTGCGCTGCCGGTGACGCTGCCGTTCGATTTCAACGAGATCCAACGCATTTGCATCGTCGCCTGCGGGACCGCGAGTTACGCCGGCCACGTCGGCAAATACTGGTTCGAGCGCTTCGCGCGGCTGCCGGTCGAAGTCGATGTCGCCTCCGAATTCCGTTATCGCGAGGCGCCGCTGCAGAAGGGCGACCTCGCCGTCGTCATCTCGCAATCCGGCGAGACCGCCGACACCCTGGCGGCGCTGCGCTATGCCAGGGAGCAGGGCCTGCACACGGTTGCGGTTCTCAACGTGCCGTCGTCGACCATCGGCCGTGAGGCCGAGGTGGTATTGCCGACGCTCGCAGGTCCCGAGATCGGCGTGGCGTCGACCAAGGCTTTCACCTGTCAGCTTGCGGTGCTGGCGAGCCTCGCCGTCGCCGCCGGCAAGGCGCGCGGCGTCTTGAACGACAAGGACGAGGCAAATCTCGCGCAGGCGCTGATCGAAGTTCCGCGGCTGATGACCGAAACGCTGAAACTGGAGCCGCAGATCGAGCGGCTGGCCCGCGTGCTCGCCAAGCGTACCGACGTACTCTATCTCGGCCGCGGCACCAGTTATCCGCTGGCACTGGAAGGCGCGCTGAAGCTGAAGGAAATCTCCTACATCCACGCCGAGGGCTATGCGGCCGGCGAGCTGAAGCATGGCCCGATTGCGCTGATCGACGAAAAGATGCCGGTCGTGGTGATCGCGCCGCATGATCGGGTCTTCGAGAAAACCGTATCGAACATGCAGGAGGTCGCCGCGCGCGGCGGCCGGATTATTCTGATGACCGACCCGAAGGGCGCAGCAGCGGCGACCGTCGACTCGCTCGAGACCATCATCCTGCCGGAGATGCCGGCGACCGTGACCCCGCTTGTGTATGCGATCCCCGTGCAACTGCTCGCCTATCATACCGCCGTCATCATGGGCACCGACGTCGACCAGCCGCGGAACCTCGCCAAGTCGGTGACCGTTGAATAGGCAAGGCTGGGACCGGTGACGCTCCACACACCTGGGCTGCACACTTGGTCTGGAATTCTGCTAAAACGGGCCTAGCTGCCGCTCTGAGCGCGCTTTTTCTGACAGCGCAGCGTGTGGGACCCGATGGCCGACGACACTTCTGCTCCGCAAAACCCTTCGCCGATCGACCCCGGCGAGACCAGGACGACCTTTGTCGGCCGGCTTCGCAACTATTTCCTGACCGGATTGATCGTGGTCGGCCCAGTGCTGATTACGTTTTACCTGACCTGGTCGTTCGTCAACTGGGTGGACGATCTCGTGCGTCCGCTGGTTCCGGTGGCTTACCGGCCCGAAACCTACCTGCCGTTCAAGATTCCCGGCTCGGGCCTGGTCGTCGCGGTCTTTGCGCTGACGCTGCTCGGCTTCCTCACGGCCAACCTGATCGGTCGCACCCTGGTCGATCTCGGCGAAATGGTCTTGGGGAAGATGCCAATCGTGCGGGCGATCTACCGCAGCCTGAAGCAGGTGTTCGAGACGCTGTTCTCGGGCTCCGGTTCGAGCTTCCGCAAAGTGGGGCTGGTCGAATTCCCGGCGCCTGGCATGTGGTCGATCGTGCTGCTGTCGCAATCGCCGAGCGAGAGCATTTCGCAAAGCCTGCCGGGCAAGGACGAGTACATCTCGGTGTTCCTGCCGTGCGCGCCGAACCCAACGACGGGATTTTTCTTCTATCTGCCGCGGAGCCAGGTCATCGAGATCGAGATGAACGCGGAGCAGGCGGCGACGCTGATCATGTCGGCCGGCGTCGTGCAGCCCGGCACGCGCCCGGAGACCAAACGCAACGTGGTGGCGCTGTCGGAAATGGCCGCCGCGGCGCGCCTCGCGCAACAGGGCAACGCAACGACCAAGGTCGATCTGCCTTAGCCGGCGCCGATCAGCGGCAGCGCCTCGTCTTTTTCGAACAGATAGAGCAGCGCGCGGAGCGCTTCGCCGCGCTTGCCTTGCAGGCGCGGATTGTCATGCATGATCGAGATCGCTTCCTCGCGGGCCCGCGCGATCAATTGCGCGTGCGCTTCGATCCGCGCCAGCTTGTAGCCGGGCATGCCACTTTGGCGGGTGCCGAGCACGTCGCCTTCACCGCGCAGCCTCAAATCTTCCTCGGCAATGCGGAAGCCGTCGGTGGTCTCGCGGATCGCCTTCAGTCGTGCCGCCGACATCTCGCCGACCGGCTCCTTGTAGAGCAACAGGCAGGTCGAGGCTTCGCTGCCGCGACCGATGCGGCCGCGCAGCTGGTGCAGTTGTGCAAGCCCAAAGCGCTCGGCATTTTCGATCACCATGATGCTGGCCGCGGGCACGTCGACGCCGACTTCGATCACCGTCGTTGCAACCAGTAGACCGGTTTCGTGCGAGGCGAACTGCGTCATGGCGCGGTCCTTGTCGGCCGCACGCATCTTGCCGTGCACGAGCCCGACCTTGGCGCCGAAGCGCTGCTGCAGGCTCTTGAAGCGTTGCTCGGCATCGGTGAGGTCGATTTTCTCGGATTCGTCGACCAGCGGACAGATCCAATAGACCAGCTTGCCGGCATCCAGCGCGCGACCGACCGCGTCAAAAACCTCGTTGAGGCGGCTCATCGCCACCACGCGGGTGTCGATCGGCTGGCGGCCGGCCGGCTTTTCGCGCAATTCGGAGACATCCATATCGCCGAAATAGGTCAACACCAGCGTGCGCGGGATCGGCGTGGCGCTCAGCACCAGCACATCGACTGCGGCGCCCTTCGACGTCAACGCGAGCCGCTCGCGAACGCCAAAACGGTGCTGCTCGTCGATCACGGCGAGCGCGAGATCCTTGAACACGACGGGATCTTCGATCAGCGCGTGGGTGCCGAGCAACAGATCGATCTCGCCGTCGGCCAGGCGGGCCAGAATCTCGGCGCGTTCCTTGCCCTTTTCGCGGCCGGTCAGGATCGCGACCTGCATCCCGGCCGCCTCGGCGAGCGGCGTGATGGTACGCAAATGCTGGCGCGCCAAAATTTCGGTCGGCGCCATGAAGGCGGTCTGCTTGCCGGTTTCAGCGACGGCGGCGGCAGCAAGCAGCGCGACGACGGTCTTGCCGCTTCCGACGTCGCCCTGCAGCAGCCGCAGCATCCGCACCGGCTCGGTCAAATCTTTTGCGATCGCCGCAAGCGCCTGCTGCTGGGACCTGGTCAGCGCGTAAGGCAAGGCATCGATGATCTTGCGGCGCAGGTGACCGTCGCCGGCATTGCGGGTGCCCGAGGGTCGCCGCAATTGCGCGCGCACCAGCGCCAGCGCCAATTGCCCGGCGAGCAGTTCGTCATAGGCCAGCCGCGACCAATACGGGCCGCTGATGAGAATATCGGTCAGTTCGGCCGGAGCATGGACCTGATGCAATGCCGTGCGGAAATCAGGAAATTTCGTGCGCTTCAAGACCTCGGGCGCGATCCACTCCGGCAGCTCGGGGATCTTGGTCAGCGCCTGCGTCACCGCGCGTCGCAGCGAGCCGAGCGCGAGACCTTCGGTCAACGGATAGACCGGTTCGATCAGCGGCAGGGTGGCAAGGCCCTTTTCGTCGATCACCCGGTCCGGGTGCACCATCTGCAGCATGCCGTCATACATCTGCACGGTGCCCGAGACGTAGCGCTTGGCGCCGACCGGCAGCTGCTTCTCGACTTGCCCGGGGAAGGCGTGGAAGTAAGTCAGGATGACGTCACCGGTGTCGTCGCTGGCGTAGACCAGAAACGGCGCACGCGAGCGGCCACGCGGCGGCGCGCGGTGGCGGTCGATGGTGACCTCCAGGGTTGCGACCGTGCCCGGCACCGCATCGCGAATTTTCGGCCGGGCCCGACGATCCACCACCGCCGATGGCAAGTGAAACAACAGATCGATCAGGCGGGGCGTCTCGCTGCGGTCGAGCAGATAGCGAAACAGCTTGTCCTGTTTCGGCCCAATGCCGCTCAGGCTGGTCACCGGCGCGAACAGGGGATTGAGCAGGGGTGGGCGCATTCTCGTTTCGAAAGTGTCGATGGTCGGACGCGATGCTGGCCTGCGCCTGCGGCGAATGCAATGTGGGTAGCCAAAGCCAGCCGCTGACAAGGCGGGTGCGAATAGCTATATCAGCGGCGCCCGGCACGTCCGGGCTTTTGGCGTTGGATTGGACGTAAAGGCAATGACCGGTTCGAGACTCTCAAGCGACGGCCTTGATGCGCGCCGCAAGCGGCTGTTGTTTCGCTGCTGGCACCGCGGCACCAAAGAACTCGACCTGATCATCGGCGGTTTTGCCGATGCGCACCTGCCGACGTTGACCGAGGCCGAACTCGACCAGCTGGAAAAGATCATCGAGGCGCCGGAGCCGGAACTTTATGCGGCGCTGACCGGTGAGATTCCGGCGCCACAGGGCGTCTCCGGCGACGTGTTCGAGAAGATGAAATCATTTCGCGTGGTGGACGGGCTCCGATGAAGTCTGCCGTCAAACCGAAATCGCCGGCCGATCTGCTCAAAGTCGGCCAGGCGCTCACGCTGGCCAACACCGCCGAGGGGGCCGAGGGTCTCGTTGCCGCGGATCTCGCGCGCTCGATTGCCGCGCAGAAAACGCCACCGGCGGTCAGCGTCGCGGTAGTCTGTCGCGATGCGGGCCGGATGGCGCAGCTTGCCCGCGCGCTCGACTTTTTTGCACCTGATATCGCGGTGCTGCAGTTCCCGGCCTGGGATTGCCAGCCTTACGACCGGGTCTCGCCGCATGGCGCGATCGTCGCGCAGCGCGTGACAACGCTGGCAAAACTGTCCCGCCTAAAGGGCAGCGACAAGCCGCTGATCGTGCTCACCACCGTCAATGCGATCCTGCAGCGGGTGCCGCAGCGCGGGCTGATGGCGGCGCAGGCATTGTCGATCGCGCCCGGCAACGTGGTCGGCATGGACAGCATCGTCGGCTGGCTCGAGCACAATGGCTATGGTCGGACCTCGACCGTGCGCGAGAGCGGCGAATACGCGGTGCGCGGCGGTATCCTCGACCTGTTCCCGGCCGGGCTCGATCAGCCGGTGCGGCTCGACTTCTTCGGCGACACGCTGGAATCGATCCGCACGTTTGATGCGGAAACCCAGCGCACGCTGGTCGACATGCGCGGCCTTGATCTGGTGCCGGTGTCGGAATTTCGCCTCGTGACGGAAACCATCAGCCGTTTCCGCATGGGTTATGTCGCAGCCTTCGGCGCGCCGGAGCGCGGCGACCAGCTCTACGAGGCCGTTACCGAAGGCCGTCGCTATCCTGGCATGGAGCACTGGCTGCCGTTGTTCCACGACAAGATGGAAACGCTGTTCGAATATGTCGAAGGTGCCGCCTTGATGCTCGAGCCGCAGGCCGAGGATGCCGCCCACGAGCGCATCGGCCAGATCAACGAATATTTTGAGGCGCGGCGCGAAGCCATGGGGCAGGCGGGAGGCGGCGCGCCCTACAAGCCGTTGCCGCCGGACCGGCTTTATCTCACTGAAGCCGAGTGGCGCGAACGCACCGGCGCCTGCGCGCTGGCAAGGTTGACACAATTTGCGGTGCCGGAAGCGCCCGGCGTAGTCGACATCGGCGCGCGGCAGGGCCGCGATTTCGCACCGGAGCGGCAGGACGCCAACGCCAACGTGTTCGAGGCGGTGGTTGCGCATATCAATGCGAAGCTTGCCGAACGCAAGAAGGTGGTGGTTGCCACCTGGTCTGAAGGCTCGCGCGAGCGCATGGCGCATGTGCTTGCCGACCACAAGCTGCACAACGTCACCAACATCTCATCGTGGCGGATGCTGCAGGCGACGCCGCGCAACCAGGTAATGCTGGCGATCCTCGGCATCGAGCAGGGCTTTGAGACCGACGCCGCGGCTCTCATCACCGAGCAGGACATTTTGGGCGACCGCCTGGTGCGACCGCGGCGCTCGACCCGCAAGCTGGAAAATTTTATTTCGGAAGTGACGAGCCTGTCGACCGGTGACCTGGTCGTTCATGTCGAGCATGGCATCGGCCGTTTCGCCGGCCTGCAAACGCTCGACGTCGGCGGCGCGCCGCACGACTGCCTCGAACTGCACTATGCCGGCGAGACCAAGCTCTTCCTGCCCGTGGAAAATATCGAACTGCTGTCGCGCTTCGGCTCGGAAGATACAGGCGTCGAGCTCGACCGGCTGGGCGGCGGCGGATGGCAGGCGCGCAAGGCGCGGCTGAAGAAGCGCATCCAGGAGATCGCCGGCGACCTGATCAAGATCGCCGCCGAGCGGCAGCTGCGGGAGGCGCCAAAACTTGCGACGCCGCAAGGCTCCTATGACGAGTTTTGCGCAGGCTTTCCCTATGAAGAGACCGAGGATCAGCTCTCCGCGATTGATGCGACGTTGCACGATCTTACGGTCGGCCGTCCGATGGACCGCCTGGTGTGCGGCGACGTTGGTTTCGGCAAGACCGAGGTGGCGCTGCGCGCGGCATTCGCCGCGGCGCTCGACGGCAAGCAAGTCGCGGTCGTCGTTCCCACGACCTTGCTGGCGCGCCAGCACACCAAAACGTTCGCGGAGCGCTTCAAAGGCTTTCCCGTCAATGTCGCGCAGGCCTCCCGCCTGGTGCCGGCCAAGCAGCTGACCCAGGTCAAGAAGGGTCTTGCCGACGGCACGGTCGATATCGTGGTCGGCACCCACGCGCTGCTCGGCAAGTCGATCAAGTTCAAGGACCTCGGCCTGCTGGTGGTCGATGAGGAGCAGCATTTTGGCGTCTCCCACAAGGAGCGGCTGAAGCAGCTGCGCTCCGAGGTTCACGTGCTGACCTTGAGTGCGACGCCGATCCCGCGCACGCTGCAACTGGCGCTGACCGGTGTGCGCGATCTCTCGATCATCGCGTCGCCGCCGGTCGACCGGCTTGCGGTGCGCACCTTCGTGTCGCCATTCGATCCGCTGATGGTGCGCGAGGCGCTGCTGCGCGAGCGCTATCGTGGTGGCCAGGCGTTCTACGTCTGTCCGCGGATCGACGATCTCGGCGAGGCCAAGGCATTTCTCGACAAGCATGTGCCCGAACTGAAGGCAGTCGTCGCGCACGGCCAGATGCCGCCGGCGGTGATCGAGGACATCATGGCCGCGTTCCTCGACGGCAAATACGACATCCTGCTGTCGACCACGATCATCGAGTCCGGGCTCGACATTCCAACCGCAAACACGCTGATCGTGCACCGCGCCGACATGTTCGGCCTGGCGCAGCTCTATCAGCTGCGTGGCCGCATCGGTCGCAGCAAGCTGCGCGGCTACGCCTATCTCACCTTGCCGGCGGGCAAGATGCTGTCCGAAACAGCGCAGCGCCGCCTCGAGGTGATGCAGACGCTCGACACGCTCGGCGCCGGCTTCACACTCGCGAGCCACGACCTCGACATCCGCGGCGCCGGCAATCTCCTCGGCCAAGAGCAATCGGGCCATGTGCGCGAGGTCGGCATCGAGCTCTATCAGCACATGCTGGAAGAAGCGGTGGCAGCGGCACGCAGCGGCGATCCAACGATCGGCGAGGCCAAGGACGAATGGACCCCGCAGATCACCATCGGCACGCCGGTGCTCATTCCGGA
>Ga0070741_10013161_pt1 | contig 14705 bp, 18 predicted proteins | sample Coa_R1_4_FD_66440 | JGI IMG/M metagenome (GOLD analysis project Ga0070741, IMG submission 66440) | Surface soil microbial communities from Centralia Pennsylvania, which are recovering from an underground coalmine fire - Coalmine... | ecosystem: Environmental > Terrestrial > Soil > Unclassified ...
ATCGGCAGGTGGGTGTTGCCCTGGTAGAAGAACACGTCCTCGCGCACGTGATCGGCACGCGCGAAACCGCCGTCGACGTCGCCGAACTCGAGCGCGACGAGCTTGTGGATGTTGTTCGGGCCGCCGTAATCCTGGATCCGCTCGTCCTTCGGCTCATCCAGCGCATCGTCGATCGACATCACGGGTTCGAGCACCTCGTACTCGACCGCGATCGCTTCGCAGGCCGCTGCCGCCGACTCCTCGTCGGTCGCCGCGACGGCGGCGATGGGGTCGCCGACGTAGCGCACCTTCTCGTGCTCGAGGGCGCGCTCGTCCTGCGTCACCGGAAGGATGCCGAACTTGACCGGGAGGTCCTGGCCGGTGATCACGGCCTTCACGCCGGGCATCCGGCGTGCGGCGGAAGCGTCGACGGAAAGAATGCGAGCGTGCGGATGCGGGCTGCGCAGGATCCTGCAGTGGAGCGTTCGAGGCAGCACGATGTCGTCGGCGTAGACGGCCCGACCGGTGACCCTGGGCACGGCGTCGACGCGGGGAAGCCGCTTTCCGACGACCTTCATCGCGCCGTCCCCGCGGCAACCTCGACAGCCTCGACGATCTTCGCGTAACCGGTGCAGCGGCACAGGTTGCCGGCAAGCGCTGCGCGGATCTCCTCGCGCGAGGGACTGGGGTTCTGTTCCAGCAAGGACATCGCGGAAAGCAGCATCCCTGGAGTGCAGTAGCCGCACTGCGCAGCGCCGGTGTCCGCGAAAGCGCGCTGCAGCGGATGGAGCTCGGACCCGCGGGCCATGCCTTCGACGGTCAGGATCGGCCGGCCCTCCACCTGCACTGGCAGCACGAGGCAGCTCAGCTGAGGTCTGCCGTCGACCAGGACGGTGCACGTCCCGCATTCGCCCAGCTCGCATCCGTGCTTGGTGCCGGTCAGCTGCATGTCCTCGCGCAGCACCTCGAGCAACGTCTTGTGCACCGGCACCAGCAGCTCGGCGCGCTCGCCGTTGACGTCGAGGCTGACGACGACCCTCTCGACATCCTGGAGCGTCACTCGGGTGCCTTCCTCACTCGCGGCTCAAAGTGTAAGTTGCGCCATCCGCCGGAGGGCCTCGGCGCACTCCCAGAGGTCGGGCACCGCAACGTCCGCGCGGGTGGCCTCGGGTCTAGGGTCATCGGGGTAGACCAGGATGGATCGCATGCCCAGCGCGATCGCGGGCTCGATGTCGTTCTCCTCCCGGTTGCCGATCACGACACAGCGTTCCGGACGAGCTTGTGCCCACCGCATCGCCATCTCGAAGACGGCGGGGTGAGGCTTGAGGTGACCGGCATCGACCGACGTGACGATGCCGTCGATGTGCTCCGCCATGCCGAGGAGACGGAAGTCATCCCAGTAGCTGTCCGCGTCGCGCCAGTACGTGTTGCTCGCGATGACGGTGCGCATACCGATGCGGTGTATCTCTTCAAGCAGCTCGACCGCCCCGTCGAGCGGCTTCATGCGATCGTGCACCGGCAGCGACATGGCTCGGCGGATGCGCCGCACCGTGTCAGGGTCGGCCGGAATCCGGTTGCGCTCGAGGCACGTCGTGATCAGAAGCTCGGCCGGGATGGCTTGCGACGCGGCGGACTCCGTCGAGAGGCTGCGGGCTTCGTCGCCGGGGCGACTGCTCGTGATCAGGTCCGCGCCGAGCGCTTCGACCGCCGAGCGGTCGAGGGATGGCATGGCGAGCGCCAGCCGCTCGATGCGCCCGGCGCCGTCCGTCTCGCGAAACGGCCACGAGTTGGGCCACAGCGTGCCGCCGACGTCGACCAGCGCCACGTCAAGGGCCTTCGCCACCGCGCTCTATCATCCGTCCTCTAATGCTTCGCTGGTTGACGTCGGGCGAATCGCACGGGCCGCAGCTCACGGTCGTGATCGAAGGTCTTCCCGCCGGCCTGGAGATCTCTGAGGAGGAATTGCGGCGCGACCTGGCGCGGCGCCAGGGCGGCCACGGCCGCGGGGGCAGGCAGAAGATCGAGACCGACGTCGCGCGAATCGTCAGCGGGGTACGCGGCGGCTACACGCTTGGCAGCCCCCTCACGCTCGTCCTCGAGAACAAGGACCACGCCAACTGGACAGCCCAGATGACGGCCGCGAAGGAGGGCTTCGAGCCGAAGCCCGTGACTCGCCTGCGCCCCGGCCATGCCGACCTGGCGGGCGCGCTGAAGTACGGGCACACCGACATCCGCAACGTGCTCGAACGTTCATCCGCCCGGGAGACCGCGACGCGAGTCGCCGCCGGCGGCGTGGCGCGAAAGCTGCTTTCGCGTTTCGGTGTCGAGATCCTCAGCTTCACGCAGTCGATCGGCACGGTCGACATGGGCTACGACTCGGGAGACCCGGAATCCGTGAAGCTCGAGGACATCGAGGCGTCCCCGGTTCGCTGCCCGGACCCCGAGGCTTCGCGGCGCATGGTGGAGCTGATCGACGAGGTGACCGAGCTGGGAGACACGCTCGGCGGCACGTTCCGCGTGGTCGCTCGCGGCGTGCCCATAGGACTCGGCAGCTTCGTCCACTGGGATCGCAAGCTCGACGGCCGGCTCGCGCAGGCCGTTCTGTCGATCAACGCGATCAAGGCGGTCGAGTTCGGAGCAGGCTTCGAGGGCGCGGCCCGGCGCGGCTCCGACTTCCACGACCAGATCGACTTCGAGGGCGGGCGATTCCGCCACCTGACCAACCGCGCGGGCGGGCTGACGGGCGGGGTGACCAACGGCGAGCCAATAGACCTTCGCGTGGCGATCAAGCCGATCTCCACGATGAAGAAGCCGATGATGTCGATCGACCTCAAGACCAAAGAGAAGACCGAGGCTCATTACGAGCGCAGCGACGTCTGCGTCGTCCCGGCCGCAGGCGTGATCGGCGAGGCGATGGTCGCGCTGACGCTCGCGGACGCGTTCCTCGAAAAGTTCGGTGGCGACTCGATGGCGGAGCTCGAGCGCAACTACCGCACGTACCTGGAGTCGATCGCACAGTAAGCGCGGGCGGCGGCGACGCCCGAGGCGCGCGCGCTACCTTGGATCCGCGATGAGCTCGAAGCTGATGACGATGGCGCAGGCCGTCGAGCGTTTCGTGCCGGACGGGGCGACGGTTGCGCTCGGCGTATCCCTCGAGCCGGTCATCCCATTCGCCGCGGGCCACGAGATCATCCGCCAGGGACGGCGCGACCTCGAGCTCGTCGGGCCCATATCGGACGCGCTGTTCGACCAGCTCATCGGAGCCGGATGCGTGCGGCGTGTCACCGCGGCGTGGGTCGGCAACGTGTCGGAAGGCCTTGGCCACTGTTATCGGCGTGCGTGCGAGCAGGGCGTCCCGCGCTCGATCGAGGTCCACGACCACACCAACTTCTCGATCGCGCTTGCGCTCTGGGCCGCGGCGTGGAACGTGCCGAGCCTTCCGACCCGCACGCTGCTGGGCAGCGACATTCTCCGGACGAATCCCGGTCTGTCGGTGCGCGACGGCCTCGTCCACGTGGAGGCCGTGCGCCCCGACGTCGCGATCGTCCACGTGCAGCGCGCGGACGAGCACGGTCGTGCCCACGCCTGGGGGCCGCTCGGGATCACAGAGGAGGCAGGGCTCGCGGCGGAGAGGATCGTCATCACGTGCGAAGAGCTCGTCGACGCCGGCGTCATCCTGAGCGATCCCAACCGCATCCTGTTCCCCGAGACGAAGGTCGTTGCGGTTGTGCACGAGCCTGGTGGCGCGCATCCGTCGCCCGTACAGGGTCACTTCCGCCGCGACCATGGCTTTTATCGCGACTACGCCGCGCGGTCACGCTCCGCGGAGGGCTTCGAAGCGTGGCTCAAGGAGTGGGTCCTCGACGTGGCCGACAGGGCGTCCTACATGCGGCGAATCGACGCCGGGTCGATCCGGATTCGAAACCACAGGCCTTCCGTTCCCGTGGACTACGGCGATGAGTGAGGCCTACACACCGCAGGAGATGATGGTCGCGGTCGCCTCACGCGAGATTCGCGACGGCGACCTCGTGTTCGTCGGCATGCGCCTGCCGATCCTCGCGTACGCCGTCGCTCGCAACTCGCACGCGCCCACCGCACGCGGGCTCTTCGAGGTCGGCCTGATGCGCGATCAGCCCGCGGCCGCGTTCCTCGGAACGATGGGCGATCCGCCCAACGTCGCCGGCGCGCTGTGGGCTACGCGAATGTCGAACGTGATGGCGATGATGGCGCGCGGGGACGTAGATCTCGGCTTCATCGGCGGCGCGGAGGTCGACCGTTTCGGGAACCTGAACACGTCGTACGTCGGCGATCCTCGCAGGCCTGCCACCAAGCTGCCGGGGAGCGGGGGAGGAGCAGACATAGCCATCCTCAGCCGGCGCTGGGTCACGCTCATGAGCCATGAGAAGCGGCGCCTGGTGGATCGCGTGTCCTTCGTCACGTCGCCTGGACATGGCGATGGATCCACAGGGTGGAGGCAGCGTAACGGGCTGCTCGGCGGAGGCCCCGTCGCGGTGATCACCACACTTTGCGTGCTGCGCTTTCCGGAAGCCGGCGGCGAGGCGTACCTCTCGTCGGTGCACCCCGGCCATGACGTCGAAGAGGTGCGCGCCGAGACGGGCTGGGACCTGAAAGTGGCTCGTGACGTGCGCGAGACGCCCCCGCCGTCCCCTTCCGAGCTCGCCGCGATCCGGAGGTTCGATCCCGAAGGCTTCTGGACCCGCGCCGTTACAAAAGGCTGACCTCGCCACAACGACCGTCTGACGGCCCCATCTCATCGTGAGGTACGGCGATCAAGCCATACCAAAGAAAAGAGGTGGAGACATGAACCCGTTGGCGATCATCCCGGTCAAGGTTCTCGGTGCCGCCGGCGCGGCGGCCCTGCTCGGCGTGGGGGCGGCAGGCGTCCTGGCGCAGGCTGCAAGCCCGTCGCCCAGCCCGACACCGGCGGCAAGCGCGTCCCCGGCGCACAACGACGTGCACGCCGACCGCCGCGCGATCCGGCGCGCCGTGATCGAGGCCGAGGCGGACGTACTGGGCATCAAGCCCAAGACCCTGGTCGCGGACCTTCGTGCCGGCCAGAAGGTGTCCGACCTGGCGAAGGACAAGGGCATGACGGAGGACCAGTTCGAAGCGAAGCTGCTGGCGAACCTGAAGCCCCGGCTCGAGACGCTGGTCGACAAGAAAGTGATCACGCAGGCGCAGGCGGACCGGGTTCTCGACCGGATCTCAAAGGGCCACATCCCGTTCTGGAACGGTGTCCATCGCCGCAAGTAAAGTTCACGGCCGCGTGCGGGAGCGCGTCGCCATCGCGATGCGCTTCCACTTGCGGCGCTCGTCCTGCCGGAGGCGGGCGTCGCTTCGCGCGGCGATGGCGCGCAGCTCGCGCTGCAGCTTGCGGTAGCTCGCCAGGCGCGCGGCATCGAGCACGCCGCTCGCGATCGCCTGCTGGACCGCGCAGCCGGGCTCGGTTTCGTGCCGGCAGTCGCTGAACCGGCACCGCAGCGCCAGGTCTTCCACGTCATGGAACGTGCCCACCAAGGCCTCCTCGCCCGACCACAGCTGGGCCTCGCGAAGTCCTGGAGTGTCGATGATCATGCCGCCGCCGGGCAGCACCACGAGCTGGCGGTGGCTCGTCATGTGACGGCCTTCGCCAGACTGCTGATGGATCTCTCTCGTCCGCATGATGTCCGCGCCGACCAGCCGGTTGATCAGGGTCGACTTGCCGGCCCCGGAAGGGCCCAGCAGCACGCCGGTCCGCGAAGGGCGGAGCATCGACGCCACGTCGCCGACGCCATCGCCGGTGAGAGCGCTCGTCACAACCACCGACGCACCGGCCGCGACGGATTCCAGCTCCCAACGGACCGCTTCGAGATCGGCCGCGACGTCGGACTTCGTCAGCAGCACCACCGGCGTCGCTCCGCTCTGCCACGCGATGGTCAGGTACCGTTCGATCCTGCGCACGTTGACGTCGGTCGCCGCCGCGACCACGAAAGCGAAATCCACGTTTGCGGCGAGCACCTGCTCCCTGCTCTCGGTGCCCGCCACCCGGCGCGTGAATGCGCTGCGGCGGTCCATGATGCCCGCGATCGAGCTGTCGCGCAGCGCGACCCAGTCGCCGACCGCCGGATCACAGTGTTTCGCAATCGCGCGGCGCGAGGTGTCGCCGTCCTCGACGGCGTACTCGGCGCCGTAATCGGCGACGACGCGCGCGGGCTTGGCGCCGTCGACGGCCATCCGCACGAAACTCTCTTCGAATTGCCCGTCCCAGCCGAGCCGGGCGAGCGAGTGGTCGAGAAGGGGCAACGCCAAAACCTCCGGTGAATCACGGGTGGGCGATGTCGGTCCGCCCAGGCCGGAGGTGCTTAGAGGGCGACCCCGGAGGCGGCCGACGGCCGGGAAACTGTCATTTCAAGCTCAACCATCGTGCGAACCTCCTATGCAGAAATCCGAGGTCGAAAGCCTACCACGCGCCCTCAGCCTTGAGGAGCCTCCCAGATCAGCTCGCTGAAATCGATCACGAGCTCGACCTCGATCTGCTGCACATCCTGGGGCGGCTTGTCGGGCCAGCGCACTTCACCGGCGCCCACGCAGATCACGTCGTTGAGCCACGAATAGCGCTCGTCGGACGTCACATGCCAAGCCGCGGTGACGATCTGCCGGCGTCCGGGCGGGTAGGCGCGGCCGTAGCCCTGGTAGTCGAACATGATCGTCGCGCCGTCGTCAGTCTCGATCGCTCCCTGGAAATCGGGCGTGAAGGTCTTGTCCGTGCGGCGACGCGGATGGTTCGCGCCGTGGAACTTGCCCGCGATCCTGCCGGCGCACAGGCCTTCGGCGAGAAAGAAGTGATGCTCCTCGGTGCCGAGCGGACCTTTCAGCTCGATCCCCCAGTCGGCCGGATAACGGAACCGAACGGTGTAGAGCGGCTTGAGCTGCACGCCTACTCGCCCTTGAAGTCCGCCTTCCTCTTCTCTCCGAACGCATTGATTCCCTCGTTCGCGTCTCCCGACACGAAAACGCGGCTGATGGCCTCGCGCTCGATGGCGAGGCCGAGGTCGAGTGGCGCGCCATAGCCCTGTGTGATCGCGAGCTTGGCGTGGCCGAGCGCGACGGTGGGTCCGTTGGCGAGCCGGGCTGCGTACTCCATCGCACCCTCTCTGCAAGCGGCCGCGTCCGGGAAGATGTGGTCGACCAGACCCGACTCGAACGCCCTGGCCGCGTTGAAGGTCGTTCCGTTCGCGATCATGTCGAGGCCGCGCGCAAGCCCGACGAGTCTCGGCAGGCGCTGAGTACCTCCCGAACCCGGAAACAGGCCGAGGTTCACCTCGGGAAGGCCGATCTGGTAGGTGCCCTCCGACGCGAACCTGAGGTCGCACGCGAGGGCGAGCTCGAGACCGCCGCCAAGGCAGTGGCCGGTGATGACGGCGATGAAGATGATCGGGCTGTTCTCCATCTTGCGGAACGTCTCGTGGGCGAGCACCGCAACCATGAAGCGCGATCTCGCGGTGCCCCTGGCGAACCCGCTGACGTCCGCGCCGGCCGAAAAGAACTTTTCCGAGGCGCTCGTCACCAGGACGGCGTGGATGTCCTCATCCAGCCGGAGGTCGTCGATGGCGCTCGCGAAGGAGCGAAGGAACTCGTAGTCGTATCCGTTGGCGGGCGGCCGGTCCAGGACCAGGACGCCGACCTTGCCTTGCTTCTCGAACCTGACTGGCATGAGGTGCCTCCCTGAATTCGCTTGCCGGTGGCCACGATAATTGTCGAGTACCGCAAACATCAACCACGGGGGTGGCTCATGGCGACCATGATCATCGAAGGCGAAAGGACCCGGGCCGCGTCGGGCAAGACGTACGAGGTCCGCAACCCGGCAACCGGCGAGGTTGTCGACGAGGTCCCCGCCGGCGGCTCCGCCGACGTCGACAAAGCGGCGCAGGCGGCGGCCAGAGCCTTCGCGAGCTGGTCCAAGATGCCCTCGAACCAGCGCCGGGAGATCCTGCAGAAGGCGTCTCTTCACATGCTCACCAAGGTCGAGGAGATCGCGATCCTGCTCACCAAGGAGCAGGGCAAGACGCTGCTCGAGTCGCGCCTAGAGGCCAAGCGCTTCGGTGAGAACATCGGCTGGTTCGCCGACCTGGCGGACAAGATCCACGGTCAGTACGTGCGCCTCCCCGACCTGACCACGTACGGCCTGGTGGTGCGCAAGCCGATCGGGGTGTGCGGCGCCATCGTGCCGTGGAACTTCCCGCTGACGCTTGCCGCGAACAAGGTCGCGCCCGCGATCGCCGCGGGCAACACCGTGGTTCTCAAGCCGGCCAGCACGACTCCGCTCTCGACCCTGGCGTGCATCGAGGCGTTGATCGAGGGCGGCCTTCCCGAGGGCGTAGTCAACGTCGTGGTGGGGCAGGCGACCGGCGAGGCGATCGTCGAACACCCGCTCATCAAGAAGATCGCCTTGACCGGATCGACGCCGACAGGCAAGCGCGTGATGGCCAAGGCTGCCGAGCACCTGAAGAAGGTGACGCTCGAGCTCGGCGGCAGCGACCCATGCATCGTCCTGGACGACGCCGACCTCGAAGGCGCCGCCCGCGCCATCTCCGTGGGCCGGTTCTTCAACTGCGGCCAGCAGTGCCTTTCGACCAAGCGCCTGTACGTCCAGGAGGCCGCGTACGACGCACTGATGGAGAAGCTCGTCGCGCGCGCGTCGAAGCTCAAGCCCGGCAACGGACTGGACAAGGATTCGCGCATGGGCCCGATGCACAGCGAAACCCAGCGCGCGGAGGTCGAGGCCCAGATCAAGGACGCCGTGGACCGCGGTGCGAAGGTCATCTTCGGCGGCGGCCGGCCGAAGGGCGACGTTTACGAGAAGGGGTGGTTCATCGAGCCGACGATCGTCGCCGACGTTCCGGACGGCTCGAGAATGTGGACCGAGGAGGTCTTCGGTCCCGCCCTGCCGGTGCGCAAGGTGAAGGACCTCGACGAGGCGCTCAAGCTCGCCAACGACACGCCGTTCGGGCTGGGCTCCTCGATCTGGACGGCGAACATGGCCGCCGCACACAGGGCGGTGCTGGAGCTGGAAGCCGGCTACACGTGGGTCAACTCGCTGGTCATCGCGCATGACGAATTGCCGTTCGGCGGCACGAAGCAGTCGGGCTTCGGCAAGGAGCACGGCGTCGAGGCCTTCATGCAGTACACCGAGGAGAAGTCGGTCGTCTACGGCGGCGTTTGAGTAACCGGCGTGGGTACTGACCCAGCGTGAGAGGCGGACTCGTCGTGATCGCGGTGCTGGTCCTGCTCGCGGGCGCGGTGTTCGCGGGCCAGGGCCTCGGCTACATCCCGGGCAGCTTCATGACCGGGAAGATGGAGTGGTTCTGGATCGGCTCGGCCATGGTCCTGGTCGCCCTGGCGTTGGGCGGCCTCGCGCTGCGGAGGCCGCGAAAGCAGGCTTAGACAGAAGCCTGCTCAGCCCGCGCCCGAGGCCCCGAACGGAGCCGCCCCGACAAGACCTAGGCCGTGCGGCCGTTGATCCTGTCCCAGTGGGACTGACACTCGACGCAACGCGTGGCCGCCGGCTGGTATTTCAAGCGCTCGCCCGGGATGGGGCGGCCGCAGCCCTCGCAGATGCCGTACGCACCTTCGCGCAGGCGCTCCAGTGCGCGCTCCACCTGTTCGCGGTTCTGGTCCAGCAGGTGCACCAGGATGTCGGTCGTCTCGCGGTCGGAGAGTGCTTGCGCCAGGTCGGTGTCCTCCGGGATGCCGGTGATGACACCGCCGACGACGTCGTTCAGCGGGCGATGCAGCCCGGCTTCCTCGCCGCACTGCGCGGCCAGCAGCTCGAGCAGTCTCTTGTCTGCCTCGAGCCGTTCCGCAGGCGCCTTTTCGTCCCTTTTCCTCGTCGTCATCTAAAACCCCCCTTCCGATTGATTACCGACCCGGGCGTCGTCGGGATTCTGAGAGACACAACGCGGCCGCCGGGTGCCATACCCGGTCCCGCACAATTAGTCGCCTGATGCGTTCCCCGCTAAGACTGAAACCCCCGCACATAACTTCCGCGGCCTTTCTGCTGGCCGCGATGCTGGCCGGGTGCCAACCCGCCCAGGACGCTCACCCGGTGCCGAGCGTAGCGCAAATCGGCGCGGGCCTCAAGTGCCCGGCCGGCGACCATTCCTTCAGCGATCCGCAGGTCGGCTGGGGCTTCTGTTATCCGGGCTCGTGGAAGTACGTCGAGAAGTCCCAGGGAAGCCAGAGCCCGGCGCCGGTCGAGCTCGACCTGACCTTCGATATCACCGACGTGCCGTGCAGCCCTCCGCCGAGCGGCACGTCGGGATCAGCCAACTGTTCGGGCAATGCCGGACTGTTCGGTTTCATGATCATCTCCACGTTCGAGCGAGGCGACGCGCCTGACCTCGCCACCTGGATTCAGACCAACATGAAACCGGTGCCTCTCACGCAGCCGATCAGCTGGGGGAACGCCGTCGAGGCGGCTCAGCTTGCCGACGGCCGGCGGCTGGCTCTGACGCAGCACCAGGTCGTGCTCATGGACCTTCGCTCGGGCACGCTGAACCTCGAGGCGGCGATGGCGCCGCGACTGAGCACCTGGCGCTTCTCGGTCTGACCGGGCGGCGCTCCGGTCAGTCCCTTGTGGCGACCTCTGTGGCGCGGAACGAGAGCGCGCCCGTGTCTATCGCCACCCAGGTCCCCAGAGGCATCGTCAGCATGGGATCGGTGTGGCTGCAGTCGACGTTGGCCAGCACCGGGATGCCGCTGGAATCTGTCCGTGCCGCCGCCACGTTCCACAGCTGCTCGACCTGGTCCGGGCTGTATCCCATCGGCCGGCCAATGACAAGGGCACGGACCTTGTCGAAGACGCCGAGGTTCTCAAGGTCGGACAGATAAGCGTCGACGTCCGAGGGTGGGGGTGCCTCCTCGGATGTCTCGAGAAACAGGACCGCACCCTCGAGGTCGAGCCACGAATCGGAGCCCTTGACGTGCCAGCAAAGGCTTTCGAGGCATCCTCCTGCGAGCCAGCCTTCTGCTCTGCCAGGTCTCACGCACACCCAGCCTGATCCTGGCTGCATTACGCGCGCTCTCGTCAGATCGGTCCTGTCGGACCACTCCATATGCTCGTCGGTCCATTCATTCGCCGCGGTGAATTCGAGCGGCGAAGAGCCAAACCATGCGTCGCGGAGGTGCGCGTGGGTGAACGGTATGACCTGTGGATACTCCGCCATCTGGGTTACGAGGGCAGGACCATAAAACGTGCGCAGCCCCGCGTGCTTCGCGAACGCCCAGTGAAGCACGCTCATGTCCGAGTATCCCTGGAAGATCTTGGGATCCAGGCGTATCAGGTCGTAATCCAACAGCGGGAGAAGCTGGTTGGAGTGATTGCCGCCGATGGCGCAGACGACGGCAGCGATATTGGGGTCGCCGAAGGCTTGGTGCAAGTCCGCCACGCGGTGGGTGGCGGGGCTCGAAACCCAACCGCTGGTCTCGGCGGCGTGTGGCATCAGCTTGACGCGCAGGCCCAGCGACTCCAGGTAGGCCACTCCGCGCTGCTTTCGGTGCGGGTACTCGCCGATGGCGCCCCACGACGGCGAGACGATCGCGACGGTGTCACCCTCGTGCAGCCGTCGCGGGACGAGCATCGGGCGGTCGCCGACGTGCGAAGCCATCGAGCTCGATTATGTCCCGAGGACCGCCAGCCTATGGCGCGGTGCACGAACGTGGCGGCTGCTCTTCGATGATGTGTTGCATGGCGCATGCGGGACGCTCGTCGGGACCGGCAAACCAGGCGCGGAGCGCGGAGATCATCAGGCGGGTGCAAGCCATCCCCGAGGGCTTTGTCAGGACGTATGGCGACATCGACCCGCATGCGCCGCGACATGTCGGTCAGGTGCTCTCGGCCTCGAGCGAGGACATGCCGTGGCATCGAGTCGTGCGGTCCGACGGCAGCCTCGCGAAGGGACGGCGCCAGCGATCGCTTCTCCGCAAGGAGGGTGTCCCGATGCGCGGCGACCGGGTCGACCTCCGACTCGCTCGGATGTCCGCGAAGTCCTGACGCCTCGACGCTGTCGATTTCGGGCGCGTCCGTTCGTCGATCAGGCAGAGGCTCGGCCATGCTCGCGCGGCGAAGTGGCGCGGGCCTCGATTTCTCACATGGAGGTCTGCCGATGTCCGACGCAAACAAGGAAGTAGTCCGCAAGATCGAGGACGCGTGGAACCACAACCGGCTGGACGAGCTCGACCCGCACTTCGCCCCGGAGTTCACGAACGCCGAGGCCGCGGTCCCCGGCGTGCCGCCTGGACTCCCCGGGGCCAAGATGGCCCACCAGATGATCATGGGTTCATTCCCCGACCGGAAGGTCGAGATCGTCGACATGACCGCCGAGGGCGACAAGGTCTACGTGCGCACGATGGTGCACGGGAGCAACAAGGGCGGCGCGGCCTGGATCGGCGCGCCGAAGGCGGACGGGAAGCCTTTTCACATCTCGGCGTGGAGCGTTTACACGCTGAAGAACGGAAAGGTGGTCAAGCACTCCGGGATCAACGACGGCTACTCGCTCGCAATCCAGCTCGGTGCGATCCAACCGCCCTCGATGGGCTGACCGAGAAATCGCGGTAAGCGGGAAAGAAGTACTGACGAAACCGGCCGGGAGCGTGGTTCGGACGATCGGTTTGGCGCGGCCGGCCGTTGAGCGCCGCGTATGAGAGGGAACCTGGAGGTTCCCTCTCATGCTCTTCAGCTTGGGCGCTTGAAGAGGGACTGCATCTTGATCGCGAGCCCCATGTCGCCCTTGATCTTGAGCTTGCCCTGCATGAACGCGGCGGTGCCGTCGAGCTGGCCGGTCATGATCTTCACCCAGTCGCCGGCGTCGGCGAGCAAAGTGAGGTTTGGCGTCTCGGGCGCGTCGCCCTTGCCGGACTCGGCGACGCCGTCGTGGATCTTCACCCACCACTTGCCGCCCTGGTCGCCGCTCAGGTCGAACTGGATGGCGGCCTTGGTAGTGCCGGCCTTCTCGGGCACCAGGTAGTTGGGCAGATGCTCAACGATCTGGTCGGGTGTCAACTGAACTTCGGACATCGGATCCTCCCTGAAAGTCGATCGCAGACTGGGATCCATCTTAGCTAGACCCGCGACAATGCCACCGTGGGGACCGATCTCGCGCTGAACGAGGTTGCGGCGGGCGTTTTCGAGCTCCGTCTGCCCATCCCTTTCGAGGACGGCCTGGTCAACGTGTACCTCTTCGTCGACGGCGACGAGGCCGACCTTCTCGATTGCGGAATGAACTCCCAGGAATCGGTGGAGATCATCCGCGAGGCGCTGAAGGTCGTCGGCGCACGGCGGCTTCGGCGGTTGGTGGTCACGCACATTCACCCGGATCACTACGGCGCCGCCGGGACTTTCGCGGGTGGAGACGGGCTCGCCGACCTGTACATCCATCGTCTGGAGGTTCCGATGGTGCACCCGCGGTATGTCGAGCTCGAGCAGCTCGTCAAAGAGGTGCGGAACTGGCTGCTCGTCAACGGCGTGCCGGTCGAAGAGGCTGAGGTCCTCAGCAACTCGCAGCGAGCTCTCAGCCAGGTCGTCAAGACGGCGGAGCCGGCTGTCCAGCTCGACGGCGCAGAGACGATCGCGATGGGCCGGCGGCATCTTCGCGTCGAATGGACTCCAGGCCACTCGCCTGGCCACATCTGCCTGTACGACGCTTCCGACGGCATCCTGTTCGCGGGCGACGACCTGCTACCGGAGCTGTCGCCCAACATCGGCCTCCATCCGCAGAGCACGCCCGACCCGCTGCACGACTACCTCGACGGCCTCCGCCGCCTCGCCGCCCTCGACCCGAAGGTCGTTATGCCGGCGCACGGACGGCCGTTCCACGACGCGAAGACTCGAGTCTCGGCCCTCCTTGCGCACCACCGGCGGCGGCTCGAGCAGATCGTCGAGATCGTCGGGCGAGAGGAGAAGAGCGGATGGCAGGTCGCGCTGGACCTCTGGGGCCCGCGGGACCAGCTTTACGAGAAGCGGCTCGCCCTGCAGGAAGGGCTCGCGCACCTGCAGGCGCTCGCCGTGGACCGCCTGCTGGTGAAGTCGGTCACGCCGGAGCGGGTCCTGTGGCGGAGCCCTTGAGCGCGGGCTTGATGCCCAGCCGGAGCAGGCCGGCCGGGTAGCATCCGACGCCGACGACCCCAGGGCCCGCATGCGCTCCGACGACGGGGCCCAGCGGCTGGATCAGCAGCGTGTCCGAGATCGACTCGAGCTCCCGGCCGACGCGCTCGGCGTCTGTTTCCGCGTCTGCGTGGCCGACGATCGCGCAGATCCCGTCACCGCGATCGACCTGGCGCGCGAGTTCGACGACGCGGCTGAGCGCGCGTTCGAAGGTGCGCACCCGCTCCAGTGGAGTCACGAGACCGTCACGGATGCAGAGCACCGGCTTGACCTGGAGCACGGAGCCGACGAGTGCGCTCGCCTGACCGATGCGCCCTCCGCGACGCAGGTACTCCAGCGTCGCGACCGAGAAATACGTCTGGACCTGCGATCGCATGGCGTTCACCTTCGCCACGATCGACTCCGCCTCCGCGCCCGCGGCTGCAAGTTGCGAGGCCGCAAGAACCACGAGGCCGAGCGACATCGACACGACACGCGAGTCGACGACGTGGACACGATCGGGGTCGGTCATGGCGGCGCCCTGCTGCGCCGACGCAAACGTGCCGCTCAGCTGCTCGGAAATATG
>Ga0070741_10013162_pt1 | contig 14703 bp, 10 predicted proteins | sample Coa_R1_4_FD_66440 | JGI IMG/M metagenome (GOLD analysis project Ga0070741, IMG submission 66440) | Surface soil microbial communities from Centralia Pennsylvania, which are recovering from an underground coalmine fire - Coalmine... | ecosystem: Environmental > Terrestrial > Soil > Unclassified ...
CTAGATTTTTGCCAATGCAATTTTGTTGAACCCGGAGAGTTATATGTCCTGCAAACTGCATCGGTCGCCGAAATGGTCAAGGCGTTCTGCAATTTTTATGATTTCTGCGGCGGAAATCATTTGAATTTTTGATTTCAGTTTTGCGGTATGAATTTCGCTGGAAATGGCTGTGTCGAAAAACGCGCCGGCAGAATTTCCACAGGCGGAGCAAAGGGTTTCGGGATCTCGACGATTTCCGATTGGCGCGGAATTATGGCCGCAAGGTGTTCATTTTCGCGTCTGGGCACCGAAATCAAAATCCGTTTCTGTCCAACTGGGGAATCATTTGAACCCCGCCGAAAATTTAATTGTGGAAATGCAGTCGGACGCTAACGGCTATTTTTCAATTCACGTTCCGCAAGCCAAAGCGGGAATGTTTTACAAATTTGTTTTGGACGACGGCGCATTTCCCGACCCGGCGTCGCGATTTCAACCGCAAGGACCGCACGGCCCGTCCCAAATCGTCACGTCTGATTTCAATTGGACAGATTCTGAATGGTTGGGTGTGCCTCGCGGTGGACAAGTCATTTATGAAATGCACATCGGCACTTTCACGCGTGAAGGAACATGGCGCGCGGCGATGGACCAATTGCCAGAACTGGCGCAGCTTGGTGTGACAGTTCTGGAAATCATGCCGGTTGCGGACTTCGCTGGAAATTTCGGCTGGGGCTATGACGGTGTGAATTTGTTTGCGCCGTCACGCTTGTATGGAACGCCCGAAGATTTTCGCCGTTTCGTCAATCGCGCGCACGCGCTTGACATCGGTGTGATTTTGGATGTCGTCTATAATCATTTCGGTCCCAGCGGAAATTTTTTGCGCAAATTTTCAGGGGATTATTTTTCTGACCGTTATTTCAACGAATGGGGCGACCCGATTAATTTCGACTGCGAACATTCCGCGTCGGTTCGCGAATTTTTTCTGACGAACGCAGCGTATTGGATTTCTGAATTTCATCTGGACGGCTTGCGGCTCGATGCGACGCAGCAAATTTTTGATTCGTCGCCGCGCAATGTCATTTCGGAAATCATTCATGCTGCGCGAAATGCCGCCGACGGCCGTAAAATTTTTATTCTGGCCGAAAATGAGCCGCAGGAGGCGAAAATGATTCGCGCCAATTCTCTGGGCGGTTTCGATGCCGATGCGATTTGGAACGACGATTTTCATCACAGCGCCATGGTCGCGCTCACCGGTCGCAACGAGGCGTATTACACCGATTACAAAGGCACGCCGCAGGAATTTATTTCCGCCGTCAAGCACGGATTTCTATATCAAGGCCAGTGGTATTTCTGGCAGAAAAAATTTCGCGGCACGCCCGTGCTCGACGTGCCGGCGGAGCAATTCATCGCCTATTTGCAAAACCACGACCAAATTGCGAATTCACTTCGCGGTCAGCGGTTGCATCAAATCACCAGTCCTGGCCGCAGCCGCGCCATGACGGCGCTGCTGTTGCTCGGGCCAAACACGCCGATGCTTTTTCAGGGCCAGGAATTCGCCGCGTCTGCGCCGTTTCTTTATTTCGCGGATCACGAACCCGAATTGGCGGTGAAGGTCGTCGAAGGCCGGCGGAAATTTCTATCGCAATTTCGCAGCCTTGCTTCTGTGGAAATGGACCCGTTCATTGCCAACCCGGCGGATAAAAATACTTTTGCGTGCTGCAAGCTGGATTTTTCCGAGCGCAAAAGGCATTCCGGCATTTACCAATTGCATCGTGATTTACTTTGCTTGCGTAAAGGCGATTCCGTTTTCAGCCGTCCGCATGCACTCGATGGCGCGGTGCTCGGCGCGGAATCGTTTCTGTTGCGATTTTTTGGCGACGATGACGACGACCGTTTATTGATTGTCAATTTGGGAATTGATTTGCATTTGTCGCCCGCGCCCGAGCCATTGCTCGCGCCGCCGGAAGATTCAAAATGGGATTTGCTCTGGTCGAGTGAAGAGCCGATTTACGGCGGCAGTGGCACGCCGCCGTTCAACGGGGAAAATTGGGAAATCACCGGCCACGCCGCACTCGTTTTCAAATCACAAAAAATTTCTCATGGAAAAACTGATTCGCAAAATTGAAATTCCGCGAACATCGAACGACGAAACGCACGCCGTATTGCGCCGGCAATGGCTCATCGCGAACGGCCTCGGTGGTTATGCGAGCGGCACGATTAGCGGCGGCTTGAGCTGGCGTTATCACGGCCTGCTTATCGCCGCGCTCTCCGAGCCGCACGGACGTCTGATGCTGCTCAATCAACTTGCCGAGTCCGTGAAAATTGACGGCGATTGGCAACAAATTTCCGATGTGGAAGTTCCGCATGAAAAAAATCTTTCCGCGTGTCCGTATTTGAAAGAATTCCGGCTGGAAAATCTTTTGCCGGTTTGGCGTTACGAAATGGACGATGTCGTCATCGAAAAAGAAATTCTCCTGTTGCACGGGCAAAACACGGCTCACATCAATTATCGTTTGCTGTCCAATCATGAGCGTGTGCAAATTCAATTGCAGCCGTTCGTGCATTTTCGGAAACATGAACAGCCGGTGACCCGCGAAATGCCGGAAAGTTATTTTCTCACCGTCAACGGCCGGCGTTACGAACTCGCCACGCCGCATTTGCCGTCGCTAAAAATGACTTTAAGCGCCGACGACGTTTGTTTTTCAAACGACGGCGGCTCGCGTCGCGAAATTTTTTACGAACGCGACGCCGAGCGCGGCTGCGAATCCCGCGGTGTGCTTTACAGTCCGGGATTTTTTCGCTTCGAATTGACGCCGCGCAAAATGGCGACGTTCGTCGCGTCGGCGGAAACATGGGAAGAAATGCTCGCGCTTTCGCCGGATGAAGCGCTGGAATTGCATCACGTTCGCTGCGAGCGGTTGCTGCAATTGGCAAATCCAAAAACTCGCGCGCGTCCGGCAGCCGATTTGGTTCTCGCCGCCGACCAATTCATTGTTAAACCCGTCGGGCGTGTCGCCGACATCGCGCGCGCGAGCGCGGCGGGCGACGACGTGCGCACGGTCATTGCCGGTTATCACTGGTTCACCGATTGGGGACGCGACACGATGATTAGCCTCGAAGGTTTGACGCTCACGACCGGTCGCGAATTGGAAGCGAAATGGATCTTACGCACGTTCGCGCGGCACATTCGCGACGGCTTGATTCCAAATCTGTTTCCCGAAGCCGAGCATCGCGGACTTTATCACACTGCCGACGCGACGCTTTGGTTTTTCCACGCGATTGACCGCTACGTCAATTGCACGAACGACCGCCACACGTTGCGCGCGTTGTTGCCAAAACTTTTGGACATCATCGAGCATCACGTGCGCGGAACGAAGTTTGGAATTCGCGTTGACTCGCACGACGGTTTGCTTACGCAAGGCGCGGAAGGTTATCAACTCACGTGGATGGACGCCAAAGTGGACGGCTGGGTCGTCACGCCGCGACGCGGCAAAGCCGTGGAAATCAACGCGCTTTGGTTCAACGCGCTCAAACTTTTGGAAAACTGGCTGCGCGAAGAAAAAAATGAAGCGACTGCGAATGAAATCGCCGCACGCGCGCAGCAGGCGTTCGATTCATTCAATAAACGCTTTTGGTATGCGAACGGAAATTATCTTTACGACGTCGTTGATGGCGAGAACGGCGACGATTCCGCGCTCCGTCCAAATCAAATCATTTCCATTTCATTGAAACATCCGGTGCTCGACCGGCAACATTGGAAATCTGTTTTGGAAATTGTTCGCGACAAGTTGCTGACGCCGGTTGGATTGCGTTCCCTCGCCCCGGGACACAAAGATTACAAGCCGCGATACTTCGGCGATTTGCGCGCACGCGATGCGGCGTATCATCAAGGCACTGTTTGGGCATGGCTCGTCGGCCCATTTATTGACGCGTGGCAAAAAACATTTTCCGACGACCATGAAACAATTCGCCGCGCGCTCGACGGATTCAATTCGCATTTAGACGAAGGGTGCGCCGGTTCGATAAATGAAATTTTCGACGCCGAACCGCCGTTTACGCCGCGCGGCTGCATTGCGCAGGCTTGGAGCGTGGCGGAAGTTTTACGTTGCCTGGTTAAAATTGTCGGCTGAATTGCAAGTTGCGCTTGTGAATGAAATGGCGCAGGCATCGTGCAAGGAATTTTTTCTTTTGCTGGATTTTTTTCCTTAAAAATTTTGGCGCGATTTTCGCTGGATAGTTCTTTTGAAATAATTTTAACAATTAAACGAAAGGAAAATTATGGCCATGACAGCAGAAAAAGAAATGGAGCACATCGGCGAATCCAAAGCCATCGAGAATCACGACCACGACATGATTCATGAATTGAGCAAGCGGATTGACGCCGTGTGGCGCTTTGACCAATACATCGCGAACGCAGAAGGCGACAGCGAATTGCAGGACTTCTGGCGCGAATTAAAAGAGCAGGAACAGGAAAATGTTCATCGGCTGAAAGAATTTGTCGCCGAACACATCGAAAAAGATTGTTTCTAATCGTGAGCGGGTGAGGGGACTGCGCCGGACGAAATCGTTCGGCGCAATTATTTTAATTTTGCAACAGTCACATTCGCTGCAACGAATTTAAATTAGCGAACCGGTTTCGGCGCGAATTTTAGCGATTCCGTTTTCGGCAAGTTCCACGTGTGATGGCAATGGTCGCAATATGCCTCGTGCTCAATGACGCGGAAAATGATTCCCAAATGCAGCAGCAACGTGGGCAGAAAAAATTTGCGCGTCATTTGCGGATAATTGATTCGCAGCGACCCGCACGACGGGCAATGAATCGCGCGCTCCAGCGCGGGCGCGACTTCCGGCGCCGTGTCCAAAAAATGCGCGGCATTCTTGAAATCATTGGCGTGGACCTGCGCGCGAAACGTGGCGCGCGGCGGGCAGAGGAACAAAAATGTTTGCAGCAATCTGTCGAAATAAACGCGCGCCTCGAATCCTTTGCCGCGCAAAATTTCGACGAGCCTTTCACCGTCGCGCATATTTTCAAACAAGGCCACGTTCACCCAACTTCCATTTCCAAACTGTTTCATAAAATGCCTTTCGTTGTTCCTGCAAAGAACGTGCCACTGAAATGGCATTTATTCAATTGCTGCATTTGCGAATCCAAATCCATCGTGTAATTTGCAACATGGAGGCGGATTATCAGCCGATTGAAAATTACGGCATTATTGGCGATTTAACCACGACCGCTCTCGTGGGCATGAACGGTTCGATTGATTTCATGTGCTTTCCCGCGTTCGATTCGCCGACGATTTTCGCAAAATTACTGGATGCCAATCGCGGCGGATATTTTCAAATCGCGCCGGCGAACGGTGAATTCAAGCAACGCCAGCGCTATTTTCCGGACACAAATATTTTGCTCACGCGCTTTCTCGGCGAACACGGCATCGCGGAAATTTCCGATTTCATGGCCATGCAACATTTGGGTCACAGCCACAATCTCGTGCGGCGCATCAAAGTTGTGCGCGGCGAAATTCCCGTGCGCATGGTTTGTGCGCCGAAATTTGATTACGCGCGCTGTGGCCATAAAATTGAAAAGCGCCCGAACGAAATTATTTTCATTCCCGACAAAAAAAATCTGCCGCAATTGCGATTGCGCGCAAGCGTGCCCTTAAAAATTGTCAATGGCGAGGCGATTGCCGAATTCAAATTACGCGCGGAGCAGACGGCATTTTTTATTTTGGAAAAAGCAAATGGCGAATCGCCGTCGGCAAATCCGGATTACGTTTCCGAAGCGTTCAAGGAAACGATGAATTATTGGCTCAATTGGGTTTCGCATTCCAAATATCGCGGGCGCTGGCGCGAAATGGTGAATCGCTCCGCGCTCACGCTGAAATTGCTCACGTCGCATCCGCACGGCTCGATTGTCGCCGCGCCGACGTTTGGCCTGCCGGAATTGGTCGGTGGCGAGCGCAATTGGGATTATCGCTACACGTGGATTCGCGACGCGTCGTTCACGCTCTATGCGCTGATGCGGCTCGGCTACACGGAAGAAGCGCAGGCATTCATGCGCTGGATGGAAAAACGTTGCCAGGAATTGAAGCCGGGTCGTCCGCTGCAAGTCATGTATCGGCTCGACGGCAAATCGGAATTGCCGGAGAAAATTTTGAAACATTTCGAGGGCTACCAAAAATCGCAGCCGGTGCGCATCGGCAACGCGGCGTCGGATCAATTGCAATTGGACATTTACGGCGAATTGATGGATTCGATTTTCATTTACGACAAACATGGCGAGCCGATTTCCTACGATTTTTGGACGAACCTTTCGCAAATCGTCGAGTGGATTTGCGGTCATTGGAAAAAACCGGACGACGGCATTTGGGAAGTGCGCGGCGGCGCGAAACAATTTTTATATTCGCGCGCGATGTGCTGGCTGGCGATTGACCGCGCGATGCAAATCGCGCGGCGACGTGCGTATCCGGCGCCGCTCGTGCGCTGGCTGAAAGTGCGAAATAAAATTTACCAAAATATTTACGAAGAATTTTGGAATCCGAAATTGAATTCCTTCGTGCAATATCGCGGCGCAAAAAGTGTGGACGCGGCGGCATTGCTGCTGCCGCTGGTTCATTTCATGAGTCCGACCGACCCGCGCTGGAAATCCACGCTCAAAGCCATCGAAAAAAATCTCGTGGAGGATTCGCTTGTCTATCGTTACAACCCGGACAAAGCCGCGCCCGACGGCATGACCGGACGCGAAGGAACATTTTCCGTTTGCTCGTTTTGGTATGTGGAATGTCTCTCGCGCGCCGGTGATTTGCCGCAAGCACGTTTCATTTTTGAAAAAGCGCTTGGTTACGCGAATCATCTTGGCCTTTATGCCGAGCAACTTGGTCCATGCGGCGAGCATTTGGGGAATTTTCCGCAAGCGCTCACGCACATCGCGCTCATCAGCGCGGCGTGGAACTTGAACGCGCGATTGGACGGCGACACGGGGGTTTGAAATTGCTGCCGTTGCAAATTCAAAATTCTTTTTTTGCGCGCGCAATCCGCGTAACCTGCGCGCGGAAATGAAAATCCTTGTCATTGGTTCCGGCGGACGCGAACACGCGTTGGTTTGGAAACTCGCGCAATCGCCGCACGCTGAAAAAATTTTCTGCGCGCCGGGAAATGCCGGCATCGCGCAGGAACGGCTCGCGAAAAATTCTTCGCCGGTCGAGTGCGTGAATATTTCCGCCGAAGATTTGCCGAAGCTGCTGGCATTCGCGTTGGAAAAGAAAATTGGACTGACGGTCGTTGGTCCGGACAATCCGCTCGCGCTTGGCATCGTGGATTTATTCCAGAAAAATGGTTTGCGCATTTGGGGGCCGAACCAAAAAGCCGCGCAATTTGAATCGTCCAAAGTTTTTTCGCAAAACTTCATGGAGAAATACGGGATTCCGACGGCACGCGCCGGAACTTTTTCCGATGCAACGGCGGCGAAGAAATTTGCCGGAGAATTGAATGGCAAATGCGCCGTGAAGGCCGACGGCTTGGCATTGGGCAAAGGCGTTTTGATTTGCGGGAATGTTTCTGAAGCGGAAAAAGCGATTGATGAAATTTTGATTTCGAAAAGTTTTGGCGCGGCGGGCGCAAAAATTGTGATTCAGGAATTTCTTGAAGGAATCGAAATTTCACTTCACGCAATTTGCGACGGCAAAACCGCAAAACTGTTTCCGACCTCGCAAGACCACAAGCGCGCGCTTGACGGCGATAAAGGTTTGAACACTGGCGGCATGGGAACGTATTCGCCGACGCCGTTCGTGAGCGATGCAGAGTTAAAAAAAATTGGTGAGGCTATTTTAAATCCGTGGCTGCGCGGTTGCGTGGAAGAGAAAATTAATTTTTGCGGCATTTTGTATCCGGGAATCATGCTGACAAAGACCGGCGCGAAGGTTTTGGAATTCAACGCGCGCTTCGGCGACCCGGAAACGCAGGTTTATCTCACGCGATTGGAAAATGATTTAGTGGAATTGCTCGATGCGAGTGTGAGCGGCGCGCTCGACAAAATGGAATTGCGCTGGAAACCGGAAGCGAGTGTTTGTGTGGTGATGGCCAGCGGCGGTTATCCGGGAAATTATGAAAAGGAAAAGCCGATTCGCGGATTGGACGACGCGGCGAAATTGCCGGGCGTAAAAGTTTTTCACGCGGGAACGGCGAAAAAAGGAAATGAAATCGTCACCAGCGGCGGTCGCGTTCTTGGCGTGACAGCGTTGGGCAAGGATTTGAAATCCGCGCAAGCCGCTGCTTATGCTGCTGTTAAAAAAATCCATTTCGACGGCGCGCATTTCCGTCGCGACATTGCGGCGAAGGCGTTGCCTTAATTCATCGGCTTTACTTCTTTTCATTTGTGAATCATTTTTAACGGACATGACTCGACTTTTTTTGATTTTGGCAGCGATAGTTTTGGCCGCGCAAATTTCTGCGCGCGCGGATTTGGTCAAATCTTCAATTCTGGAAAATGACATCGCGTATTTGCGCGTCGGCGAAGTTGGAACAAATTTGCCGCAGGAAATTCAGTCGGCACGAGCTGCGCTTGCTACGACGAATCAAATTGCCGGAATCGTTTTGGATTTACGATTTGCAGACGGCGTTGATTTTGAGTCAGCCAAAGCAACGGCCAATTTGTTGGCCCAGAAAAAATTACCGCTGGCGATTCTGGTGAATGAAGAGACGCGCGGCGAGGCAGTAGCGCTGGCGGCGATATTGCACGAAGCACACGAAGGGTTGGTTTTTGGCCATGCGACGGAGGCCATAAAATTCACCGGTGGACCGCTCCAACCGGACATTGCAGTCGAAACCACATTGGCCGACGAAAAAAGTTTTCTCGAAAATCCGTGGGGAACGATTTCGACGAATCAAATTCATTTAACAACAGCGACGACCAACGATTTCTTATCATTTCCGATTGACCACACGAGCGAAGCGGATTTGGTCCGCGCACGCATCAAAGATGGCGAGGAGGACGACACGATTGCCAAACCGGAACCGCAACAGCCGTTCATTCGCGACCCGGTTTTGGCGCGAGGTTTGGATTTTATCAAGGGCGAGGCGATTTTGCGTTTATCACATTCCTGATTTTCGGGTTTGACGATTGGCGTTCCACAAATCACCTTAAATCTTTGCGGGATGAAAACAATTTTGTTCATTTGCACCGGCAACGTTTGCCGCAGTCCGATGGCCGAAGGGCTTTTTCGGAACGCGGTGAACGGCCGCGGCGAATTTCGTGTGCTGTCCGCCGGCCTCGGCGCGATTGACGGCCAGCCGCCCACGCCGCATTCGGTCCAAGCGATGCGTGAATTGGGAATTGATATTTCCAATCAGCGCAGCCGCGCGCTAACGACAGAATTGGTTCGCCAGGCGGATTATATTTTCGGCATGACGCACGCGCACGCGGACACGATTGCGCTTTTGTATCCGGCGGCGGCGGAAAAAACTTTTCTCCTGCGCGAATTCGACGACACTTTGGAGCCATTTGAAAAGGACATTCCCGACCCGATTGGCAGTCCGTATGACATTTACGTTCATTGCCGCGACCAAATCGAACAGGGCATCGCTTCGCTTTTGAAATTTATGGAACAACACGAAATCATTTCCGCGTCGCAAGGCGCGAAGGCAACTGCGACCGTCAATTTTGCGCTAGGCGCCGACCATGGCGGCTTTGATTTGAAGGAGACGCTGAAAAAATATTTACTCACATCTGGCAAAACGGTGAAAGATTTTGGCGCCACGGGCAAAGACCCGGCGGACGATTATCCCGATTTTGCGCAGCCGGCAGCGCAAGCAGTCGCGGATGGAATCGCGGAGATGGGTTTGCTTTGCTGCACGAGCGGTGTGGGAATTTATGTTGCGGCGAATAAAATTCCCGGCGCGCGGGCAGGGCAGGCGTTCGATGAAAAAGACGCGACACTTATGCGCCAGCACAACGACGTGAACATTTTATGTTTGGCGGGTGATACGAATCCTGAATCGGCAAAAAAAATTCTCGACGCATTCATCGCCGCGAAATTTGAAGGCGGGCGCCATGAACGTCGCGTGGATAAATTGGATTTCCGACTCGCGCCGCTGCAAATGCGATTGCGAAACGTTGACCCGCAGGTGGCTGAAGCAATTGCGCACGAAAAATTGCGCCAGCAGGAAAATATTGAATTGATTGCGTCGGAAAATTTTGTTTCACCCGCCGTTTTGGAAGCGCAAGGTTCGGTGCTCACGAACAAATACGCCGAAGGCTATCCGAAAAAACGCTGGTATGGCGGCTGCGAAAACGTGGATGTCATCGAGCAATTGGCGATTGACCGCGCGAAGAAAATTTTCGGCGCGGAACACGCGAACGTCCAGCCGCATTCCGGCAGTCAGGCGAACATGGCCGTTTATTTTGCAGTGCTCAAGCCCGGCGACAAAATGCTAACGATGGATTTATCGCACGGCGGGCATTTGACGCACGGCAACAAGGCGAATTTCAGCGGCAAGTTTTTTGAAATCGTCCACTACGGCGTCCGCAAGGACAACGAGCAGATTGATTACGACCAACTCGCGCAAATGGCGCGCGAGCACAAGCCGCGCATGATTACCGTCGGTGCGAGCGCGTATCCGCGCGTGATTGATTTCAAGCGCATGGGTGAAATTGCGCGCGAAGTTGGCGCGTATTTGCTCGCGGACATCGCGCACATCGCGGGAATGGTCGCGGCCGGAATACATCCCAGTCCGATTGGTCATGCGGATTTTGTCACGACGACGACGCACAAGACGTTGCGCGGTCCGCGCGGCGGATTGATTTTGTGCCGCGAAAAATTCGCAAAGGAAATTGATTCGCAAGTTTTTCCGGGAATTCAAGGCGGCCCGCTCGAACACGTTATCGCGGCAAAAGCCGTTTGTTTTCAGGAAGCATTGCAGCCGGCATTTAAAAATTATCAGGAACAAATTGTTCGCAATTCAAAATCCCTCGCCGACGGCATGAAACGCAACGGCTATCGTCTTGTCAGCGGCGGCACGGACAATCATTTGATGCTCGTGGATGTTGGCGCAAAAAATTTGACGGGCAAAGATTGTCAAATTGCGCTCGACGAAGCGGGAATTACGGTCAACAAAAACACGATTCCATTCGAAACGCGCTCGCCATTTCAAGCCAGCGGCATTCGTCTCGGAACTCCGGCGGTCACGACGCGCGGCATGAAGGAAGCGGAAATGGCGGCGATTGCAGACATGATTTCTGAAGTGCTGATGGACATCAAAAATGTGGATGCCGCACACAAAGTCCGCGAACGCGTGCGCGAATTGACAGCAAAATTTCCGCTGCCTTATTGATTTGGCGGCGGCGAGTGTTGTAGTTCAAAATTGCTGAAACTGTCTGCGTTGGCGCTGTCGCCATAGACCGTTTGAGCGGAACCATCAGCGAGACCATAAACCATTATCCAGGTTCCGGGATTAGAGGGGTCTTGGCGCGGCTCGCGTTCTCGAAAAGCAATTACATCCGGCATCGATTCGTTGACACTGCCAGCGTTAAAGAATTCAATATCGCTTAAAGCAACGCCGTTGAAATTGGTTCTCCCGCCAAGTTCATTCTTAATTTGATTAAAATTGGTCGCGTATTGGCCATTGTTGTCATTCGCGTAAAGTTTCTGGGCTAAACAAATTTCTTTTATTGCATTCACGACATGAATCTGATGAAGCTGGAACAAATCTTCCTGAGAAAATTGTTCCAATGGATTTTGTCCCGACGCTGCCCGAACTGACGACAATTGATTTTCTGATTGCAATTTCGTTGTTTGATTTGCATTTCGTCGCAACACACCAACTTCGCCCCGCAATTTCAACAATTCATTGAATTGTTCTTGAGACAGCTTTTGGGCATCGCCAATTGCTGTAATCCGATTGGACAAATTTTCGTTGTCTATTAGCAATTGAGCAACTTGTCGCGATAACGATTCATTTGCCACGCGCAATTTATTTTGCGTTTGTTGTTGAATCACAATCGCCGTCGCCGCGCCAGCAACGACAATTGCACTCAATGCCAGTTTTATCTTGGTTGCAGTCATAATTTTTAGAAGTGTGAAAGTTCCAGTTCCGGCAGCAGAAATTGAAGTTGTCGTCAACGTCGCGGCAAGATTTGCCGGCGCGACTTGAATCGCATTTGCGGAAATCGCCGATGCGAGCGCGCTGGCGGTCGTAATTCCACGCTTAACAAAAATAGCGCGCAATTTTTCCAGCGCGCGTTCGACACGCATCCGCGCGGAGTTTTCGTTGAGGCCGAGTTTTGCGCCGACTTCGGCGAATTTCCGGTTTTCAAAATAGCGCAGCAAAATGGCGTCGCGGTCGGATTCTTTGAGTTCGTGCATGGCGTCGTCCAGCGCAGGGCGGATTTTTTGCCAGCCGTTTTCGTCCGCAGGCTGGACAGGCAAGATGCCTGTCCCACTATTTTCAGATTCGCGCATAAATTTTTCTTCGCGATTAAGACGGCGATTTTCGCCGCGAATAATTTTTGCAGCGGCAAAATGTGCGCTCGTGTAAAGCCAGCCAGAAAGATTTTCACGACGGCAAAGTGAACTGGCCTTTCGCGCTAAATCGGTGAAAACCATTTGAACCACGTCTTTTGCCAAATATTCATCGCCATTTACTTGTCGCAACGCAGCGGAATAAACCAAATTGACGTGGCGTTTCACCAGTTCGGCGAAAGCGTCTTCGGAACGATTTTTGACAAATCGCCGTAGCAGTTCGGAATCGGTTATCATTTCAATTTCAATGTATAGCACCCGCCGAAATAAAAAGCGCACAAGAAAAATCGTTTGACACGTTGCGCAAAGTGCGTCAACGTGTCCGTGAGTTGACTGCGAAATTTCCCTTGCCGTATTGAGAACAGACGCTCAATCGCCGGGTTAAAAAAGTAAAATCCATTTTGAACTTTTGCGGTCGCCCGCCGTCAAATGCCCGACGGCTCGCGCCGCGAAATGCGAGGTCAAATCCCAGCCAGCCCGCAAAATTAATTTTTTATGCCACGAGTTTCTACACGGAAGCCAAAAGGAAAAGCTGCCGATGAAGTCGCCGTTGAAGCGCCGGAAGTGACGGCTGCTGCAGCAGAACAAGCTGCGCCAGCGCCGGAACCGGCGTTGCAGCCGCCGTCAAAACCAATTGAACCGACGCACGACCACGATGGAGAACGCAGCGAACCGCGATTTGAAGAAAACGAGTCACGCGATGAAGGAAGCCGGCGCGGTTATCAGCGCGACAAAATCGTTGCGTCGCTGAATATCGCTAAATTGCAGGCGATGCAGATGGGCGAGCTGAACAAAATGGCGAAGGATTTGGGCGTGGAAAATTTCGGCACGATGCGCAAGCACGAAGTGATTTTTCACATCCTGCAAAAAAATGCCGAGCGCGCGGGCGTTTTGTTTTCCGAGGGCGTGCTGGAAATTTTGCCGGAAGGTTTCGGCTTTCTTCGTTCGCAAAGTTTCAATTATTTGCCGTGCCCGGAAGACATTTACATTTCGCCATCGCAAATCCGTCGCTTCGATTTGCAGACGGGAAATTTGATTGCCGGACAAATCCGTCCGCCGAAAGAAAAAGAAAAATTTTTCGCGCTCCTCAAAGTCGAGGCCGTTGACGGCGAAGAACCGGACAAAGCGAAAGACAAAACGCATTTTGACAATCTCACGCCGTTGTTTCCGAACAAACGATTTATTTTGGAAACGGCTGCGGATGAATTAAGCACTCGCGTTTTGGATTTGGCCTGCCCGATTGGCAAAGGCACGCGCGGTCTTATCGTCGCGCCGCCGCGCACGGGTAAAACCGTGCTGATGCAAAAAATCGCCAACGCGATTTTAAAAAATAATCCCGAAGCTTATTTGTTCATTTTGCTAATTGACGAGCGCCCGGAAGAAGTCACCGACATGGAACGCACCTGCCGCGGCGCGGAAGTCATTTCTTCCACGTTCGACGAACCCCCAGAACGCCACGTGCAAGTGGCCGAAATGGTCATCGAAAAAGCGCGCCGCATGGTCGAACACAAACGCGACGTGGTGATTTTGCTCGATTCAATCACGCGTCTTGCGCGCGCTTACAACACGATTCAGCCGCATTCCGGAAAAATTCTTTCCGGCGGCGTGGATGCAAATGCGTTGCACAAACCGAAACGTTTTTTTGGCGCGGCGCGAAATATTGAAGAAGGCGGTTCGCTGACCATCATGGCGACGGCGCTGGTAGACACGGGTTCGCGGATGGACGAAGTGATTTTTGAAGAGTTCAAGGGCACGGGCAATATGGAAGTGCATCTGGACCGTGCGTTGGTTGACCGCCGGATTTTTCCGAGCATCAACATCGAGCGCAGCGGCACGCGCAAAGAAGAATTGCTTTATCATCCTGATGAATACAATCGCGTTGTCGTGCTGCGTCGCGCGCTCACGGGTGTTCCACCAGTGGAAGCGATGGAACTCATGCTCGGCAAATTGAAAAAGACCAAGAGCAACATCGAATTTTTGCTCAATATGTCTGTGAGCTGATTTTTCGCCGGATTCTCTTTTCCGAATTATAATTGCGTTGAACTTTTTCATCGCAAACTTGTGAATTTACGTCCTGCTGTTTTCGTCTAAATTGAAATATGCCCGGACGCATTCGATTTTTAACGCTTACAATTTCTTTTGCGTTCGCAATTGCCTTTTCTGCGGGGGCTTTAACCAACAATCTCGCGCTCACGCCGCCGATGGGTTGGAACGA
>Ga0070741_10013163_pt1 | contig 14702 bp, 14 predicted proteins | sample Coa_R1_4_FD_66440 | JGI IMG/M metagenome (GOLD analysis project Ga0070741, IMG submission 66440) | Surface soil microbial communities from Centralia Pennsylvania, which are recovering from an underground coalmine fire - Coalmine... | ecosystem: Environmental > Terrestrial > Soil > Unclassified ...
CCGCGCGACTGCACGATTTCGAGGCGGTCGTTCACCACCACTCCCGGCGGCCCGTAGCGAGCCAAAATAATTCGATCGGCCGCCCGTTGCAGTTCCACGTCGCTCCAGCTTTCCACGGGTTTGGCCGGCTCCGTGGCAGTTGCGCCGGCCAGGTGGGGCTGGAGCATCCGGGGAGTGACCGAATCGAAAAACATGCGCGAAGGCATGTCGCCCAGCCGCGTGTAGATCTTCTGCTTGCGGTCGACAACGCCAAATAGATCTGTGAACTCGCGAATTGTTTCCGAGCTGCCCAGCACCAGAAACCCGTTTGGACGCAGCGCATAATGGAACATCGGAATCAACTGCTTCTGTAACTCCGCACCGAAATAAATCAAGACGTTGCGGCAGCTAATCAGGTCCAGGCGCGAAAAAGGCGGATCGTAACACAGGTTCTGCCGGGCGAAAATGCATAGATCGCGCACCCGCTTGGAGATTTGATAGCCTTTGTCTGTTTTAACGAAAAACCGCCGCAGCCGTTCCGGCGATACCTCGGCCGTAATCGTTTCCGGATAAAGGCCCATGCGAGCTTTGTTGATGTTTTGCTCGCTGGCGTCCGTGCCGAAGATCTGAATCGATGGTTCGATCGGATTTCCGGTCAGGTACTCCAACAGGCACATTGCGATGGAGTACGCCTCTTCGCCCGAGGAGCAGCCCGCCACCCAAACCCGCACCTGTTGCCCCGCATCGCGTCCCTCGAAAATCTGCGGCAGCACGGTCGCCTTAAGCGCCTCGAACACTTCCGGATCGCGGAAGAAGCGCGTGACATTGATCAGCGCGTCTTCATGCAGCTCGCGCAGTTCTTTCGGATCGGACTGCAGCAGCGTTACGTAGTCCGCCAGCGTGTCGATGTGCTGCATCAGCATCCGGCGCGCGATCCTCCGCCGAATAGTAGTGGGTTTGTAGAGCCGGAAATTGACTCCGCCCACCGGACGCAATTGTGTCAGGATGCGCTGAAAGCGCTGTTCCTCCGCTGCCAACGGAGTTTCTTCTTCCAGCTGCTGTAGCGCCGGGTTGCCGAACTGCTGGCCCAGCCGCGCCAGCTCCACCCCGATATCGCCCGGGCGCGCGATAATATCCACGTGATCGGCCGAGATGCTGCTGCGCGGCATAGTCTGGAACTTGGCCGATTCGGGCGTTTGCACCATCGTGATGCCGCCCTCGGATTTGATCGCCTTCAGGCCCAGCGCGCCGTCGGCGTCCATACCGGACAAAACCACTCCTACCGCCCGGTTCTTTTGGGAACTGGCCAGCGAATGGAAGAATGTATCGATGGGCCGCTGGTAGAGATCGGCTCCCTGTCCGTCCAGCTGGAAGACGCCGTTCTGAATGGAGACCCGCACCGCTGGCGGCGCCACATATACCTGGTTCGGTTTGGGTTCCAGGCCCGCTTCAACGACACTCACCGGGAGCATCGTCTGGCGGCCCAGAATTTCGGGTAAATGGCTCTTTGCCTCACTGGACAGGTGCGAAACCACCACAAACGTCATCCCGGTATTGGCCGGAATCTTTTCGAACAGCTCCAGGCAAGCTTCCACTCCACCCGCCGAAGCTCCGATCCCGACCACGGGAAACGGAAGGGACGGCCGGCCGTCGACCGCTTGCGCCTCGTCAACGGTATTCTGCCTTATAGTCCCCCCCCCCGGCCTCAGGGACTGCAAGCCGTTCCTGCCCGTCCACCGGATCGCTGGGCTGCAACTTGGATTCGTCGCGGGAAGGTTTGGGTTGAGCCTCGTCGGCCATTGGTCTCGCCTATCGGGGTTGGGATCGCGGATGCACTGCGATTCCGCTCCCATCATAGCTCTCTTGCAAACCGCTAATCACCGGCCTCTTCGGATTTCGGCTCGTCCTTCGGCTGCGTCTCGCGCGAAGGAGGCTTCCTCCCGGCGTCGATTTCGTCCGAGCAGCGGACGCACACTGGCCGGCCGTTGACGTACAGAATGGTATCGGCTCCGCAGTAGACGCAATTTGCCATACACACTTCGCGGCCGGATGCCCTGCACGGCACATTGCGCGGCTCTGATTATGTTGTTGTGGGGGAAGTGTAACACGCCCACGAGGCGGCACAAACTGGGGAACTTATCTGATTAAGAGCAGCGGCCCAGCGGACGCTGCCGCGCATCATCCAAATCGTCGTCGGAACGGGCGTCCTGGGAGCCGGCGCGTTTCTTCGGAGTCTCTGGAGTTGAGGGCTTTAGCACAAACGCAAGATGCCCCCGACCCAGCAATTCATCGGCGACACGCTGCGCAACTTCAACCGGGTTGATCTCGGAATCCCGTTGCGTGGAGCCCTGCTTCACGTCATCGCTACCGTCGCCGCCCTGTCCGTTACGTGCTAAAGCGGCCAAGTCGACAGTGCTAAGCAGCAGTTCCGCCCGTTCTTCCAAATCCACCGAAAACAGGAGGACTTTGTCCCCGCGATAAGTCCCTTGAATCATCCGGTTGGCGTCCACCTTCAGATTGCCGACACTGATAATGGATTCTTCGGGAAGCTGCGTCAGCCGATACTTATCGTCTTGCCACAGCAGCAATGTCACGGGCCGCGTAAAACGATAAACGGCCACTGGTTCCGGCATCGGTACGACCAGAGTAATACCGCAACCGGAAGCCAACTACTGGGAAAAACACGAGAATGAGGCCGCACTTGACGCGCGGCCCGAGTCACGCTGGGATAACTCAGCCAAGCTTCAATTCGATGACTGCGCGCTGATGCCGTGATCGATCGCGTAGCGTGTGAGTGCCGCCACCGAATGAAGTCTGAGCCGCTTCATAATCTCGGCCTTATGGAACTCCACCGTCTTGGCGGAAATGTGCAGGACATTCCCGATGGTCTTCGCTGAATGTCCTTCCGCCACTAGCTGCAAGACCTCTCTCTGCCGTCCGGTAAGGAAATGTTTCTGCTCCGGCGTTTTCATCAGATCCTGCAAGGATGCTCCCTCGATCAGCGGCGTCAGATACCAACCGCCCGCCAAAACTTCATCCATTGCTTTACGTAATTCTCCTGCCGCGGAGCCTTTCAATAAGTAACCGGATCCTCCGGCGCGGAACGCGGCGGCCACGTAGGCCAGATCGGCATGCACGGTGACGAAAATAATCTTCGTGTCGCCTGCTACCGATTTGATCTGTCGCGCGGCTTCGAGCCCGTTCAACTGGGGCATGGAAATATCCATTACCACGATATCGGGCCGGTGCTCGAAAACCGCCGCTACCAGGCTCCGGCCATCGCCGCTGGTGCCCAGTAGCTCATAGTCTTCTTCTAATAGCTTGGCGAGACCCGCCGCAACAAGCGCGTGGTCGTCGGCCAGCAACACCGTAGCTCGTTTCTCATTGGTCATCATGTCCAAACCCTCTTGCCAAAATTCTTGCCTCCTGGCACATAGACACGAAATTTACCCTTAATAGTACTATGTTCTGCTTAACACTTTTTGTCCTGTCGACGGTAAGGAAGCCACAGCAAAAAGAACAGCGCCAGCGCGACCAGTTCGCCGCCGGCCAGGTAAACCGGCCATGGTCCTAGATAATCTAAAAGGGATGCGCCCTGCGGTTTCTGCCGCAGGTACATGTAGTTCGTTTTGAAAATCGCATCGAACATTCCGACCGCCGCGGCATACGCATTTACCGCAATCACGGTTCGCACCAGCGAATCGCGCCGCGGCCGCGCCCATCCGCCCCAGAGCATCGTCAGAATCGTTACGACCGTAAATCCGTGCGCCAGGAAAAAGGACAGAATCGGGAACGTCCAGAACGCGGCCCATAAGTCCGGCGTGAGGAGCGCCATCCCGCTGCCTGCGATTCCCGTGTAGTAAACAATGTCGAACGCCCACGGCTTCAAAGTGCAGGCCGCAAATACAGTGAGCCACATGGTGACGTCGCACAATTCCAAAGGCAAGCCCTGCGGAAACTGAAATCCCTGCACGCGCAGTACATAGGCGTACCACGCCAGTTCATTCACCGCGAGCAAAGCAGCCAATCCATAGCGAACCGTGCGCGCGGCGTCCGCGCTGCTCCGTCCCAAGCGCGCCAAAAGTCCTGCCAACACCGGAACCAGAATCAGTATTACTAGATGTGGCAGGCTGAACAGCTTGAGGTCAGGTTTCACCGGGCGATTAAGACTTTACCACCGCTCCGTGCCCCTGTGGCATCTGAAACGGCCCCGCCCGGAGAGTATCTAATTTCACGCGAGGAGAAGATCCCTGCCCGAAGCGCAACCCAATCAAACTTCTCTTGAAGATTGGTGTCCTGATTGCAACCCATGGCTGATTGCCGCTGCGGTGATCCTGCCCACCTTCATGGAGGTGCTGGATACCGCCATCGCTGCCGTCATCCTGCCCTACATCGCCGGCAGCCTCTCGGCTTCCACCGACGAAGCCACCTGGGTGCTGACCAGTTATTTAGTGGCCAATGCCGTAGTCCTGCCCGCCAGCAGTTGGTTCGCGCTCAAGTTCGGCCGCAGGAATTTCCTGATTTCTTGCATCGCGATCTTCACCGTCGCGTCGTTCTTCTGCGGCGCGGCGCAAAACCTCGGAATGATTTTGCTGGCGCGCACCATTCAGGGCGCGGGCGGCGGAGCGTTGCAGCCGCTCTCGCAATCCATCCTGCTCGAAAGCTTCCCGCCGCAAAAGCGCGGCGCGGCGATGGCGCTGTTCGCGCTCGGCGTGGTAGTAGCGCCCGTGCTGGGTCCCACCTTGGGCGGCTGGCTCACCGAGCAATATTCCTGGCGCTGGGCCTTTTACATCAATCTTCCGGTGGGCGTGCTGGCCACCTTCATGATTATGCGTTTCGTTAAGGATCCGCCCTACATCAAATCGGCGCAGCCCGGCCGTATCGATGCCTTCGGGTTGGGCCTGCTGGCCGTCTGGATCGGCACGCTGCAAGTGATCCTCGACAAAGGCCAGGAAGACGACTGGTTCGGCGCGGTCTGGATTCGATGGGCGGCAGTCCTTCTGGTCATCGCGTTGGTTGCGTTTCTGGTGCGCGAATTCAAGGCTCACAATCCCATAGTGAACCTGCGCATTTTTTCCGATCGCAATTTCGCCATGGGCTGCATTCTGATTTGCGCCGTGGGCGCCGTGCTGTATGGCATGGTCACGCTGCTGCCGTTGTTCTATCAAACGTTGATGAACTACACCGCCTGGGCGGCCGGCCTGGCCGTGAGCCCGCGCGGGATCGGAGCCATTCTGATCATGCCTGTAGTGGGAGTGCTGACCGGCAAGGTGGACAACCGCTATCTGATTGCGGCCGGTTTCGTCATCTTCGGATGGTGCGCCTGGATCATGTCCAATCTGACGCTGGAGCTCTCGCAATGGTCGCTTCTGTGGCCCATCATATTTAGCGGCGTGGGCACCGGCCTGATGTTCGTGCCGCTTTCCACCACCGCCGTCGCGACGCTGCGCAACGAGCAGATCGGCAACGCCAGCGGCTTATTCAATTTGCTGCGCAACATCGGCGGCAGCATCGGGATTTCGGTCACCGAAACGCTGCTCTCGCGCCGCCAGCAGGTCCACCGCTCCGAGCTCAGCCGCTACCTCGCGCCGGGTGGAATCGTTCACCAGTCACTGCTGCGGCTCGAGAGCTACATGTCGCTGCACGCCGGCCCGCGACTGGCGCGGCTGCGCGCCTATGCCGTGCTCCAGGGCTCGTTGAATCAGCAATCCGTGCTGTATTCCTATGTGGACGATTTCCGCTATTTCGTGATCGTCTGCGCGCTTTGTGTGCCCCTGGTGTTCCTGGTCCGCCCAGCGAAAGCGAAGCGCGGCGCGGCGATGGCGGGACATTGAGGATTTCGTTCACCGCGGGCTAGCGTTTACCCCGGTTCGTCCCAGTACTTCTCTCCACGAACGCTTATTGACTCGCTCTACAGCACACGCCAAAATGTAGACCCGAGGGCCTTAGCCGTCAGATGAAGCAACTCAACGCATGCAAGGAGCCGGCATGAACGACGCGGAAATTCAAGCCATCATAGACCGTTTGAAAATCTCTCCCACCGAAGTGCAAGCGCGTTTCATTGCTGAGTTTGCCGAGGCGTTTCCGCAGGGCGCCTTCTCGGAAGACGGCGCGTTTTCGGATGAAAAACGCAACAACATCCTGCTCGCTTGTCTGGTCAACATGGCGGACCAAAAGGCCGTTTTTGTCCCGAGCGCCGACGGTATCAGGCGCATGGCAGCCCAAGAAGAGGCTCTGTGGTACTCTGGCGTTCCGCTCTCGCGTTGGCGGCTGGCTGCCAAGCGGCCTCAGCCTCGAACGCTGCTGTAATTGGCTTACCTTTCAAACGGGTTTGCGTGGTGGGCCCGACAGAACTCGAATCTGTGACCTCTACCGTGTCAAGGTAGCGCTCTAACCAACTGAGCTACGGGCCCGGAGGCACAGCAAGGAAGGCTCTCTCACTATAACATCCTCGTCTTCTGAATTCTGGATTCTGAATTCTGAATTCCCCGGGTCTTGATTCCCCGACTTCTGACGCCTCGAATTCCGTTATCCTACTCCCATCGCCTCGTTCCTCATCCGCCCCGCCACGCTCGCCGACGCCCAAACCATCGTCGCGCATCGCCGCGCCATGTTCCTCGACATGGGCTATCCCGACAACGACGCCATGCGCCAAATGCTCGATGCGTTCCATCCCTGGTTGCTCAAGAAAATGGAAGCCGGCGAATACCTGGCCTGGTTCGCAATCGCAGCGGATCATCAAATCGCCGCCGGCCTGGGATTGTGGCTCATGGATTGGCCGCCGCACATGCTCGGCCCCGGCCGCTGGCGCCCCAATATCTTGAACGTGTATACGCGCCCCGAGAGCCGTCGCAACGGGCTCGCGCGCCAGTTAATGGAGACCGCTCTCGCTTGGTGCCGCGCCAACCAACTCACCACGGTCATTCTCCACGCCAGCGATGCCGGCCGCCCGCTCTACGCGTCCATGGGATTCCAGCCCAGCACTGAAATGCGTATGATCCTGAAACTCGATTCTGAATTCTGAATTCTGTATTCTGAATTCCTTTCCCTACTCCTCCCGCAACGCCACATTGCAATCCACCGACGTCGCGCGCCGCAGCGGCACATACAACGCGAAAGGCGCAATCGCGAGGATCACGAGCGTGGCAACGGCCAGCGTCAGCGGATCGCGCGCCTTCACATGGAACAGCAGCGCCTCCAGAAACTGGCCCAGCGCCAACGCCGCGCCCAGCCCGATCGCGAGGCCCAGCGCCAGCGGGATCATGCTTTGCCGCAAAATCAGCCGCGCGATCTCGCCCCGCGACGCCCCAATCGCCATACGAATTCCAATCTCCCGCACGCGCGACGCCACCAGGTTGGACAGCATCCCATAGATTCCGATCATCGCCAGCAGCAGCGCCAGAGCCGCGAAAATCCCGATCAGCAGCGTATTGAACTTGCGCTGCGCCAGGATATCGTTGTTGAAGTAATCCATGGTCTGCACTTTGTCGGCCGGCAGATCCGGATCCAGCGACGCCACCGCGCTCCCCAGCGCCTTTTCATAGGATTCCGGAGCGCCCCGCGTGCGCGCCACCACCATTGCCTCATCCAACTTGAGATACGGCGTGAAGATCTCCGGGCGCGTTCCACCCTCGGCGCCGAACGGCCTGAAGTCCGAAACCACACCGACGATCTCATTCACGTGCTTCTTGCCGTTATCGGTCAGGCGCTGGCCGATCGGATTCTGGTTGGGGAAAAACTTTCGCGTGAAACTTTCGTTCACGATCGCCACGCCGTTGGGTCCGCTCTCAGCCCGCGCCAGGTCGTCGTCGTTCAGCAATCGCCCCGACTTGAGACGCAGTCCCAGCACGGAGAAAAATTGCGGCTCCACGTGCGCCACATCCGCCATCATGGTCGCATTTCCCGGTGGCTCTGGGCGTCCCTCTATCAGAAAATTCGTGAGCCGGATCTGATGCAGCGGCAGGTCGTCTACCGCGGTGGCACTCTGGATGCCCGGCAGCGCCCGCACCCGCTCCAGCAGAGCGCGGAAGAAGCGCGATTTGCTGTCATCCGTCGCGTAGCGCTGCGAAGGCAGCGTAATATCCAGCGTCACCAGGTGCCCGGTGTCGAATCCTACGCCCTGCGATGTCAGCTCATAAAAGCTATGCAGCATCAGACCCGCGCCGGACACCAGAACCAGCGCCAGCGCCACCTCCACCGTGATCAAAACCTGACGTCCGCGCAGTCCCGTGCCGGATGCACCGCGCCCGCCCGCGGCTTTGAGCGCGGTATTCAGATCCGTGCGCGAAGCAGCGATCGCTGGCGCCAGGCCAAACAGCAGCGTCGTTAGCACGCTCAGCGCCGCGGCGAACGCGAACACCGCCCAATTGATCCCGATCAGCTCCGGCCGCTGAATGTCGCCCGGCTTGAGCGCCAGCATGCCCGCCAGGCACCAGTCCGCCAGCACCAGCCCCGCTCCCGCGCCCGCCAGCGAAATCACCAGCGACTCGGTGATCATCTGCCGTATCACCCTCGCTCGCGACGCGCCTAAAGCTACTCGGATCGACATTTCGCGCGCCCGTTGCGTCGCGCGCGCCAGCGTCAGATTCGCGAGATTCGCGCAGGCGATCAGAAGCAGCATGCCCACCGCCGCCAGCAACGCATACAGCGCCCGATAAAGCGTCGGCGAAGTGTCTTCGATCTCAAACGGGTACACCGAAGCCGTCCAATCCTTGCTGTATTTCGGATGGACCTGCGCGGCCCGGTGCTCGATGGCGCTCATCTCGCTGCGGGCCTGCGTTAAACTGACTCCCGGCCGCAGCCGCGCCGCGACAAAGAGTTGGTGTTTCGTTTCATCGTCGGCCGTCTTCCACAGCCGCGATAGCGGAACCCAAACTTCAGGCTTCTTCTGATCCATTCCCTGCCACAAGGCAGGCAGGTGAAAGCGCGCGGGCAGCACCCCGACGATGGTGTACGTCGCCCCGTCCAGCGTCAATGAGCGGCCCAGCGCGCGCGGATCGCGATGGAAGCGCGCTTCATAAAACTTATCCGTGAGCACCGCAACAGGATCGTTGCCCGCCCGCTCCTCGGCCGAAGTGAACAAACGGCCCACCCGCGCCCGAGCGCCCAGCAGCGCGAATAAATTTGCGGATGCGAATCCGGTTTCGACATGATCCGGCTGCGCGACTCCGGTTTCGTTCAAACTGAAGTCGCTGAACGCGGCCATGTCGCTGAAAACGGTATTCTGCCGTTTCCATTCCAGATAGCTGTAGTGAGTTACCTGCAGCCGGCTCCCAGGCGGGTCCGGCATGTTCGGGAAGCGCTCCCAAACCATCACCAGACGCGAGGGATCCGGGTACGGCAGCGGCTTCAGAATCACCGAATCGATCACGCTAAACATGGCCGCGTTAGCCCCGATGCCTAATGCCAGCACGCTAATTGAGGTCAGCGCATAACCGGGGCTGCGGCGCAGCGTGCGAAAGGCGTTCAGGAAGTCGTTCGGCACTGCACTTTTCAGCTTATCAGCGCAGCATTGCTCTTTAAGGAGAGGCCCTCTAAGTACCCTAAAGAACCCGCCCGATCCAGCCGATTTAAAGCGCGATTAGCCATGAAATGGTCCGTCTTCGTCCTATTGATCTCCGCCGCGGCGCCGCTCGCTCTCCAGGCCGCCGATGCCGAAGGCTGCGCCGACTTGAAGCCGTTCCCGCGCCTGGACGGGTGCAACATCGTCGAGTGCGCCGCCAAGCATCACGATTCGTTCGATATCGGGAACGGCGTGGCGCCGTTCGAGGCCGACACCAACTCTCTCTCGTATTCGTGCCCTCTACAGGGCCCCAAACAGCAGCCTCGCGACATCAACAAAATGACGCAGGATTTTGACGCTCAGCTGCGCCAAGCGGGCTACCTCACCAAGGTGGACCGGCCCACTGACGGCCCCCCCACCATTCTCGGTGGTAAAGGCGCCCTATTCGTCCGCTGGACCGCGATGTCCGAGGACTCCACCATATCGTATTCCTTGACCACCGCGAACACCGCGCCTGACAAATTAGAAGCCTGCACCGCCCCCGCTAAGCTTACTGCGCTGAAGCAATGTAAAATCGCGGAATGCAGCTCCAAGGTCGAAGACTCCATTGCCTTACGCACCACCCTGCGAAAGGTAACTTCGTTCACGGGCAAGATCCAATCCCTGGCCCTCTCCTGCCCCGCCCCAACTTTCGAAGCCTTGGAGCGTGAACTGTCCATATCCGGCTTTGAAATTGTGTTTACGGACGACCAGAGTATGTTCAGCGCTCGTTCCGGAGAGCGCTGGGTGCAATTCGCGCCGGCACAAGACGGCGAGTCAAATGCATATACGCTGAGCCTGGCGTGGCCCGAAGAAGTCACGCCGGATAATCAGGAGCCGCCGCCCGTTGATGTCCCTCCAGCCTCGCCACCGCAGCCACCCGCTGCACCATCGGCCGCGCCGCCTCCGCCCCAGGCCGCCCAGCCGCCGGCTCTGTCACAGAACCTCATCGCGGCCGATATACCGGCATCACCGCCCGCACCCGGCCCAGCGACGAAATCCTACCAGCCCGTATTCAACTATCCAAAACCCGTAGTGCAAGTGCCCATCGAACCAACTGCGGACCGCGTTGCCAACGTGCGTGGGACGGTTGTAATTCATTTGCTTGTCGACGTGGATGAGGAAGGCCGAGTCACCAAAGCGGTGCTCACCGGCCGCGTCAATCCGAACGTGCGCAGGCTGCAGAGCGCCGCGCTCGACGCTGTCTCCCAGTGGAAATTTGAGCCCGCGCGCCAGGATGGCCGCGTGGTGGCCTGCGTCAAAATCCCGCTCGACCTCCGCTTTCAAGGCCGGGCCGGATTCTCGCTCGCCAGCGCCTTTAAGTAGTTACTCTACGAGTTTAAGGCTCACCACCTTGATCGTATCGCCCTGCAGTTCGCCCGTGACGTCCACTTTTAGATAGTCTTCTTTCTTGGACGCCTTCAGCGCGGCTAACGCTTTGCGATTGCCGGCCTCGTCAAACTTCAGAAATTTGTTGTCCCAAGTAAACACGCCGTAGCCGCTCTTCTGGCACGCCGGCATGAGCGCGCATTGCCGCGTGTGCGCCTCGGCGACAATCATCCCGCCCTCCAGGCGCGGCCCGGAAACGATCCGTACTTCGGCTTTCGAAGAACACATTTGATCGATCAACATCCCCTGAAAATCCGCGGCGCACGCCGCGGCTGCGCATCCGGCCGCCAAGGCCGCCAATCGCGAAACCCAACGAAAAGACACAAATACCTCCTTTTCGAACATCTTCCCTGGCCCAGGGCGCCCACGTCAATCGCGTCCGTCGTGTACTCCTCGTCCGCGCTTACTTCAGCTTTTCTGCTACCTTCGCCAGCGCGGCATTGGCGCAAGCCGCGTCTTTGTCGCCGCCCGGAGCCCCGCTCACCGCCACGGCCCCGATCACCTGATCGCCCACGCGGATCGGTACGCCGCCCGCCGCATTAATAGTCCCGGGGACCACCGGCGCGGGCACGGGAGCGCCTGCCGGAAGATTCGGCGGCGGCCCCGAAGGACGTCCGAACATCATCACGCTGGTAGCTTTCATCCGCGCCACTTCCGGTGTCGCCATTCCGGCGCCGTCATCGCGCAGCAGCGCTTTCGGCATATTTGCGCCGTCCACTACCAATACCGTTACTTTGTAACCATTGGCGCGGCATTGCGCCATGGCTTCGTGCGCGATCGTCTGCGCCACATCCACTGTCAGCATCTTCTGCGTTGGAAGCGTGTCTTGCGGGAGCGCCAGTTGCGCCAGCGCGCCGCCTGCGAGAAGCGCGGAGAGAAATACTGTCGTCAGTTTCATCGTGGGTACCCTCGTAAAGAAATGTGTCAGTCTCAATCAAATCTGGATCGATGATACGGTATCACAACGAATCACCCGGAACGCGACGCGGCCGCGCGCATCTTACAAGTGGGAGGCCGCATCATGAACTGCTTCCGCCTGGTGGTCCTACTTGCTTTATCTACACTGTTATGGGCGCAAGAGCAGCCGGCGCCCGATCAAGGCCCGGCTGCGTCCGATCAGGCGCAGGAGGCCGATCCACAACAGCCGGCGCCCCCGCCCGCTCCCCTGAATCCGCAGCAGCTTCAAAATCTGGTTGCTCCCATCGCGCTTTATCCCGACACGCTGCTCAGCGAAATTCTGGTCGCCAGCACGTATCCCATTGAAGTAGTCGAAGCGCAGCAATGGCTCCAGGAGCATCGTAATCTCCAGGGGCAGGAATTGATGGATGCCGCGCGCCAACAGAACTGGGATCCCAGCGTCGCAGCCTTAGTGGCGTTCCCCGCCGTGCTCGCGCGCCTGAACCAGGACATTCGCTGGACCACGGATCTTGGCAACGCGTTCCTCTCGCAACAAGCAGATGTCATGAATGCCGTGCAACAGTTGCGCGCGCAGGCGCAGGCTAACGGAAAGCTGCACTCCACGCCTCAGGAGTCCGTGAACACCGAAACCCAGAATGGACAATCGGCCATCACCATTCAGCCCGCCGAACCGGGCGAAGTGTACGTGCCGAATTACAACCCCGAATGGGTCTGGGGCCCGCCGGCCTATGGCTACTATCCGCCGCTCGCTTATCCCGGGCTGGATGTTGGATTCGGGTGGTATCCCGGCGTGGATCTTGGGCTTTATTTCGATGGCGGCTGGGGACTCTGGGGCGGCTACGGCTGGGGCTGGGCGCCCAACTGGTTCGGTGGCGTCATCGTGCTCAACAATCATTTCTTCCATCGCTACGGATTCCACGATTTTCACCCCGGATTCCACGACGTCTGGGCGCATAATCCGGGCCATCGCCTCGGCGTTCCTTATCCCAATCGCGCAGTAGCCGGGCGCTTTGGTAGCCCTGGTGGTTTCCGCGGCAGTGCAGCGTTTCGCGGAGACGAAGCGTTTCGTGGATCAGCCGGAGCGTTTCGCCGACAGGGCAGCGCTTTTCGTGGGCAAAGCCAAGCCTTTCCTGGCGAAAGCCAAACTTTTCGTGGCCAAAACCACGGTTTTCCTGGAGGAAGCAACGCCTTCACCGCCCGGCCCGAGCCGCATTTCGCCGTGCCCCAGCGCGGTTTCACCGCCCCTCATAGCGCCTTTGGAGGCATTCAGGGAGGCGGCGTAACGCGCATGCAAAGCGATCACGGATTCTCCAGCATGGGGCACGGCGCCGCAGGCGGATTCCGCGGCGGCGGCGCCGGCGGATTCCACGGCGGTGGCCACGGCGGTGGAGGTCGGAGGTAACCATGCCGGCCACGAAAATATTGGTTACGCTTTTCGCGTTTGCAGTCGGCGCCGTGTCCGCGCAGAGCAATGCTCCCAAACCCGCGCAGCAAACGTTCGATTCTCCCCAAGCCGCCGCGCAAGCGCTTATTGGCGCCGCATCGAAAAACGACACCGCGGCTCTGCGGTCCATCTTAGGATCCTCGGCCAAAGGCATTCTCACGTCCGGCGATCCCGCCCAAGATGCCGCCGAGCGCCAGGAATTCGCAAAGATCGCCAATCAAAAACACGACCTGGTGCCGTCTTCCATGACACGGCATGTTATGGTCCTTTTAATCGGCGATCAGGAATGGCCCTTTCCCGTTCCGCTGCTCCACGAAAATAATCGTTGGCGTTTCGATCCTACTCGCGGCGCGGTGGAAGTCCGCGCCCGTGAAATCGGCGCCCACGAATTGGACGCCATCCAGGCCTGCGCCGCTTTTGTAGGCGTCGAGCAGGAATATGCCGCAAGCAAGCGCTCCCCCGCCGGAACGCCCGAATATGCCCAAATGATCTCCGGCACTCCCGTTCCCAAAGAATTCGCCGAGGCGGCCGGCCCCAACCCTGCGCACCCCTACCACGGGTATTATTTCCGCGTCCTGAAGCAGCAAGGGCCCGACGCGCCCGGCGGCCGGCATTCCTACGTGCTGGGCAAAACCACCTCGGATCACAGCATGCTGGGCGGCTTCGCGCTTGTCGCCTGGCCCGCCACCTACAACGTGACCGGCATCCACACCTTCATCGTGAACCAGGACGGGATCATCTACGAGAAAGATCGCGGCGCGAAATCCGCCACGCCTCCGATGAGCTATGATCCCGACTCGAGCTGGATGCCCGTCGATTGATGCTGGCGCACGCTTCGGCGCTGGATTGTTCGTCGTCGAAACCAGCATAATGGGCCAAGAGTGTCGATCGCCTTCCGCAAGTACATCCGCCTCCTGCTCATCATTGTTCTCGCCGTCCTGATCTTCCGCAGGATGCTATTCGCCTCCACCAGCCGCTTGCTCCTCACCGTGGTCGGAGTCCTGCTCCTGGCGGCAGTGATTTACTTCATGATGACCGCGCTCCGGAAATCGCGAAAAATGCGCGACGATGTCCCCAAGCGTCCACTCGGATTGGAGTGATCCTGAACCGCGCTCCGGGACATTTACCGGGGCCGCGCTCCCGTCACTGCGGAACCAAACGTGCTCGCCGAAAAGCCGGTGTCAGAGCGCTTCGCCCCAACTTCGGAAACGCTCTCGCTTATCGGCAGCGAGGAATGGGATGTCTACGCCCGAGTTTTCGCTGAGCTCCAGCGCGAAGGAATAAATTTCGCGATCGGCGGCGGGTTTGCGAAGCAGTGTTACACCGGCATCCCGCGGCAAGCCAAAGATCTTGATTTGTACATTTTGCCTTGTCATCGCGATACAGCCGTGCGTGTCACCTCGCGCGCCGGCCTGGCTGATTACTACGAGC
>Ga0070741_10013164_pt1 | contig 14701 bp, 15 predicted proteins | sample Coa_R1_4_FD_66440 | JGI IMG/M metagenome (GOLD analysis project Ga0070741, IMG submission 66440) | Surface soil microbial communities from Centralia Pennsylvania, which are recovering from an underground coalmine fire - Coalmine... | ecosystem: Environmental > Terrestrial > Soil > Unclassified ...
CGCAAAGCCCACGAGCTCGTGCTTCATCGTGGTGGAGGTGTTGGTGATCAAAAACGAGACCGGACCGGCCTGGGCGTAGGGCTGGGACAGGTGGATGAACATCTGGGTGGGCGAGGTATCACCCAGGGAGACCAGGATCACGTTCGCCGGAGCGCCGGTCAGAACGGCGGGGGTCGGAGTCGGACCTCCCTGCGCGTAGTTGGGGATGTAGGCGACCGTGCGCTGCGAGCTCGAGGTGGCCGCTCCTCCACACGCGGACAGGAGGAGCGCGAGTCCCGCCAGCACCGAGAGCGTCCTCCTCGGCGTCATCGCCTACCCCATCCCCGATGGGTTGCGCCAGTCGGGCCGATCGGGCGCCGTCTTCTGCCAGGTCCTGATGTAGGCAACGATCGCCTGGATCTGCTGATCGGTGAGCGGACCCCCGTACTCGTTCCACCACGCGGGCATCTCGGTGCCCGGGATCCCGCCCGCGATGATCCCGTGGATCTGCTCGTCCGCGACGCTCCCGAGGAACTGCCGGGAGTTGAGCGCGGGGGCGTCGATCCCCTGGCCGCTCGCGCCGTGACACGACGCGCAGTTGAGGGACCAGAGCTGACGGCCGGTCGCCACGAGCGCCCGCTCCTCCGAGGCGAGCGCGTCGGCCCGCCGGGTCGCTTCCACGGCTTTGTACAGGGGGAACGCGACGACGAGCAGCAGCAGGACCCCGACGCCCGCGCTCTGCCAGCGTCCGAGGCTGCGGCGGAGCGCGGGGTCCTCGTGGATGATCTCGCTCACGTGGTCGCCCCCGGGCTCGATTCGCCTGGCGTCGACCCCTCGGCGCCGGGCGTCGCGCCCTGCGCAAGACAGGACGGTCCGGTGGAGGGGCCGGGCCCCTGCAAGGTCCCGCGCGGCGGGCCCTCGATGACGGTCGACGTGTCGACGAACACGTGGTCGCCCTTGATCTGGATCGGGAAGCGATCCATCCCCCTGGGCGCCGGTCCGCGCAGGTACTCCCCGATCAGGTTGTACACGCTTCCGTGGCAGGGGCACTCGAACTGTCCCGAGCTGTCGCAGAACGGAACCCGGCATCCAAGGTGCGGGCACTTCTGGTAGAGGGCTCGAAGGCCACCGCGGTACTGGGTCACGTAGAACCGGCCGTCGAGGAAGTACTGAACCGTCCCCTCGGTCAGATACTCGTTCACCGGTCCCGCGTCGACGAGACCGCCGAGGTTGCCCGACGCGGGTGGGTTCAGCAGGTCGTAGCTCGTCCACCCCGCTTCCACGACGAGCGCCACGCCCAGGGCTCTCCAGCTCCAGGTCAGGAACGAGCGACGGTCCATGGAGCCGTCGCCCCGGTCCAGCCGACGAGCTTCTTCGTCTCCCATGTTCACAGCTCCAGATAGAGGTGCTGCCACGGCCACACCCACGACCACTCCGGACCGCGGAAGAGAGCCCCGATCACCGTGAGCGCCACGGCGGCAACGACGAGCGCTGTGAAGACCACCACCACCAGCTTCCGGTCCCGCACTCGCCACCCCCGGGCCCGGTCGAGGAACGGAAGGGCGGCGAGGAAGACCACGGCAACCGTCGGGACCAGAACGCCTGCGACCATGGGATGGAGCCAGTGGAGCAGCTCCTGCAGGCCGGCGAAATACCAAGGAGCCTTCGCCACGGGCGGGGTGAGGTTCGGGTTGGCCAGATCCTTCAGCGGCGCGTCGAACGCGATCGCCAGAGCGAAGACCACCGCGACCGTGATTCCCGCGACCACCGCATGCCGGACCAGGAAGTGCGGCCAGGTGAACACCTCGTCCTCGGGCTCCCGCTCCGGATGGGTCTCGATCTCGTGCGGGACCACCCCGAGGAGCCGGTAGCGAGGCTCCGGCCCTTCAGGCACCGGCGCTCACCTCCTCGGGGACGGGCGGGGCGGGCGACTCGGGCATCGCAACGGTCGAGGCCTCCTCGCGGTCGGCGACCTGGAACCCGTCCTTGCGCACCCGCCAGATGTGGATGGCGAGCAGCACGATCAGGGTCGCGGGCAGCACGTAGATGTGCAGCACGTAGAAGCGCAGGAGAGCGTTCCCCCCCACTTCCTGGCCGCCCAGCAGGATCTGCTGCGCCTTTGACCCGAGGATCGGCGCGTTGCCCGCGATGCTGGTCCCGACCTCCACCGCCCAGAACGCCAGCTGGTCCCAGGGCAGCAGGTACCCCGTGAACGAGAACAGGAGGGTGGCGACGAGCAGGGCGACTCCAATCAGCCAGTTGAACTGTCGCGGGGCCTTGTAGGCGCCCGAGTAGAAGACGCGAAGCAGGTGAAGGCCGACGACGAGCACCATGAGGTGCGCGGACCACCGGTGGATGTTCCGCACGAACTGGCCGAAGGCAACCGACGTGGCGAGGCTGTGCATGTCGAAGTACGCCTGCGGGACTGCCGGGTGATAGAAGAACATCAGGTACATCCCCGACACGAACAGGATCGTGAACAGCACGGTCGCGATGAAGCCCAGCCGGAAGGTGGAGCGGAACGACAGCACCTTCCGCGGCACCTTGACGGGATAGATGTGCAAGAAGAAGTTGTGGAACGACGTCATGGCCCGCCCGCGAGGGCTGGTGGGGCTGGGGTGCCGGACGGCCGAGCGGTAGAGCTCGGTTTGCTTGAAGCGCCTCCCGGGGTGCAGGAGCGCCTCGACGAGCTCGGATCTCAGCGTTGGCCGCGCGCGCTGCTCTGCCACGTCCTCACCTGCTCCCGACGGGCTCGATCTCGCGAAGCCCTGTGGATGCCTCGGACCACCCCCCGAACGAGAGGGCGTGCGTCGGGCAGCGATCGATGCACAGACCGCACCGGATGCAGTAGTCCTCCTGGATCACCAGGGCGCTCGAGGGGACCGCGGCCGCAATCCCCTCGATGTGCTCCACGGGAACGATTCGAATGCACTTCTCCGGGCAGACGTCGACGCACCCGCCGCAGAGGATGCAGAGCCTCGGCTCCAGCTCGATGTTGAGGAAGCACTTGAGACACCGAGCGGCCTCGAGCCGGGCCTGCTCCTCCGTGTAGCCGAGCTCGATCTCCGGAACCCCGATGCGGCGCTCGGAGGCAACCGAGGGCACCTCGACCCGGGGAACCGAGTCGTAGTCGCGCACCGGCCGGCTCACCACGGTGACCGGCAACATCCGTCGGAACCCGGACCGCTGCGTCGGCGGCTGCTCTCCCGAGATCAGGCGGTGGATGGATGCGGCCGCCCTTCGCCCGTCGCCGATCGCGTCGATCAGGTTCCGCGGCCCGAACGCCACGTCCCCGCCCGCGAACACTCCCGAGGCGGTGGTCGCAAGCGTCTCGGAGTCGACCGCGATGGTCCCCCGCGGACTCACCTCGACGCCGTCCGCCGGATCGAGCCACGACAGATCCGGAGTCTGACCGATCGCCAGGATCACCGAGTCGCACGACAGACGCCGCTCCGTCCCCTCCACGAATCGAGGGTTGAACCGGCCGTCCGGGTCGAACACCGAGGACACGTCCAGCGTCTCCAGCCCCTCGACGCGCTCAGTGCCCAGGACGGCCTTCGGGCCGAGCCGATGCAGGATCTCGATGCCCTCGAGCTCGGCCTCCTGGATCTCGAACTCGTGCGCCGGCATCTCCTGGCGGTTCTCGAGGGCCACCACACGGACCCGGCGGGCGCCCAGGCGCCTGGCCACCCGCGCTACGTCCAGGGTGACCGTCGCGGCGGCCTCGACGCCGTCCGCGGGGAGTCGCCCTTCCTCGGCCACCGGCTGGGTCCTGCCGGCCGCGATCTCGCGCAGCGCGGTTCGCGCGACGTCCAGGGCGACGTTCCCGCCGCCGACCACGATCACGTCGTCGCCGAGCTCGACCCGGTATCCGGTGTTCGCGTTGATCAGGAAGTCCACGGCCCGGAGCACGCCGTCGAGCTCCACCCCCGGGATGGTGAGATCTCGACTGCGCATCGCCCCGACGGCCACGAACACGGCCGCGAATCCCTCCCTCCTCAGGGACGCGAGCGAGAAATCGCTCCCCAGACGAACGCCGGTCCGCAGCTCGACGCCGAGACCGAGGATCGCCCGGATCTCGGCCTGCAGGATGTCCCGGCGCAGCCGGTAGGGCGGGATGCCGAGCACCATCATCCCCCCGGGTCGATCCGCGGCGTCGAAGACCACCGGCCGATAGCCGAACGCCGCTAGGTCGTGGGCGCACGCCAACCCGGCGGGCCCGGCCCCCACGATGGCGACCCGCTCCTCCCTCCGCGGCCCGGTCTGGACCGCCTCTCGCCACAGGCGCTCCGCGTGAGCGCTCTCCACCCCTCCGCGCTCGCAGGCCCACCGCTTGAGGGCTCGGATCGCAACCGGCCGGTCGAACGAACCCCGGCGGCAGGCGGCCTCGCAGGGCGCCGCGCAGACCCGCCCGCAGATCGACGGAAACGGATTCGGCATCCGGGCGATCAGGTACGCGAGCTCGTCGTCCCCGTCGGCGATCGCCGACACATAGCGTCCGGCGTTCGTGAGGACGGGGCACGCGCGGGTACAGGGGACGTTGTCGTCGAGCCACCCGGCCCCGACCGGCTCAGCCTCGAACCTCACCGCGCCCTCCCAGTCGCTGAAGTCTGACGAAAAGCCAGGAATCGACCACGAACACGATCGCAACCCAGAGCAGGATGAGCGGATCGCGCGTGCGCGGTGCGGTCCGGGCGAACAGGTGGTTGATCAGGAGGTTCGGGGCGTAGGCGAACCCGAGGAAGGACACCGCCAACACAGCGAGGCCGCCGAGAAGGGCACCCCCCCATCCCATGCCCGCCGAACGCGCATCGCGCGCTCGGTCGCGAGCGGAGGTGGAGGCGCTCATGAGGTCCCGGCGACCGTAGCCGTTGCCCGGCGAATTCGCCACCGTCCACCTCGCGCGCCCATTGGTGCGCGAGGTTCCCTCAGGACCGGCGGATTCGGGAGGGTCGAAGGACTCAGCCCCGCCGGGTCCATCGGCCCGAATCGGTCCAGGCCCTGACCGGGTGGGGGACTCAGTCGTGCGCCGTGATGTTCACCATCCACCGGACGCCGAACCTGTCGATCAGCATCCCGAACGTGTCCCCCCACGGCGCCTTCTCGAGCGGCATCGTCACCGTGCCGCCGTCCGAGAGTCTCTCGAAGTAGCGACGCAGGTCGCTCTCCTCGTGGCCGGACAGGGACATGCTGAAGTTCGTGCCGGGGGCGTACTCCATGCCGGCGGGGGTGTCCGAGGCCATGAACACGATCCCGTTCTCACCCTCGAGCTGCGCGTGCATGATCTTGTCGTCCTCGCTCGGATCCTGTGAGGCGTTGAACTCTTTGAACGTGCTGACGGTCAGCGTGCCGCCGAACACGTCGCGATAGAACTCCATCGCCTGGCGCGCCTCGTCTCGGAAGCCGAGATACGGGTTGAGCTGGATCGGCATGACGACCTCCCTTCCGTCGGATCCCGGATCGTACCCCGTCCGCCGCGAGGATCGTTCCCACCCCAGGGCCCAGCCCGAGCGGGAACGTCAGGATGTCCCAGGCGTCCTCGCATCAGCCCCCCGCGCCCCGCGGGCGGAGACCCCTGCGAGTCGGGCGTGGACCCGTGCGAGGCCGTGGCCTTGCCGTGCATCCCCGCCTGGCTCGTTCCCCCGCTCGCGGCGGTGGAGATCTCCGCGCCCTTCTCGACCCCCGACGCCGTCGTCTCGCGCGCCAGCTTCGAGATCCGCGCCCCTTTGGTCATCGAGCTCGACCGGTGATCGCCGGCCGTCATACCGGCGCCGTCGTCGCTCGCCATACCGGACTCGCCAGGCACCACGCCCCCGCCATACCGCGATGCCGTTGCCGCCGGTGTCGGCCGGTTCGGAGCCGGGGCACGATGCCCCCGGTCCGCGCCGACGGTCGCCAGGGCCGATCCCCCGCCGATGAGGGCGACGGCCCCGAGCAGGACCAGCTTCCGAGTCAGCCTCCCCCGCCTCGCGGGCGGGCGGCTCAGGGTCGCGGCCATGGCCCGAACCGTCTCGCGCTCGCGCGCGAGCTCCAGGACCGTCGGCGGCGCCGTCAGCGAACGGAGCAGCGCCGTTGCGCGCGCGTACCCCGGCGGCGCATCGTCGGGAGCCACCGTTCCGATCAGGATGCGCTCGGCGGTGTCCGGGTCGAGCCCGATCAGTCCCCGGGGGCGCGAGCCGATCACCGTCGGTCCCGCCTCTCGAAGGTCACGAACCCTCGATTCTGCAGCTCGTCTTGCGGCTCCTGAGCTGCGAGCGTGGCCAGCCCCCGATGCTGCAGCACGCGGACCGCGCCGGGGCGTTTGCGCAAGATCCTCGAGACACCCTCGACGTCGAGGCCACCCAGCAGGCGCAGCAGCAGCACCTCGGCTTGCGCCCGAGGAAGACGCGCGATGCGTTCGAGCGCCTCCTGTGTCTCGAGCGATCGCATCGCCTCCTCCTCCACGTTGCCCACCTCACCCAGAGCGCCGAGCCGCTCGAGCGACACCGGCACCGTTGGACGCCGGGTCGCCCGTCTGACCGCATCGGCCACGCGACGCCGTGCGATCGTGAACACCCACGCGCGGAAGTCCTGCTCCCCTCCACGGAATCGGCCGAGCCCGGCCGCCACCCCGAGCCACACTTCGTGGGCCACGTCCTCGGCATCGGTCGCACCACGCGCGCGCACGTATCGCACGATTCGCGGATGCAGGCTCCGGTAGAGCTTCGTCAGCGCGGACTCGTCTCCGCCCTGCGCCGCCCGGAGGGCGCCCTGGAATGGATCGTCCCGGTCGGTCACCAGGGCACCCACAATACCCGGCACCCGCGGTTACGGACAGCGGGTCGTGGTGTCGCCGGCATCCGTCCTGCAAGTGTCCGGTCCCCGCCCTCCGTCGACCACGTCGCCCGCCGCGCCGTCCTGTGCGTCGAGCACGTCCTTGGCGTTGCCACCGTTCAGGACGTCCAGGCCGGCGCCGCCGGTGACGTGGTCTTTGCCGTTTCCTCCCATGAGGAGGTCGTTGCCGTCGCCGCCGGTCAGCGTGTCCTTTCCGTTGCCCCCAACGATCACGTCGTTCCCGCCGGCCCCGTCGACCGTGTCGTTCCCGTTCCCCGCGCAGATGACGTCGTCGCCGGCCGTGCCGACGATGTCGTCCGGGCCGTTCGTCCCGGTGATCGTGCAGAGCGCGTGCGCCGTTCCGACCGTGCTCGTCGCAGAGGCAGAGTTGTTCGCGGCGTTCGGATCCTCCGTCGCTGTCGACACCGTCGCCGTGTTGGTGATGACGGTTCCGCTCGCCGTCCCGGCGGTGACGTTCACGACGAGCGAGAAGGTCGCGCTCGCGCCCGAGGCCACCGAGGGGTTCGTGCAGCTCACCGTGCCCGCACTCCCGACCGCAGGCGTGGTGCAGCTCCAGCCCGCGACCGACGCGAGGGACACGAACGTGGTGTTCGAAGGCGTGGGGTCCGAGAGCGCGACACTCGTGGCCGTGTCGGGCCCCGCGTTTGCGACCGTGATCGTGTACGTGAGATTCGCGCCCGCGACGACGGTCGGATCCGCGGACTTCGTCACCGAGAGGTCGGCGCCGGGGTTCGCCAGCGCCGGCGAGACCTGGAGCAGGAGCGCTGCCGCCCCCACGACGAGCCCGAGCATCCACCGGGGTCGACTCATCAGCGTCCTCCTTTGGTCGTTGGTCCCTCCGATCGCATCTCAGGGAAATCGTTCGCACGCGCCCGGGCGTTACGGTCGCGCCCCGACATGCGAGCACCCTTTCCGGCCTTTCGGCAGCCTTCCGAGGGGAGCGATCCGGGTCGGGTCGAACGACCGAAGGCCTGTTAGCGTGCCTGGAATGCGTGCGCGCCCCCTCCCCGCGCTCGTGGCGGCCCTCCTGCTTGCGGCCCTGGGGGCCTGCACCTCGCCGCCGGGCACCGGAGCTCCGGGCTCGAGTCCGAAACCTCCCGAGTCCGCCCGCTCCTCGCCGGCCTCGGGGACCGGCTCGAGCTCGCCGCCGGGTCCGAGCACCGGCTCGAGCTCGCCGCCGAGTCCAGACGTCGTCCGCATCCGGCCCCCAGAGGGGGGGACGCTGCTGGTCCGCGGAGCCTACCCGCGCGCTCGGTCCACGTGCGTGCACCCGGCACGGCCGAGACTCCTCGCCCGCTACCCGGGGACCCTCGCGGTGATCAGGTCGAGCGACGGGTCGCTCTCGCTTACCGTCACCCTCCCGTTCGAACGGTATCTCGAGGGGATCGCCGAGATGCCACCCTCGTGGCCGATGGCAGCCCTCCAGGCACAGGCGATCGCCGCCCGGAGCTACGCGCTCGCCAGCACCGGGTGGACCGGCGCACAGGGCGCTCCGCTCCCCACACCCATCTGCGCGAGCTCCTCCTGCCAGGTGTATCGGGGCATCCCGGTTCCGCCCGAGCCGGACCTCGGCCGCTGGGTTCGCGCCGTCCGCTCGACGAGGGGCGTGGTCCTCCTGTACGGCGGGCGACCGGCCGACACCGTGTACTTCTCCACCTCCAACGGCCACACGTACGGCAACGACCAGGTGTTCGGGAGCGCTCCGCTCCCCTACCTCCGCCCGGTCGTCGAGCGGGACGACGGAGCCTCACCCACCTCCCGCTGGAGGGTCCGGATCCCCCTGGGCGACCTCGCCACCTTCTTGCACGCGGGAGGCGAGTGGCCGGCCGGGCACGCGATCTCGGAGGTCCGCCTGGAGGGCGAAACGATCGTCGTCTCCGGCGGTGGCGTCTCGAGATCGATGGACATCGACGCGTTCCGGGACGCCGTGGACACGTGGGCGCCGTGCCTCGAGCCCGGTCACTATCCCCCGGACTCCCTCCCGGTCACCGTTCCCTCGCACTGGCTCACCGTTTCATCGGGGCCGGACGCCGTCGTCCTCAACGGGCGGGGCTGGGGACACGGCGTGGGCATGGTCCAGTGGGGTGCGTACGGAAAGGCGCTCCGCGGGTGGAGCGCCTCCCAGATCCTCGCGTACTACTACGGCGGCCTCCGCCCCGAGCGCTATCCGGAGCCGGGGCTGATCCACGTCCGGGTCGCGAGCGGGCTCACGGCCGTGCGCGTCACGCCCTCCGGAGCCGGAGCGAGGCTGAACGGTCGCCCCCTTCCGCCCGGCACGGTGACCGTCACAGGAGGGGACCGGCTCGAGGTGACGAGCGGATCGGCGTGAGCGCGGACGGCCGTGAGCGCCAATCGCCGGCCGGCGCGTTAGCCCGCCCATCGCCGCTGGCGCGCTAGCCGACGAGCTCCACGAGCCGTCGGCGAGCGAGCCCCGCCCCCACGACGTTGCCCTTTTGCTCATAGAGTTCGAGCGCACGTTCCGCCGACGCCGCCGCCCGGTCGGTCGACCCCGCGAGTCGGAGCACCTCTGCCTGGTCGAGCAGGGTGTCCGCCCGGGAGTTCAGGTCGTCGGTGGCCTCCGCGAGCTCGACGGCCTCCTGCGCGGCTCGCTCTGCGTCGGCGAGGAGCCCTCGCGCTGCCAGGATCCGCGCCCGCGAGCTCCCGAGCGACACCTGGGTCGCGAGATCGTCGGGAGCTGCGGCCTCCCCGCTCACCGCGGCGAACCGCTCCGCCTCCTCGAGTCGCCCCTGCTCCACGAGGCAGCGCGCCAGGAGCGCCGCCACCGTGGAGAGAAAGCCCAGCTCCCCCAGCTCCGTCACGACCTCGAACCCGGCGCGCAGCTCGCGTTCGGCGGCCGCGTGATCGCCCGCCAGCGTCTCGATGGAGCCCAGCGTCTCGGAGACGAACGCCGCCCGGAGCCGAAGCCCGAGATCCTCCAACATCTGCCTGGACCGTCGCGCCAGGGTTCGCGCCTCGTCGAACCGCCCCTCCATGGCACGGACCGAGGCCAGGGCCCGGAGCACGCGCGCCTCGATCGCCCCGCCGGCGCGAGACGAGGCCAGCACCTCCTGGCAGCGACGGGCGACCTCGGCGACCGGGGCCGGCCCATAGACACCCGAGCCCGTGTACTGGGCCATGCTCTCCGCCTCCTCCCACACCGCGCCGGCCCGCCTGGCGTGCTCGATGGCGCGCTCGAGGGCCTCATCGACCAACGCGTAGCGGGCGCGCGTCCACTGGAGGTCCGCGACGAGCCGCCAGGCCCGTGCGAGCCCGCGGTCGTCCCCGAGCTCCTCGAGCAAGGAGAGGATGTGCTCGACCTCGACGAGGGCTCCTTCCGAACGACGTTTGGGGTCGGTCGATTCCAGGACCAGCAGGCGAACGATCGTGGCGTGCGCTCGGAGCCCGAGGTCTCCGGCCGAGTCGGCGAGCTCGGCTGCCTCCGCGAGCACCGCGTCCGCACGCTGAAGGTCGCCACACTCGCTCAGCGCTTCTCCGAGCTCGGGAAGCAACGAGCGGCGCTCCGGATCGTCTCTGGGCAGCAACTCGGCCGCCCGCCCGAGGAGGTCGGAAGCAGCCGGCATGTCTCCCCGCGCCACGGCTCTTCGTCCCGCCGCCGCCAGCCGCCGCGCGGCGCGGCCAGCGAGGTCCCTCGAGCCCTCGTCGAGGGGCCCGAGCTCGGAGCGGTAGCGGAACGCGCGCTCGAGGTGGAACCCGATCACCTCCTCGAGCTCCTCCACGCGCTCGCCGGCCGCTTGCTCGACCCAGCCCGCGAACCGCTCGTGGAGGGTCGCACGGAGCTCCTTGGGCGTCCCCCGGTAGGCGGCCTCCTGGATCAGCATGTGGTGAAACCGGAAGGCATCCTCCCCCGAGAAGGTGGACCGATCGGGCCGGATCAGGTCTTTTCGAACGAGCGTCTGGAGGTGGCCGCCCACCCGGGGCCGGATCTCCTCCGGAACGAGCGCGGCGACGGCCCCCCACCAGAAGACCCGACCGATGATCGAGGCGCATCGGATCACGCTCCGCTCCTCGGCCGACAGCCGGTCGAGGCGTGCCGCCAGGAGCGCCTGGATCGAGGCGGGAACGGACACGGAGGAGAGATCCACGGCCGCCTCCCACCCACCGCGGTTCGAGCGCCGGATCAGCTCGTCGTCCTCGAGCATCCGCAGCATCTCCTCGAGGAAGAGCGGGTTCCCTCCCGCGGACTCGGCAATCCGCTCCGTCGCCGCCGGGTCGAGCGCGAGCCCGCCGAGGAGGAGCTCGATCAGCCGCCGGCTGTCCTCGTCGGGCAAGGGAGCGAGCGATAGCAGGATCGCGTTGGTCCTGCCGCTTCCCCAGGTCGCCCGAAGGTCCATGAGCTCGGGTCGGGCCAGGCACAGGAGCAGGAGGGCCACGCCTCGACCCCAGCCGACCAGGTACTCGAGCAGGTCGAGGAGCGTGGGCTCCGCCCACTGCAGGTCGTCGACGACCACGACCAGCGGGTGCTCCCGCCCGATCCATTCCAGGAAGCGACGGATGGCCCAGAAGGTCTCCTGGAGCCCGGGCGCGACGGCGCCGAACCCGATCACCCCGGCGATCCGCCCGGCGATCAGCGACCCTTCCTCGCTGCCCTCCAGCGCGGACTCGATCTTGGCCCTGGCCCGCTCTCGGGAGTCGTCGTCGGAGATGTCACACGCCTGCTTCACGAGCTCGGCAACCGGCCAGAACGTGATGCCGTCCCCGTAGGGAAGGCACCGGGCGGAGAGCACCAAGCAACCCTGCGGAAGCCGGAGCAGGAACTCCCGGGTGAGCCGGGATTTCCCCACACCGGCAGGCCCCACGACGGTGAGGCAGACGACCTCGCGGCCGGCCAGCCCGCGATCGAACGCCGAGCGCAGGAGCTCGAGCTCGCGCTCGCGGCCCACGAACGGCACGTCCTCGCGTCGCCCGGGTGAGGGCGCGCGGGATTCCAGGCCCAGAAGGCGGTATGCGGTCACCGGCTCCTGCTTGCCTTTGAGCACCAGCGGTTCCGGCCCTTCGACCCGCACGTGGTCCCGCACCAGCGCCCACGTCGCCGCACCGATGAGGACCTGCCCCGGGGACGCCGCCTGCTGGAGCCGTGCCGCCACGTTCACGGCGTCGCCGACGACGAGCGCCTGACCCAGGGCCGGATCGCCGACCACCACCTCCCCGGTGTTCACTCCGATCCGCGTCTGGAGCGAGACGCCAAACCGGTCCACAAGCTCCGCGTTGAGCTCGGCGAGGGCCGTTTGCATCCCGTCCGCGGCCCGGACGGCGCGCAGCGCGTCGTCCTCGTGCAGGAGGGGGATGCCGAACACGGCCATCACGGCGTCCCCGATGTACTTCTCCACGGAGCCGCCGTGCAGCTCGAGGACGGAGCGCATGCCGCGGAAGAAGCGCGTCATGACCCCCCTGACCGACTCAGGATCGAGCTGCTCCGCCAGCGGCGTCGAGCCCGCCACGTCGCAGAAGACCACGGTCACCGTCTTGCGGGCACCGCCGGGGCCCGGCTCGGCCTGGGGAAGCGGCGCAGCGCACGACATGCAGAACCGAGCACGGGCGGGATTGCTCTGGCCGCAGGCCGGACACTCCGGCATGCGGGCAGTGTAGGCACCCTGGGGGTCGGCTTGCCCGCGGGGGGGCCTCCCCCTAGGCTGGAGCCTTCCGGCGAAGGCGGCTGAAGGCGAGGGGGCGGTGCCAGTGGAGATCGGTGAGGGATTCGTCCTGATCGGCGAGCAGGAACGGCAGAGCCCGACGCAGCTCGCGAAGGCCGAGCCCGGCAGAGGTGTCGTGGTCGAGCAGGTCCTGTTCGCGGAGGCGGAGCCCTGGCAGAAGGGTGACGCCGTCGGAGAGCTGCACGCCCTCTGCACGCGCACCCACGGCGATCAGGCGCTCTGCCAGGTCGTGTTTCGCTTCGGGGACGGAGACACGATGACCGCGGCGGGTGTGCTGCCGGTCGGCGATCCGTCCTTCGGGGAGGGCTCCCTCACCGTGACCGGAGGAACAGGCGGCCTGCGAAGGGTCCAGGGGGAGCTCCTCGTCGAGGTCACCAACCCGAAGCGCTGGATCATGATCCCCTGACGAACGGGCCGAGCCCCGAGAGGGCTCGGCCCGTTCGGATCGCCTCACTCGCGAGCGCTTCGGCCTGCCACGAGGCTTCGTCCGGTAGACCAGCCGGAGCCCGCGAGTCCGGTGAGCTGGTTGGATTCTGCCGGTCGCCCGGCGGACGGGCGGGGCGGTGGCCCCGGCCCGCGAGGGACGGCTCAGCAGCCAGTCACCTCGGGGGTCTCCTGCGGTTCATGCAAGTTGGACCACCTCCTTTCTCCCGTGCCACCCATCCTGCGGCACCCGGCGCGTTCCCGCAACAACCCGAGCCCGGCAGCATGCCGGGTCGACTCCGGCTCTCCGGGGACCGGTTTCACGCGCGGACGTACACGGCAAGGTGCCATGCGAGGCGCCGGCGAGCGCTCACCACGGGGCTGAACCCGGCCGAGCGAACCCTTGCGTCGATCCGTGCGACGTCGTGGACGAAGACCCGGAACCCTCGGTAGGTACGATCACGCAGCCGGTAGACGACGTTGGACAGACGGGTCAGGAGCCTTGCCAGCGCTCCCGCGAAACCCGTCGATGGCGGCGTCGTGAACGCGTACACGGATCTTGCCGCCGCGAGCGAGTTCTCGAGCAGCGCGTCGATGTCCGGGTAGCAGCAAAACACGCGGTTGAGCACGACCACGTCCGCGGGCGGAAGCTCGGCTCGAGCACCGTCGCCGACCCGAAACGTCGTCCGATCCGAGACCCCCCGACGCTCGGCCAGCCGGTGGGCCTCCTCGACCGATCGCCTCGAGAGCTCGAGTCCGGTCGCCCTTGACGCGCCACGAAGGATGACTTCGATGGCGAGGTCGCCGATCCCGCACCCCACGTCGAGCACACTGCGACCCCGAACGCCGGCGCGTTCGAGCTCCTCGATCAACGGGGTCGTGATTCGGGCCGCCGGTCGACCCCTTCGGACCCGACGCGACCAGTGCTCCGTCCAGTCGTCGAAGCAGCAGCGATCCGACTCTTCGGCCATCGCCTAGGACGACCCCGTACACACGTCCGTGTGGTAGGCCACGGACATGTCGGCCTTCAAGAGGTCCACCTGGCCGCCGGTCGCGCTCCGCCACTGCACCCGGATGAAGCTGGCGTGCGGCGCGGCGACGTCGTTCCGCTCGACCCACTGGTAGGCGAACGAGTTCGGCCCGGCACCGGGGTCGAACCGGGTGGGGCCAGGGTTGCTCACGAAGGTCTGACCTCCGACGTTCGTGCTCAGGACCCGGAACCGCAACGGCGCCCCCGAGACGAGCGCGCTCACGTTCACGGTGATCGGGAAGATCGCGATGGGATGGTCCGCGAGACCGGGCACGGCCGTCCACGTCGTCGACGAGGTCGATACGGCCGAGGTCTGCCACTGCGTATCCACGCAGTCGACCGGCGTCCGACCGGGGGCCGTCGTCGCCCTCACCACCCAAGCCCCGGTGCCAACGAGCCCGAGGGCGACCAGCGCCACCACCAGCTTCCGCATGACGGCCTCCCTTCCGGCGCGATCCTGCGCGTCGAAGACGCCGAGCGTAGGCCAAGAGGAGGGCGGAGTCGAACGCACCCTCCACACGACAGCGTGCCGCGATCACGGGTGGCCGGGTGCGGTCCCGTCAGTCGGCGTCGTCCGGCGAAGGCCGCCGGCGAGCCCGGAGCCTCCGCTCGACCCGCGGCTCCCGGCCGTGCGGATCGTCGCACGCCCACTGATGGCTCCCGGGGTGCGAAGGCGGCCGGCGGCCGTGCGGGGGTCCGTCACCCGAGTGCGGCGGGCGAGACTCCGGGGCCTCGGACGGTTCCGGGGTCTCGGTCGGGCTCG
>Ga0070741_10013165_pt1 | contig 14700 bp, 7 predicted proteins | sample Coa_R1_4_FD_66440 | JGI IMG/M metagenome (GOLD analysis project Ga0070741, IMG submission 66440) | Surface soil microbial communities from Centralia Pennsylvania, which are recovering from an underground coalmine fire - Coalmine... | ecosystem: Environmental > Terrestrial > Soil > Unclassified ...
CACATCCTGCAGTTTGGTGGCAATTATCAGAGGAACTGGGACTACCATCTGCGCAACGATAACGGCCAGGGCATCAATACCTCGCCCGTGTATCAGATCGGCAATCAGGTTGCCGGTACTGCATATACGAGTGCTACCCAACCTGCTGGCCTTCCGAGCAATCAGGTCACGAACTGGAACAAATATTATTCATATGTGCTTGGCATCGTTGATCAGCCGCAGCAATTATTCACTCGCAGCGGCTCACAGTTAAGCCTGAATCCAGTCGGAACTCCGATGTTCGATCAGGACACGATTAATTTCTACAACCTGTACATCAGCGATACTTGGCACCTCAAGCCATCGCTGACGTTGACCTATGGCCTCGGCTATCAGATCGAGATGCCTCCCGTCGAGCAGAACGGTAAGCAGGTGGAACTGGTGGATACTGCTGGCCATCCCATCAGCTTCGATAATTATTTCAACACTAAGGCAGCTCAAGCATTGCAAGGCCAAGTCTACAATCCCACGCTTGGGTTCGCCACCATCGGCAATGTTACGGGCGCCAGCCACAAATATCCGTTCAATCCTTTCTATGGCGGATTGAGCCCGCGCGTGGCCGTGGCATGGAATCCCAAATACAATGGCGGCATTTTGGGAAAGATATTTGGCGACGGCAAGACTGTAATTCGCGCTGGATACGGCCAGATCTACAGCCGGTTAAACGGTGTCGGTCTCGTGCTGCTACCATTGCTCGGCGTCGGTCTGGGGGAGCCGGCGGCTTGTGTCGGCGCCTCGATAACAGGTCAATGCCTGGGCACCGGCGGTGTAACTCCGGCCACCGCCTTCCGGATTGGCACTGATGGACTCGTCGCGCCAATTCCAGTGCCTTCGCGTACCCTTCCGCAACCGTATTTCCCCGGTGCGAACGGAACTCCGGCGGCGGGCGCGGCATCGGTTCTCGATCCAAACTTCCGGCCTGCCGCGACCTACAACATTAACTTCAGCATTCAGCGTCAAATCACGAACAGGGTGCTTTTTGAAACCGGATATATCGGCCGCAAAATCACGCACGAGTTTCAGCAGCGGGATATCAATGCTGTCCCGACGATGCTAACGTTGAACGGCCAAAGTTTCGCATCGGCATTTGCGCAAACCTATTTTGCGGTCGCGGCCGGCAATACACCGGCGCCTCAGCCTTGGTTTGAGTCCGCTTTGGGCGGCGCTAATTCCGCATTTTGCAAAGGCTACTCGAGTTGCACTGCGGCCGTTGTCGCCAATCCCAGCATGAACAGCTTCATCTCTCTGACCCAGGTGTTTCAATTGTGGTCGGCGCTGAGCAACGCCAAGTCATGGACGTTGGGACGAACCATCCCGAGCAGTATAGGAACCGGTTTCCCGTCCGGCCAGGCAGTTGCCATAAATGCCGACGACAGTTCCGGTTCCGGCAATTACAACGCGCTATACACCACGTTCACCATGAGGGATTGGCACGGCGTAACGACCACATCCAATTTCACCTGGGGCCGTGCCCTGGGCACGGGCAGCGAATCGCAAGCGACATCTGGATACACGGCACTCAATCCGTACAACGTTCGTCAGTCCATGTACGGCCCGCAGTTCTACGACTACAAGTTCCTTTACACGCAAAGCTTTTTGTGGTCCGAACCATTCTTTAGAAACAACAGAGGCATTCTTGGCTATGCGCTTGGCGGCTGGAGGTTCGGAGCAATCTTGACAGCACGTAGCGGCGCGCCACTCGCAGTCGCGACAATTAGCGGCGATGGGTTTTCGGAATCCTTCGGCGAGGGCCAAAATTCCGCCGTCGTCAACGCCGGTACCACCTTTGCCTCTGACGCGGCAGTACTGGCCAGTACCTATACCGGCGGAAGTTCCGCTCACTACAATGTGAATGTCGCAAGCAGCGCGTCTGGCGCCGGTATCAATACTAACGCTTCAAACGGCGGCAATAATCTGAACATGTTCGCGAATCCAGCAGCGATCTACAACGAATTTCGCCCTTGCATCCTTGGCTACGATACAAGTTGCGGAGGCAACGGCCAGATTCGCGGTATGCCGAGTTGGAATATGGATGCGAATATCGCCAAAGACTTCCGGCTCTTTCGTGAGCGGGTATTCGGTACCCTTTCCTTTCAGTTCACGAACTTGTTCAACCACGTCGTGTTGAACGATCCGTATTTGGATCTTAGCGATCCGGCAAATTTCGGAGTTCTTGGCAGCAACAATCCCTCTAATCCGGTAGCGGGGCAGGGTCAGGCGAACAATCCGCGCCAGATTACCTTTAATCTGCGGCTGAGATTCTAACCGGCAATGACCCTGAACGGTAGGGCTGCCGCTCGGCAGCCTTCCCGATGTTGGTGTTGCCGGTCCCTTTCGTTTACAAATTTAGTGAAATGTCCAGCCTATGCATGTGTCGCGGCAGTTGGCAACTTTACGCAAGCAAACCAGTATTCCGCCACCTGTTGCACCATCTTTTCGAAATTTTCAAGATCGATCGGCTTGCTCAGAAACCCTGCCGCCCCATTTTTATAAGCCTCGTCGACATCACTCGGGCGCGACGATGTTGTTAGCACCACAGCCGGAATAGGCGCCAGGATCGCGTGCGCCTTCAACTCTTTCAGTACCTCCGAACCGTGCGTACCCGGCAAATTCAGGTCGATAAAAACGAAGCACGGTCGCTGCGCCAGGGGCAGAGAGTCAATCGTTTGCAGAAAAGTGCGTGTTTCTTCGCCACTCGCGCAGCGAATTAACCTGTTCGATACCCCCACTGATTTCAAACACGTGGCGAGAATGGCGAAATCGTCGTCACTATCCTCAATGACCAACAGCGGTGAATTTTCCCGCATCTCATTTGTTAGAGCAAATGCGTGTTTACTTGGTTTCCGCGCTAAGGGTGAAGAAAAAAGTCGTGCCGGTTCCCACTTCGCTCTCCAGCCACAGTCTTCCTTCATGCCGCTCGACGGCCCTAGCTACGATTGACAGCCCTAGGCCGGTGCCGCCACCGAAAGTATCTTGAGAATGGAGGCGATGGAACAACCGGAAAATCGCTCCGGTGTTCTCCTGTGCGATACCAATGCCATTGTCCCTTACGTAGAATACTGGAGGTGCAACGCGTCGCGCTGGAGTTGTCCCTGGCCGGTTCTGATACCCAATCTCTACCCACGGCCGCTCATTGTCGTTGTATTTTAGGCCGTTGCCGATCAGATTTAGCAGAATCTGCTCAACCCAGCGCACATCGCACTGAACGCGCGGTAGTGCTCTGGGGATCCTCAACTCCGCGCCCTTTCGCTGAATTTCTACTGCCAGCATCTCCTGCACGTGCTGGCAAACTTCGTTCAGGTCCACGTCCTCGCGCGTGAGGGACGCATGCCCTAGTTCCGAATAACGCAACAAGCCTTCAATTACGCTGTCCATGCGCTTCGTTAGCTTAAGAATGTTTTCTATGCGGTCTCGGTTGGGCTCATCCAGTCGGGCATTCGCGCTTCGTTGCAGGATCTGTGCGTAACTTGCGATCCCACGCAATGGCGTCTTCAAATCGTGGCTCGCGGTGTAGACAAACTCTTCCAGTTCGCGATTACTGCGTGATAAATCCTGATTGAGCTTCGCGAACGTTCGTGCCCGCTCTATCACGACTTCCAGAATTCCCCGGCCTAGTTTCGACGCGAAGTCGATCTCGCAATCGAGCCATGGCTTCGCGCGCGCCCGGACCTCGCTCCTCCATACGTCGAACGATCCGTTCGGATTTAGCCTGGCCTCTCGTCCAAGTCCCCGCACAACTGGTTTCGATGGATCGCCTGCCCACGAAACGGTCTCGCGGTACTCGGGCCGAAACCATAAGAGGAGGTCGGTTTCGGTGTGTCCGATTCGTGTCGCCAGCACTCCACTTATTAGAGTGGCCGCCCGTTCGGTCAACTCACAGTCCGTGGTCAGCATGTCCGACGACCAGGTGTTTTGCACCTTGATCGCTATCTGGTCCGCCAGTCTCTCCACATCCTTCTTCACTGGCGTTCTGCCCAACAGCGTCACTTCGCTATCCAGAAGAATGGCCGCTCCACACGCATCTATTGCGTCTAACAGCGTGGCGTCTCCCGTTGTCAGCGCCTCGACAATCGACGGACGCAGCGCCAATTGATTCGTCAGACGCTCCAGACACGCGCTCAACGCAGCCCGATATGACGCAAATTCGGCATCCTCCTTCGCCGACATTAATAGCGATATGGTTTGCGCCAGCATTTCGCAAATACCACGCACTTCGATGTTCAAATGGCGCGGGGCGCTATGATGCATGCAAGAAATTAGGCCCCACAATTTATCGGCTTTGAACAACGTGAGCACCAGGGTCGCCTTCACGCCCATGTTTTTCAGATATTCCGTGTACATCGCCGACACACTGCGCGAGAACGCATAGCTCAGGTCCACCGTGTCGTTGCTGGCAGAATTGATCTCCGGGATGATCGGAATCGGCTGATAGCTCACGTCCGGCAAGTGCCGCAGCCACGTCAGTGAAAACAGCCGCCGCGCCGGTTTTGGAATGTCTGCTGCGGGATAGTGTAACCCCAAATAGCGTTCTAATCCTTTATGCACGGTCTCGGCTACTACCTCGCCGCTTCCATCCGGGTGAAAACGATAAGCCATCACCCGTTCGAATCCCGTGCATTTGGCGATCACATGTACGGCCTCTTCCAGGAATTCAACTACGGTCGTGCTCGCGTTGAGCTGCGCGATGCCACTCCGTAGTTCCCTATATAGTTGCGACTGTGCTAAGTCGACATGCGGCCCTTGACGCTCCAGTTCGAGAATCATGCAACCATCTATGCAATGGCCAAACACATCGCGCACTTCGCCCGCAACTGAGGCCGAGAACAAATGCCGCGGAGCGGCGGCCGGCTTCAGTTTTGCCGCACTTTCCGCAAACCGGCTGTATTGCTCTGTATCGAAAATGTCCTGTAAAGGTCGGCCAATTAAGTCGCGCGCTGTGCCTCTTTCTAGTTGGTGTGCATTAGCGCTTGCCTGCAAAATTACGTGGGAGTTTTTATCGATTACTAGCAGAACTGCATGCGGCTGAACCGCATTTGAGTACTGAATCTGCTCTCGATCACAGTTCTCAAGTGTTACGTTCTTGGCCGTAACTCGTTGTTCAGGTGCACTGCTCATCAATGCTTCTGAGCCCCGGCACGATTTCGCATTGCCGGCCTTCTACATGGAAGATCCGTCTGTACCTGAGAGTGTTTCTATAGCGATGGAGCGGATTCCGGAACAGCTAGACCAAAGCTTCTCGCGAACGCCGGCACAGGTCGAACAGCTCCCGGGCCAGTTCCAGAGTGTCGTCCCACTCCATCGGCTTAGTCCGGTAGAAACTCACTCCCGACTGCAATATCCGGGCCTTTTCGCTGGGTGAAGCAATCGTCGTCACAACAGCCACCGGGATATGCGCTAAGTCTTCGTTCGCCTGAATCTCTTTGAGCAGCGTCAGGCCGTCGTACTTCGGAACATGCAAGTCGAGGATAATTAAGCACGGCTCTGGAGCGCTCACTGAACAATATTCACGCAAATAACGCAGCGCAGCGCCGCCGTCAGGAAGTACGTGCAACAGATACTTTTCCCCTAGTTCGTCGAAGGCATGCCGCAATAACATCAGGTCGGCCGCGTTGTCCTCTATAGCGACAATCCGAACCGGTGACTCTTTCTGCTTATCCTGCACTTGCATCCTGGAAATCTTTCACTGATTCTAACAACATTCCTGCCCTGTGCGACAGGGTGTTTTCTGTTTGTTACGATTGCCATCGGAATTCGTTCTCCCGAGTTATCCGGGGATTTGGCATTATTCGAAATGAATAGACGACGTAACAAATGTTTGCTCCATGTCTGACATTTTGAGCGCTCTCAAGAGCGAAACCGCGGAGTGGCACGCACGCGTAGAAGCTTCCCTGCCGGTTTTGAGCGAAACCTTCGATCGTGCCTCATACATTCGCCTCCTCGAACGCTTCTACGGTTTCTATGCTCCGTTGGAAAAAGAAATCGCCCGTGCAGCAGCGTGCCTTGATACGCTTCTACCCGATTGGCAAAAACGGCTGAGGCTTCCCTTGCTCGCCGCTGACCTCTGCTGGTTCTGTCGCACTCCCAGCGATTTGGAAGCGATCCCCGTCTGTTCTGCCTTGCCCGAACTCAAATCGGCAGAACAGATTTTCGGCTCATTGTATGTCACGGAGGGGGCCACGTTAGGCGGCCAGATCATTTCGCGTCATCTGGCGAAGTCGCTTTCCGTTTCACCTGCCGCGGGCGCTGCGTTCTTCAGCGCTCATGGCTACGCTACCGGCCTCATGTGGAGGGTCTTCACTACCGCACTGCGCCAAGTCGCCTCCACTGCTAACCAGCGTCAGATAATCAAATCTGCTGAACATACCTTTGAAGCTTTCTGGCTCTGGCTCTCCAAACCGTCGGTTTAGGAGACCGGCTATCTAGGAGAAACGCCCCATACATTCGTTCAGAGCACAATTTCCTAGAAAGCAACCCGCAGAGCGAATTGAAAGCCTCGCGGGTCCCCGACTGCCGTAGTTTGTTTGTAAGTTGGAGCGGGACTGGTAGGATACATCCCGCCGCCGAATACTCCGTTGAGAGTCACTCCATTGACGTGATTGGTCAAATTGAATCCTTCAGCGATGGCCTCCAAACGTATCCGGTCGGTCAGTTGAAAATTGCGGCTGCACCGGGCGGTTAGATTCAGAAAATCGAAGCCCAATCCGGCATTCCGATTGATGTAAACGCCATTAACTGTCGGACGCGCCGTTGTGCCCTGGATGGTATTTGCGCCGGTCGTGATGTTGAAGGGCAGCGGAGAATAATATTGAAACATCGTGGTCAACTGGAAACCGTGCGTGAGGTGTTCCCAAATTGTATTTGCCACGGCTACCGGCGTGTGGATGGTTCCATCGAAGACAAAACGATGATGCTGGTCATCATCTGACCTCCCATAATCCTGCCAGATGTTGAAGTTATTGATTGGGGCGCTGAAGAAAAACTCGCCTACGTCGTCGAGAGCTTTTGAGTAAGTATAAGAAATACGGTAGTTACCCCAACGAACCGGGTGTTGCACAAAGGAGACGTGCAGCCCATCGTAATGGGAGTCGGCCAGCGAAGAATATTGGCTATCGTTTGCATAGCCAGCGTTGGGTCGGCACCCATTGTTATTTCCTGATGCCACGCACATGGGCGCGTTCTGATTGACCGAGATCAAGAGATGAAGGCCCCGGACATGCTCATATCCGGCTTCTAACGTGCTCTTTGCTCCAAGTTGTTGCTCGATATCAAAATTGCCTTGCTCGGTATAGGCATTCTGCATGTTGCGTTGCATGGTGGAAAAATTAAACAGCACGCCCGGTGGCAAGGTCAAACTGCTCAGAACATTGGGAAATATCGGCGCACCGGCCTGGGTAGGCGAGAGACTGACGCTGATTTGGCTCAAATCTGCGGGATTTGTCGTGTTGTTCGCTGACAGGAGCGCATTCGCGAGGGCGCGCAGTGGGACACGATCATAATAGATCCCATAACCGCCGCGAATAACTGTCTTTCTCGATGCAAAAGGTGTCCACGCAAAACCACCCCGCGGCGACAAGTTGTTCGTGTCAGTGACGATCGTCTTCAGAAATTGAAGATCATAGCGAACTCCGACGTTGAATGTTACGTGGCTGTTAACGGTCCACTGATCTTGAACATACAAACCGACATTAGGATTCGCTTGGCTCACAGTACTATTCGCAAATGTTTGTGTGTAGCCCGAATTTGTATATAGCCCGTTCAAAAAGTTAGTGAGTGACGAGAACGAGTAGCTGCCGCGGATAGAACGCGGGTAAGTAATTGTGTCCTTGTTGTACAAGAAATCGGTTCCAAATCGAATGGCGTGTCCTCTCACCTGATAGGAAATGTTGTCCGCCAGTTCGACCGATTTGTTAAACCTGGCCGTTGGCGAACTCGATAGAGTGCCGAAAGACGCAACGCCAGAGATGTTAACGGCTGGCCCGACAGGATCCGAAGGAGGGGCTTTCAAACCGCTGTCCCAGAACTGTCCGCGCGTCTCATTCACCAGGTGCGGGGACAACGTGGCAATGTTGCTTGCGGCCACTATTTGGTCCGTGTCGTATAAATTCGCGGAAGCAGTCGGCGCGCTCAAGCCGCCGGCTCCGCGCGAATTAATGCTACTCACGTCATATAAGCTATAGCGCGCATTGAATTGGTCTCGCTCAGTGAACTGATGATCCATCTTTGAAAAGAAATTGGTCATGCGCACTGGATTCGGATACAATCCCGTCACTATCAATGAACCGGGATAACCCGCCGCGGTCAATCTGGCGTTAGTCAGTGCAATATTCGTCGTTGCGATGGTGACTAGGCCTGATTGGTTTAGCTCCCGCTGCTCAAAATTGGCGAAATAAAAGGTCCGGTCATGGATAATCGGTCCTCCCAAGCTTGCGCCATACTGCGCTTGGGTCAACGGCAGGACGGTATGAGAAAGCACGTTGGCCGCATTCAGGCTGCTGTTGCGCAGGTAGCCGTAAGCATCTCCATGAAGTGTGTTGGAGCCGCTCCGTGTGACGACGTTTATGTAACCTCCCGAAGCGCGGCCGAACTCGGCTTGTCCTCCTGAAGTAATGACTTGAAACTCATTAATCACGTCCAGGCCATAAAAGGCCCCCGTCACACCGGCAGCGTCATCGTTGTCCGATAGTCCATCCACGACGAAGCTGTTCGAAAAATTCCGCTGGCTATCGATAGAGATGCCTTGCCCTGGCACCGCCGATGTTTCGGCAAACAATTGGTTGGCAGCCGTGTTGGTTGGCGAGACGCCAGGGATGAGCAGCGCCATATCCAGGAAATTGCGGCCGTTTAGCGGAAGCTGGTTGATTTCTGTTTGCGCGATAGTGCCGGCAACCTGAGATCTTGCGGTTTCGAGCGGCGAATTTTGCTCAGAAACAGTAACGCTGGTCGAGTTAGTGGCCACTTGAAGAGAGATCGGCAAATCGAACGCCGAGCCGACGCTTAGATTCAACGACTGCGACACATCCGCGAAGCCAGCGTGACTAACTAAGATGCTATATTTTCCAACCGGTAAATAAGGAAATCGAAATCGACCTTCCCGATCCGTAGTAATCATGTGCGAAATGCCGGTTTCAGTGTTGCGGACGCTTACTTGCGCATTTTGAATTACAGCGCCCGAGGGATCGGCAATCCGGCCACTTAAACTCGCATTATTTATCGTTTCTTGGCCGTAGCTTCCGAAAATAAATACACTGAGCAGCGCGACGGCGCCAAGTGTTCGCGAAGGTGCAAAATCGAACACTAATCCTCCCGAAATCCAGAAAGCAAACTTGCCTTGAACCGAGTTCAAGGCGAAATAACAAAGAAAGCTAAGAAAGGATCAGAGAAGGAGGGGCGCGCTTTTGCCGCGAACGGTCCTGAGAAATGCGGAAGTTAGCAGCGGTTTGCGGGGCAACTGCAGGGTGTCCCACTAGGCCTGCGAAAATCGCCTCTGTTGTGGCCGGCGCAAAAACGTGTCCTGCGGAAGCGACTGTGGACTGCGGACAGCAAGGGCATTTCGCGCTCACACTGTTCAGGCCTGGGTCGGAATCAGTTTCTTGGCCGGGATGCATCGCAGTGCAGTGATGCTTCCCGTTCTTCCGGCAGCAAGCAGGAATGACCGAATTCGTGGACGACGCCAATGCAGGCAGAACCAGCAGCCAGCCGAACAACATAACAAGGATGCTAGCGATGCCGCGCTGCATTGCCATTCGAGTGTACCGCAATCTCTACTAGTGTATGCGGAATATGAACCGCAACTTATAACGCGACTTCAGGTCACCAGATGACCAAATAAACTTGGCCAGCGTCTGATTTTTCAGTTTTCTTACTGAAAGCGCTTCATCGATCCAACAAAATCTGCGCGTCCTCACCGAATAGCAACGGCAACTTCTCAAGTTGCTTCGGGTATCCACACGGCCATATTGACCGGACCACGATTGGCGTTGGAGTAGTAGGGAATCGCCGTCAATTGTATTCGTTTCGAATACTCCAGATCTCGGGCTGGCGCGTAGAGAGAATCCTTCCACTTCGGGGCATTCAAAAGCGTGCCCGTTCCGCTGATGACGGTTACACCCTGGAGCACATCAGTGCGATAGTCGGCCTTCAATTCCGATCTTGAAGATACAGCAATTTGACGCACGGCCTGTCCGTCGTCGGCAGATTCAAGGCAATACACCAGCGGTCCGCGCATGATCGCAACTTTGCCGGCATCTGCCTCTACCAGCGGATGCGCCTTGACGGTCTCAACCGGCATCGCCATCATCAGATCAACCACGTCGCCCTGTTTCCAAGTGCGCTGGATGCGAACGTATCCGCGCAGTCTCTCCGGATTCGAGAGGGTCACGCCATTCACCGTCAGCGACGCGTCACGGCACCACTCCGGAATACGCACCATCAGGTCGAACGCTGCCGAACTTTCGGGATTCACAGCAATCCGAACGGCGCCGTCCCACGGATACCGCGTCGTCTGCTTCACCGCCAACCGAGTCTGCTTCAGCGTCGTGCTGACCTGGCTCCCCACAAAAAGATTTACATAAAGTCCATCTGCATCCGTGGCATAGATATATCCCGGAAGCGCTCCCATCAATTTCAAAAACATAGGCGGGCAGCACGGGCAATCGTTCCACGCCCAACGGCTTCGTTCCTTGCCCGCTTCCAGCGGATTCGTATAAAAGTAAGTGTCGCCGCGCAGGGAGACGCCGGAGAGCGCTCCATTGTAGAGCGCGCGCTCGAGATGATCCGCATAACGAGCCTCCCCAAACGCCAGGTTCATGTTGCGATGAAAGAACGATGCGCCGACCGCCGCGCACGTCTCTAGGTAACCATCATTAGGCAGCACGTAATCCGGTCCGAACTTCTCATCGTTCGCGTACGCGCCAACACCGCCAGTGATGTGCGTGCGTTTATACGCCATGTTTTCCCAAAGCCGAAGCGCGGTGTCTATGTATTCTTGCCGTCCATTCACACTGGCTGCCGCCGCAATTCCCGAGCACAACAACGTCGCTCGAACGGCATGCCCGTTCAGTGTTTGTTGTTCAAAGACCGGTTTGTCATCCTGCGCATACGCACCCCACGACGGGCGTCCGTCGCCGTACTCCTGATTTCGTACAAAGCGTTCGGCTGCCTGATGGTCTTTCTCCCAATCGGGCTTCCCAATGTTATTCCCACGGTTTTCGATCCAGAACTCGGCCAGCGACAAATAATTTTCTTCGTTAACCGGTGCCGTCAGCTTCTGCTTCAGATCCGGCTGATCTCGAAACAGCAGATAAAGTTTGACCAGCGCTTCCTCGGGAAGCGAGTGGCAAGGCACTATGTTCTTCTTCGGAGGCGGGCCCATCAACTCCGACATGTAGTTCGCAAATTTCACACCCGTCGTAAGTAACACAATTTTGCCGGTCGCAAGATAGTAATGAATGCCCGCATCAACCAACGCGCCGGCGTTATAAACTTCGTGCTGCCACAGTTGAAGGCCGCCGTGCAGTCCCCACTCATGGCCCGGCTCATCTAATTGCGTGTAGGTATTGATGTAGCCGTTTGGATTCTTGGCCGCCGCGTCCGCGATCCGCTCGATATAACCATCGAGTTGCGCCTCAAGTTCAGGGTCCGGATGAATGACCAAGAAATCAGCCGACCCGCGAATCATTTCATAGATGAGGCCGTCGTACCACGGCGGACCCGCATGCCCGCCCTTTTGACCGGCGCGGACTTTATCGAAATTATTCAGCGCACCGCCGCGATCGTTCTCAAACTTGCGAAAACAATCGCGGATCGTGACCTCCTGCCAAACCTTCATCTTGGGCGACCAGAATTCGTCCGTGATCCTGACCTGCCTGCTAGGAACGGGCTGCAGCCGATGAAGCTCTCGCCGCGAAGAATTTTTCAGTTCCGATGCGCTACCGCTCGACCCCGCGATGGACGCAATTCCCAAAACAGACAAGCTCTTAACGAAGGTTCGCCGTGAATGTGTCCCGTCCATCATCTACGACTATAATCCGGTTTGCCCAGTTGCTAAGGCAGGAACTATGGCGGGGTTAGATACAGATTCAGATACCGACCGAAAGCGGCTATCTCTGTAACGATCGTTGAAGAATTCTCTTTTAAAACGGCACCAGCTTCCACTGCTGATTCGAGCCGCCCCAGCAAGTATATTGCTGGATGGAAATGCCATCGTCTGTCGCCGAAGGGCCGCCTGTAACGTCTATGCATTTGCCACTATGTTCGGCAACAAGCTGATAGTAGCCGCCCGACATAGGTTCTAATAACCATTTCTCGTTTGCGCCTCCCCAATAGGGATATTGAATGAGTGGCGCGCCATTATCCGTCCACATGTAGAGCACATCAACCGACATGCCGCTGTTCATCGACGTGATCTCATACGAGCCATCGCCGGTAGGCGTCAAATACCATTGCTGGTTCAGGCCACCCCAACAGGTCCATTGCTGTAATTGGGCGGCGGGGTCCATTGAAACACCTCTCACGTCCAGGCATTTCCCGCTATGCTGCGCGATCAACTGCACCGGTCCCGGACCGAGATTCAGCAATCCGAACACGGCAACCCCGTTTGTGGTGCCGACATACACCTTGCCGTTTGCTACCGTCGGCGTGATGAATTTGTTGCCCGCTCCAAAGTAATCCCGCCCGTTAGCGGCTTGATTGCTGTTATAGAGTTCATTAGAAAGATTTCCCGCATCAAAAGCGTGCAGAACTGCCGGATCGCTGTTCTCTACTGCCCAGAGAATACCGTTACTAGTTCCATTGGCTGAAATCGAAGGTGTTACTCCCGGGAACCCAAAGGCCTGGGCAGTCTGCGAGATCGGCGAAAGGGAAAGTTTCGCGTTCGTCACGCTGAAAGCGCGAATCGCATCGTTGGCCGCGCCGAAATACACCCTGCCGTTAAACCATGCCGGCATTCCAAACTCGCCTCCGGCCAGAGCCAGCGGCAGTTCCTGATAAAGTCCTCCGTTGTCGTTCGGATTAAACCCGCCCAAATTGATTCGGTCGGCCAAATAGATGTTGCGGTCTTTGCCCGCCCCCACGGCAAGGTAACGGCTCTCGCCGTTGCTATCGATCACGTTCGGCAATAGCATAATGCCTCCGGACCCCAAGTCCACATCTGCGTTCGACTCCTCAGTCGTGTTGTACATGGTCCAGTAACTATCGGCGGTCAACATGCCGTTGAACGTCGCTATTCGGACAAACGCATTTCCGTAGTCTCCATCGCGCGGGAATCCGCTGCCGTCCAACGTTGTATCGAATGTGCCGTTGGCTACGCTGAAAAATAGCCAACCCGCACCGTCCGCGGCAGGTCCTGCGCTCGACCAAATCGATGCTCTCCCGCCGTTTGGTGCGAAATTAAAGACCCCTGTTTGTGCAAGCGACTGCTCGTCATACGCGATGAGCCAACCTGTATAGGGGTCGATATCGCAATGTGAGGACCAACTTGTGTAGACCTTACCCCCATCGAGAAGCAAGCCGGGGCGTTCCTTATATTGCTTCGGATCGAATGTTACGATACCGTTGCTGCTACCTACGCCTGATCCGGGATAACTCGCGTGAACGTCGATTGGCCCTCCTGATTGTTCTGCGCCCGTGGTGATGTCAAGCGCATGCAGGCGTTGATAGTAGTTGCCGTTTGCGTCTTTACTCATCGCCACTCCGTAAATGATGCCGTTTGGTCCGACGCGCAGATCGATCGCCGGTGTGGCCGTCACGCCAATTTCGGGCCAAACTTGCGAGCAGTTTCGTGCGTCCGACGGCGTTTCGCCAAGCCCGAGCAACGATACCTGCCAATACATCGCGCCGGTGTCCGCATCGAATGCATACAGGCTGTCGTGCTCCGTGGCTGCGAACACCACGTTGCGTGTCCCGAGACCTGGAATAGTAAGTCCTGAAACATATAAGGGTTGCGCATCCACTCTCTGGTCCATCGGAACGGTGAAAAGCCGCCCGAAGCTGGACGAATTCACGTTCGCTAACGTGAGGATCGTTTCTGATAGATTTTGTCCGGTGCGGAAATTATCGTTGTGGCTGGTAAGGACATAACTTTGCGCAACGCATTTACCGGGGCAAACGGAAAGAATAAGAATCGCAATTCGCAACAATTTCGCGACGCGAGGGGCAAGCTGCCAAGGCTCCATTTCAGACCTCTCAAGCTGGCTGGCTTCATAATAACCTGTGACGAGTTGCCTGTAGCCACCCGGTCCTGGCGCCGCGACTCTATCTTTTAAAAAACGAAACTCAGCTTACCCAATGTGATCCGACGAGCACGAATGTCTCGCAACTGCGCCTTTTGATCTAGGGTTTCATTAAATGTTTTCACACTGTGAAAATGGTCATAGCTTTAATGTCTTTATTGAGCTCTTCTGTGGCGTAGTCCGTTATGTGGCGCTGGAACGGGATCTCAGTGATGGAACTAGACGGGGATTTTCCTACGCCACATAATTGCCTCAGAGTTTCGTAGGAAGTGCATGAGTGCGACCGTCCAAGATTAGTAAACACTGCGCGACCAGAACGAAGCCGCTGGCGCGGCGGACGCCCGAAGCGTGATCGCATTCGGAGCAAAGCGTCATCGGTGCCGTTGAGCTAGCTTCGGTCACAGAGAAAGGAGTCTCTGTGACGAAACTCATC
>Ga0070741_10013166_pt1 | contig 14698 bp, 12 predicted proteins | sample Coa_R1_4_FD_66440 | JGI IMG/M metagenome (GOLD analysis project Ga0070741, IMG submission 66440) | Surface soil microbial communities from Centralia Pennsylvania, which are recovering from an underground coalmine fire - Coalmine... | ecosystem: Environmental > Terrestrial > Soil > Unclassified ...
AATCATCTAGAGCCAATCCAGTCGTTCGAATTCCCGCTCGGCGCCGACCACGCGCACGAACACGTCCTCGAGCGTCTCGGATCCGCCGCGCAGGTCATTGAGCGCGCCTTCGGTAACGATCTTGCCGTCATGAATGATGGCGACGCGATCGCAGAGCCGCTCCACGACCTCGAGCACGTGCGAGGTGAGGAAGATGGTGGCGCCGTGCCGCACCTGATCGAGCAGGATGTCTTTCATCAGGCGTGCGCCCACGGCGTCGACTCCCTCGAACGGCTCGTCCATCAGGAACAGTTCCGGATGGTGGATCAGCGACGCCGCCATCGCGACCCGTTTGCGCATGCCCTTCGAGTATTCGGCGATGAGCTTCTTGCGATTGTCGTCGAGTTCGAAAAGCGCCAACAGGGCGCGGGCCCGCTCGCGTGCCACGGGCCGTGTCAGGCCGTACATGCGGCCGACGAACTCCAGGAACTCAGCGCCGGTGAGACGATCGAACAGCAGCGATTCGTCCGGCACCAGTCCAATGCGCTTCTTCACTTCGATCTCGTGTTCGGGCATATGCAGGCCGAGCAGTTCGATCGCGCCGGAACTGGGTGGGATCAGGCCGGTCAGCATGCGAATGGTAGTGGACTTGCCCGCGCCGTTCGGGCCCAGGAAGCCGAAAAAACAGCCTCGCGGGACCTCGAGGTTGAGACCGTCCACCGCGGCCTTGTTCCCGTAGATTTTGCGCAGGTTCCGGACCGAGATTGCCGAAGGCGCCGCCGTCATGGAACTTCTATCGTCTGTCGGAAGAGAGGTTCGGCGCAAGTTTTGGCTCGTAAACCCGGCGCCCGTCCTGTGGGGGGGAGGCTCTCGCCTGCGCGAATCGGCCCCGGACCCGCTGCCGCAGCCTGGCGCCGCTTCCACCGGGCAGACGAGGGCGTCGGCCACTGGCCGGGGGCCGGCCCCACCTCAGGCTTTGGCCGCTCGGAATACCTCCAGGCGTCGGGCGGCTGCTTCGATCGTCGCGCGGGATTTGGAGAAAGTGAAGCGCAAACGGCGCGGGTTGGAGGCAGCGTTCGGATAGAAGACCGAGCCGGCGACGCCCGCGACGCCGGCGTCGCGCAGCAGGCGCTCGCAAAAGATCGTGTCGTCGTCGTCGGAAAGACGCGAGTACTCACACCACAGGAAGTACGATCCGCCGGGCTCGTAGAACGAGAGACCGGCGCCGCACAGAGCCTCGCAGAGGATCTGCTTGCGCGCCCAGTATTCGTCCCGCAGGCGCTGGTAGAAGTCTTCAGGCAGTTCCAGCGCGCGTGACAGCGCCACCTGGAACGGATGCGGCGCGGTGACGGTGTGGAAGTCGTGCATCTTGCGCAGTTCGTTGGTCAGCGCCTCTTCGGCCGCCAGATATCCCACGCGCCACCCCGTGACCGAGTAGGTCTTGCCCATCGACGTGACGGTCACGGTGCGATTGCGCGCGTCGGGCAGCGATCCGATGCTGATGTGCCGGTGGCCGGGCCATACCAGTTGCTCGTAAGTCTCGTCGCAGAAGATGAGCAGATCGTGGGCCGCCGCGAACGCGGCGATCGTCTCCAGTTCCGCTCGCGTGAAGACCTTGCCGGTCGGATTGCACGGATTGCAGAGCAGCACGGCGGCCGTGCGGCCGGTGGCCAGCATCTCCAGATCGGCGCGCGTGAAGCTGAAATCGGGTTCCCACACTTCGAGCGTTTTCAGTTCGACGCCCGACGCGATCGCCTGCAGCACGTAATTCTCGTACATGGGTGCGAAGGTGATCACCTCGGAGCCGCGCTCGATCAGGGCTTCCATCGAGATGATCATGCCTTCGGTGGCGCCGCAGGTGATCACGATGTTGCGGTCGGGATCAGCATCGATCGCGTTGAATCGCGCCAGCTTCGCCGCGACGGCGCGGCGCAAGAGGGGCGATCCCCAGGGGTCGGTGTACTGGTGGCACTCGCCCGCGATCGCTTCCACGGCGAGCCGCTTGAGCTCGGGAAAAGTGTCGTCGTCGGGGAATCCCTGCGAAAGGTTGACCGCTCCGAGTTCACGCGCCAGGATAGTGGTCCGCCGGACAACGGATTCGCGCATCGGGAGCCGTTTGATAGGCACCCTCTGATTTTAGCCGCGAATCGCGAATTCCTGCCCGATGCGATGGGTGGCGACGCGGTGCGAGTCGGCGCCGGCCGCACTGTACAGCCGCTCGATGGGCTCGTGGAGAGGTTCCCGGCTCAACTGAAACGTCTGGTGATGCACCGGAAGAATGAACTCGGCGCCGGCATCGTTGGCCATGCGCCAGGCCTGCTCCGGCGTGCAGTGGGCGCGAATCCATGGATTATAGGCTCCTACCGGCATGAGCGCGAGATCGAACGGCTTCGACTGGCGCACCTCGCGGAAGACGCTCGTAGCCGCGGTGTCGCCGGCAAAGAGAATGCGGTAGCGGCCGCATTCGATCGTGTACCCGTTGTACGCGCGATGCGTGTCGGTGCGCATGCGCGCGCCCCAGTGGTTCACTTCGATCGCGCGCAGTTCCGCCGCGCCGGCGCGCGTGCGCTCGTTCCAGCGCAGTTCTTTTACGGAGCTGTAGCGCCTGGTCCGCAGCAGGTCGGACGTGTTCACCGCCGTCACCACGCGGGTGCCGCGGCTTTCGAGGTTTCGCAGGGTGGGGAGATCGAAGTGATCCATGTGCGCGTGCGAGAGCACGATCAGGTCGATCTTCGGCAATTGCTGGAGCGAGATCGCAGGCTTCACCAGCCGTTTCAGCCCCAGCGTGACCGGACCTACACCGATGCCGATCTTGTCGCTCAACACCGGATCCGTGAGTATGGTCGTGCCGTCCACCTTGAGCAGGACTGTCGTGTGGCCGAGCCATGCCGCATAGAGGCCGCGGTCCGGCCATTTCCGGGGATCGGGGATCAGGGGCGCGGGCAGAATGGGCCGCTTCATCTCGGCCGAGAATTGTCGCCAGAATGCAGGGGCCACGTTATAGGCGGCTGCGGCGAGGCCCGATAGTCCGGCGACACCTACCCCGCCTACAACGGTTCTTCTACGCATCTATTCTTAGGATGCACGCCGCGGCGGGGGAGTTGCAAGTCAGCCTAAACGCCACGGCTCCCGCATCGTCCTGGAGAGCAGCTTCGACGCCTCGGGATCGCCCTCGATCTGCATCTGGCCGGGATCCCATTTCAGCTTGTGGCCGGTGAGCATGGCGATCTGGCCGAGCCAGCCCGGCGTGGCCGAACGCAGCGCCACGCGCGCGGGCGTGAGTGTCTCGCCGCGCGACTTCACGCACGCGATGAATTCCTCGTAGTGGCCGGGCGACTTCGGCAGGTTGATCTCGTCGGGCTTGATTTCGGAATCGAGCACGGTCTTAGGCTCGGCTTCGAGACGCTGGCGGTCCACCCAAATCCAGCCTTCTTCGCCGATCCACTTCGTGCCGCCGCGAATCTCTTTGTATCCGCCCGCGATGGTCATCTCAACGCCGCCCGCATATTTCGCGATCACCTTGTACTTCGTGGCCGAGTTCCAAATGGCGTCCGTGGGTGGATATTCACCCGTGCCTTCGATCTCGTACGGGCCGGTGTCGTCGAAGCCGAGCCCCCAGTGCGCGATGTCTACGTGGTGGCCCACCCAGTCCATGAGCTGGCCGCCGCCGGTGTTCAGGTTCCAGCGCCAGTTCTTGTGGAAGCGCGCGACGCAGAACGGCATTTCCGCTGCCGGGCCGAGCCAGCGATCGTAATTCACAGTCTCTGGCGCTTTCGTGAATTCGGTCTGGTCTTTAGTCTTGGCGAAATCGGTGTGGCCGCCGGGCAGTCCGACTTCGACGCGGATAACCTTGCCGATGCGCCCATTGCGCACCAGTTCGCAGGCGCGGCGGAAATTCTCGCGCGAACGCTGCCAGCTTCCTGTCTGCCAGACGCGGCTGTATTTCGCCTGCGCGTCCGCAATCGCGCGGCCCTCGGCGAAGTTGTGTGCCAGCGGCTTCTCGCCATATACATCCTTGCCCGCGCGCAGCGCACTGAAGGCGACGATGCCGTGCCAGTGGTCGGGTACGGCGACGCTGACGGCGTCGATATCGCGGCGGGAGAGTACCTCTTCGAATGCGCGGTAGATGGCACAGTCCTTGTTGCCATACTTCGCGTCGATACGATCCTTGGCTGCACGCGCGTGATCGTCGTCGACGTCGCATACCGCGACGTACTGCGCGTCGGGCACCTTGAGGAACGCGCCGACATGATCGCCACCCATCCAACCCACGCCGATGGTCGCGATCGCGACACGGTTGCTCGGCGCCACCGCGCCGTTCAAGCCGAGTGCGCTGGCGGGAATGATCGCCGGAGCGGCGAGACTTTGCAGGAAATTTCTGCGCTGCATACGCAGCCAGCTTATCAGGAAATTGGGGAATGCTCCGTCTGTCCCCGAATTAGGGACCTACTTCTTTTCGTTCTTTTCGAGAGCCTCGCGTTTTTGCTCGTTGGCCAGGCTTTTGTCGGAAGATGACTTGGGTTTCTCGTACGTAAATTTTTCCGGGTTCTTCGCTTCCTTACGAGCCTGGGCTGCGTCTGCACGGTCCTTTGCCCGCTCGAATGCGATCGCCTCGCGAACGCCGGCATCTTCGTTGGTTTTGCGCTTCTCCTCCGCGATCGTGGGGGTGACAAGAAGCGCAGCAGTAGTGAACAGGATCGCCAGTCTCATAGTGCACATTCAAGCAGCCGGGCTGCCAGCGTACGCAAGCTCACGAACCTGGCGATGCGCTTCCGCCGGATCGAGCCGGATACGCTCGCCATGGCCCGGCAGCACCCACGTGAACTCGTAGTTCGCGAGCAGCGCGATGGAGCGCTGCTGTTCGTCCCAGTTGTACCAGCAGACGCTGCGCGAGGCGTTCAGCGCGCGGCGATTGCGGCTCCACCAGAGATGATCGCCCGTGAACAGAAAGTAGTTGCGATAGAGCAGTGCCGTGTGGCCGCGCGTATGGCCGGGCGTCGGGATCGCCAAAAATTCGGGCGCCAGTTCCACGGCGTCGCGGCCGTCGAGCAGGAACTCCGCATCCGGCTGCGCCGATTTCTCCAGCCGATGGATGATCCGCTCGCTGCCGAATTCGCGGGCGTATTTAGCGGCGTCGGCTACGTCGTCGCGATGCGTGAGGAAGATGCGCCGGATGCCACCGGCTTCGTGAAACTTGCGCACAAGCTGGCTGGTCCAGCGTGGCGAATCGATCAGCCAGTTGCCTTCGGGATGCCGGACGAAGTAACTCGACCCGCCGAACGATTTCTCCGACGCAAAGCCGCAGTAGTAGACCTCGTCCTCAACTTGAATCGGGAAGTCGTGCGCGGCGTCGCGAGCCGATCGCTCCGCGCCGATGGATGCCGTGGGACAGGCCACGAGCGCCTGCAACGCCGCTCGCACTTCCCCCGGCGTCTCCGGCTGACGATGTACGAACGAATAGGCGGCCGCTTCGGCGAAAGTGGCCGGCGCGATCTGGCGGCAGGTATCGCAATCTATGCAGGTGGAATCCACGAAGAACTCGCCGGGTATGTTCTCGGGGACCTGCTTCGTGCGATCAGCCATCAAGCGCTCACAGAAATTCGTACGCAGGCAGCGTCAGGAATTCGGGGAACTCCGCCCGCGTCATCATGTCCTCGAACAGTTTCGCGGCCTCGGTATAATGATCGCCCGGACGCCGGCGGAATTTTCCCAATTGCTCCGCAATCGTGGACTTTACCAGTTCCGCCGTAACCTGTCGGCCGTCGTTCAGGCGTGCATGATGCCGCACCCATTGCCACACCTGCGCCCGCGAAATCTCGGCCGTAGCTGCGTCTTCCATCAGGTTATAGATGGGGACGCAGCCGTTTCCGCCGAGCCACGCCTCCAGGTATTGGATGCCCACATCGACGTTCAGTCGCAATCCGTCCTCGGTGATCGTGCCCTCAGGCACCGCCAGCAGATCCTTTTCGGTGATATGAACGTCCTCGCGCTTGCGGTCAATCTGGTTCGGCGTCTTCATGTACTCGTCGAAAATCTCCTTGGCAATTGCCACCAGCCCGGGATGCGCTACCCAGGTGCCGTCATGTCCGGCTTTCACTTCGCGCAGCTTGTCCTGCCGCACCTTGTCCAGCGCGGTCTCGTTCGCCTGCGGATCGTTCTTGATCGGTATCTGCGCCGCCATGCCGCCCATGGCGTGAATGCCTCGGCGATGGCAGGTGCGGATGAGCAGATGCACGTAAGCACTCAGGAATCCGCGATCCATCGTGACCTGCGCGCGATTGGGCAGCACGAATTCCGGACGATTGCGGAACTTTTTGATGAAGCTGAAGATGTAGTCCCAGCGCCCGCAGTTCAGGCCGGCGGAGTGGTCCTTCAACTCGTACAGGATCTCGTCCATCTCGAACGACGCCAGGATGGTCTCGATCAGCACCGTCGCCCGGATGGTGCCGCGCGGCACGCGCAGGTAATCCTGCGAGAAGTTGAAGACATCGTTCCACAGCCGCGCTTCCAGGTGGCTCTCCATCTTGGGCAGATAAAAGTACGGGCCGGTACCTTTGTCCAGCAGGCTGCGGACGTTGTGAAAGAAATAGAGGCCGAAATCGAACAGCGACCCGGAGATCGGGCGGCCGTCGACGAGCATGTTCTTTTCGAGCAGATGCCAGCCGCGCGGCCGCACCAGCAGCGTGGCGATCCTGTCGTTGAGGTTGTACTGCTTGCCTTCGGGGCTGGCGTACGTGATGGTCCGATTCACGGCGTCGCGGACGTTCAATTGGCCTTCGACGTTGTTGCGCCAGGTAGGCGAGTTCGAGTCCTCGAAGTCGGCCATGAAGACGTTCGCGCCGGAGTTCAGCGCGTTGATCACCATTTTGCGATCGACGGGGCCGGTGATTTCGACGCGCCGGTCCTGGAGGTCGCGCGGGATCGGCGCCACCGTCCACTCGGCGCCGCGAATGCTCGCGGTCTCTTCCAGAAAGCCGGGAAGTTTGCCGGCGTCGATCTCCTGCTGGCGGACGTGGCGGCGGTGCAGGAGTTGTTCGCGGCGATTTCCGAACTCGCGCGCAAGCTGGCCCAGGAACTTCAGGGCGTCGGCGGTGAGGATTTCAGCGTAGCCTGGAACCTCGGGTCCAAGGATTTCAATTCGCGGATCGGCGGATGCTGTTGCCATGGAATTTTCCTCTCGTAATATTATGCGGTTTGCGGGCGATTCTGCCGTGGCAGCCGGAACGCCGCCACAGTCAGCAGCAGCCCCGCGACGAGCATGGAGCCGTCGCGCACCAGCGTTTTCGGGCTGATGGCGTCGCCCACGCCGAAGCAGCCGCAGTCGATTCCTTCACCCTTGATGTATGAGCGCAGCATGAGCGCGAAGAACATCACCAACAGTCCGGTCGCGGCCACTGATACCCAGCGCAACTTGTAGCCGATCAGCAGCAGGACTCCCACCGCCAGTTCGAACCACGGCAGCGTGCGCGCGATCAGCAGCACCGCCCATGATGGCAGCAACTGATAGGCATCGATCGACATGGCGAAAATCAGATAGGACTGGCGCAGCTTCGTCCAGGCTGCGTACAGGAAGATCGCGCCCAGAACCAGGCGCAAAACAAGAATTGAACGGCGCAGGATCATTTGGCCAATAGATCGTCGAGTACCTTGCCCAGAATCGGATAGCCGGTATTCGCCGGAACGGGGATGACGCGCAGATGACGTGTAATGAAGATGCTCGGAGTGGAGGTGACCTTGGCCGCTTTGCCCAGCTCGATTTCGTGATCCAGACGCGCGATTACCTGCGGGTCCTTGATGAGGACGCGGGCCTTCTTCATTTCGTCGGGCGTGAGGACGCTGGCCACCACTTCGTCCACCTTGCCGTTTTGTCCCCAGTAATCCTGGCGCGCAAACAGAGCGTCGGCCACGGCTTCGTATTTGTTGAAGCGGGCGGCGGCAATGGCGTACAGCGCCGCTTCGCGGGAATACTTGAAGGTGGGCAGAGGAAAGTCGTGGTGAATCAGGTAAACCTTGCCTTTGTTGACATAATCCCGGACGATCAGAGGCTGCACTTCGTCGTGGAAGTGCTTGCAATGCGGACACTGGAAATCGCTGTAAACGTCCATGATGATCGGAGCGTTGTTATTTCCCATGCCGATTTCCGGCTTGTCTGCCGCGAAAAGCAACGTCAGAGGAACCACGGCCAGGGGAATGCCGGCCAGCATCCCGAGCGAAAATTTCTTCATGCGCTTATTATGACAAAGTGTGATGTGGCGCAGCGCCAGGCGGTGAAAAATCGGTGTCGGACAGCCGATTTTCCGCCACCACGATTGTTTGCAGTACCGGCAGATTTGCATGGCGGAAAACAGGAGTCTGACACCAATTATTCACCGCCCGGCTTTGCGGAGCGAGAGTACACTAGGAGAACAATGACATCCATTCCCGCCAGTCCTGCGGCTCCCCGTCGCGAGAATCTGGCTCTTCTGTATCAGGGTTTGCTCACAGGCATCGTCCGCATCCATTCCGGACGCCAGCCATTGGTGAACGCCGACATGTTCCGCCGGCGCACGAAAGAGGCGTTGGCGGAAGTGACGCGGGAGGCCATGAAGCGCAATTACGCGGCGGAGCATACCATCGAAACCGATTTCGCCGTAGTGTCCTTTCTGGACGAGGTCATCCTCACCTCCAAGGATCCAGCCCGCGATGCCTGGGCACAGCGGCCCCTCCAGGAAGAGCTTTTCAACGTCTCCACCGCCGGAGAACTTTTCTTCACCCGCATCGAGCGCCTGCTGCAGCGCCAGGATACGGCCGAGCTGGCCGACATGCTCGAAGTCTATTACCTCTGCATCCTGCTCGGCTTCGAAGGCATGTACGCCACCACCAACAAGACCGAAATCCATCTCCTCACCGGACGCCTGCGGCAGCGCATCGAGCGCATCCGCGGCGTCGACCCCCGCTTTTCGCCGGCCGGCCTCCTTCCCCCCGACCCCATCGTGCTGGCCGCGCCGGATGCGTTGGCCGGCAAGCTGAAGCTGGCGGCTATGGCCGCCGGCGGCTTCGCCGTTTTCATCCTGCTGGTGGCATGGATCCATCTTTTCGTGAAGGGCTCTTCGTTGCATGATCTGCTCGTGAAAGCGCTGGTGATGTAATCGATGACCAAGCGTAAACTTTTCATCTCCCTTCTGATCTTTCTGATATACGCCGCGCTGGTGTGGTTCGGCGCGGCCCTCGTAGTTTCGGGGACGAATTACTTTCTGGTGGTGTTCGTTCTCCTGACGCTCGGCCTGACCGTCCTGATCGTGTATCTGCTGATCTCGCGCGCCCAGCGCGGAGCGGTCGCCGGTTCTCCTGGAGGCGGCGGCGGTGGACAGGAAGCGGATCGCCCCGCGCCGGTCACTCCGGCCAAAGGCGACGATCCCGAGGTGGCGGCGCTCGCCGCGCTGATCACCGAAGCCAACGGCAGGCTGGCGAAGTCGCCTAAACTGGCCAGCCGGCGCGTCAAGACCAGTCTCACCAAGCTGCCGCTGTTCCTGCTGTGCGGCACCGAAGGATCGGGTAAGACGTCGACGTTTTTGAAATCGGGCCTGGAGCCCGAACTACTTGCCGGGCAGGTTTTCCGCGATGCCAACATCGTGCCGACGCGGCTGGCCAACCTCTGGTTCGCCGAGGACAGCCTGTTCGCCGAAATGTCGGGCGGACTCTTCAGCGGCGATCTCGGCCGCTGGGCCGCGCTGCTGGCGCGCCTGCAAGGACGCTCGGCCGGCTTCCTCAAGAATATCTTCGGCGGCAAGGGCGAAGCTCAGCTTCGCGGCCTTGTGCTGTTCTGCGATATCGCGCCGTTCCTGGGCGTGCCCGATCCCACGCGCCTCGGCGGGCTCAGCCGCCGGATTCAGGAGCGGCTGCGCGTGGCCGGCGAATCGTTCGGCACCAACTTCCCGGTCTACCTGGTTTTCACCAAGGGAGACTCCATCCCTTACTTCAACGAATACTTCGCGCGCCTGGTGGAGAACGAAGACCAGCAGGTGCTGGGATGCTCTCTGCCGGCGGTCGCCCCCGGAGCGCGTCCGGCAACCGAGGTCTATTCCGAAGCCGAGACCGCGCGGCTGGCGGAGGCGTTCAACGGGCTTTATTACTCGCTCTCGGATAAGCGCATCGACATCCTCCCGCGCGAGGTGAACCAGTCCGTCAAGCCCGCCATCTACGAGTTTCCGCGGGAGCTCAAGCGCATTCGGGACACGGTGGTGCAGTTCATGGTGGACGTGTTCCGTCCCAATCCGCTGCAGCCGGGTCCGATCCTGCGCGGGTTCTATATTTCGGGTACACGGCAGGTGACGGTCTCCACCCTCGGCGCGGCCGCCGCTGAGCCTGCGGCGCGGGGTGCCGTATCGGGCGAAGCCACTTCGCTGTTCAACCTCGCCGACTACCAGAAGAAAATGGGACTCGTCGCCGAGGCCGCCACGCCTAACGAAACCACCGTACAGCGCTGGTGCTTCGTAGCGGAACTGTTCCATCGCGTGATCCTGCCCGACCCGATGGGCCAGGCCGTGGCCTTTGCCAGCCGCAAGAGCGATATGTACAAGCGGATCGCCTTCGGCGCCGCCTGCGGGTTCGCCGCCATTCTCTGCCTGCTCTGGATCCGCTCCTGGTGGAATAACACCGGGCTGCTGGACAACGTCCAGGCGGCCGCGGCGGCTCCGTATTCGTTCGCGCCGAACCAGCGCATCCCCTCGCTCGACACGCTGAAAGAGATGGAGGCGCTGCGCTCCCAACTGGAAACGCTGCTCGAGTACGATCGTAGCCGTCCTCCATTGCGCATGCGCTGGGGACTCTACGCCGGAACACGCGCGCTGCCCGCCGTCTACGATCTCTACTTCCAGCGCTTTCGCCAGGTGTTCTTCGACGACATTAACGGCTCCATCTCCGGTACCCTCGTACGGCTGCCGCCCTCGCCGGATCAGACGAATACCTACAACACGACGTACGACCGGCTGAAGTCGTACCGCATGATCACGTCCGGCAAATGTTCGGTGGATCCGCCGTTCCTGGCGCCTGTGCTGAACACTGTATGGCTCACCGGGAGGGACCTGGATCCGGAACGTCAGGCGCTGGCGGCCAAGCAGATCAACTTTTACGCCGCGGAGCTGAAGCAGAAGAATCCGTATCGGGTGGACGAGAACGGCCCGGCGGTCGAGCGCGGACAGTTTTATCTGTCGTCGTTCGGCGGCGTGGAACGGCTGTATCGCGGCATCCTGGAAGACGTAAACAAGAAGGCGCGCGCCGCGCGTCTGATCGATCTGGCGCCCAATTACAAGCAGGTGCTGATTACGCCGGGCGAGGTACAGCCGGCCTTCACGCGCGACGGCGCCAACTTCGTGATGGAGTCGATCAAAGATCCCAGCCGCATGTCGCTGGGAGAGCCGTGCGTGCTCGGCGCCAAGAACGCGGGCGCGCAGCTACTGCAAGGCGCGCAGGTCCAGACGGACCTGCAAAACCTGTACGTACAGGATTACATCAAGCGCTGGAAGGATTTCACCAAGGCTACCAGCGTCGATCCGTTCCGCAACGTCGCGGATGCGGCCAAGAAACTTGAAACGCTCGCGGACAACCGCTCGCCGCTGCTGGCAGCCATCTTCATGGTCGCCGACAACACGAACTTCCCGGCTGCCGCGGCGCCCCCCGCGGCAGCGACGAGCATGCTGGACAAACTCATGCCGGCTAACGCCAAGAAGGCGTTGGACGTCGCGAAGGCCGTCACAGGTGGACCGGCCGCGACCACCGCCGACATCACGAAGGTGTTTCAGCCCGCGCGCGAAGTCGTGGTGGTGACCGATCGCGACCGGCTCATCAACGATCCCAATCGTCCGTACATGAACGCGCTCTCCGACCTGCAGCGAGCCGTACAGCGGCTGCAGGATGACAGGCCGCAGAATCCCGATATGTCGCTGCACGAGGCGGCGCGCAAAGCCACGGACGCGGGGATGGACAGCGTCCGCCAGATTTCGGGGCGCTTCAATATTGCCAGCTCCCAGGGCGTCGACAACGAGTTGAACCGGCTGCTCCAGGCTCCTTTCAAGGAATCGCTCAAGTACATCATCACCGATCCGTCGAAGGCGGGACGCGAAGGCGCCGGCGCCGCGGTGAAGAAGTTCTGCGGGCGCGTGGCGTCCGTGCAGCGCAAGTTCCCGTTCAATCCGACCTCCGACAGCGAGGCCTCGGCGGCCGATGTGACGGCCGTTTTCGGCCCACAGAACAGCGCCTTTGCCGAGATGGCGCAGGGCTTGTCGAAGCTTGTCGTGAAACAGGGCAAACAGTGGGCGGCGAATCCGGCCGGCGGTGACGTGAAGGCGAGCGCCGACCTCATCTCCTTCATGAACAAGATGCAGAGCATCCAGGACGCCCTGTTCGCAGAGGGTTCGCCGCAGTTGAAGATGCGCTACTCGCTCAAGCCGGTGCCCGACCAGAACGTGGATGCGATCACGCTGAACATCGACGGCCACCAGTCGACGACAGCCAAAGGTAATTCGCAGGTGCAGTCGTTCAACTGGCCCGGATCGGGACAGGTCGTGGTGACGGTTCGGGCGGGCGGCAACATTCCGTTCGGCTCGTACTCGGGCACCTGGGCCGTTTTCCGCTGGATGTACGACGCCGATCCGCGCCAGCCGGGCAACAAGGTGGCGCAGTGGAGCATGCTGCGGCAGGGCCACGGCCAGCCGCAGCAGCCGACCGATGCGCAGGGCCACCCGATTGTGCTTCGCGTCGAGATCGCAGAGTTCCCGTCGGGGGTGGATGTGTTCGACCGGAACTTCTTCAATATCCGGTGCCCGTCGAAGGTGGCGGAATAGGGACGGCTGATTACCGCCCTACCGCCAGCCGTTCGGCCAGCAGCGGCGGCAGTTTCGCCTGCATGATCTTTGCCTGCGCCTTCACGACGTCATAGGAATGACGGTAAAACGTGATTTGACGCGCGCCGGTGTCGTACACCACATACGACGCGCGCGGATCGGCATCGCGCGGTTGGCCCACCGAGCCGGGATTGATCATGTAAGCGCACTCGGGATCGATTTCCAGCACCTCTTCGCTTTTCCGCGGGCCGGGCTTGCCGATCATCTCGATGCGCGAGTGGTTCCAGATGAAACCGCCCTGCAAATGCGTGTGGCCGAAGAATGCCACCGACGTGGCGAGATAAGAAAAAAGCTGTGCGGCGTCGGACGCCCCGATCATGTATTCGTCCTCGTCCAGCGGCGAGCCGTGGATGATCTGGAATCCGTCGACTGTGAGCGGTCCCTGCGGCAGGTTACGTACGTACTCGATGTTCTCCGGCGTCAGCGTCTGCTGCGTCCATAATGCGGCTGCTTTGGCGATGGGGTTAAACCACTCCAAGTCCTCCAGGCCCACCGACGCTTTATCGTGATTGCCGCGGACCACTACCTTTACGTTCGCGCGGCACCAGTCGCACACCTGATTCGGGTCCGCTCCGTATCCGATCAGGTCGCCGCAGCAGAGGATCTCGTCGTACTTGCCGCCGGCGCGCTCCAGCACGGCTTGAAGCGCTTCCCAATTCGCGTGGATGTCACTCAGGATGAGATAGCGCACAATTATCGATGCCTGCCCCTCAGCAGACGTTCGGAAGCAGCCTGTGGCAAAAAAACCGGGACAGATGGATCTGTCCACTGTACGAACTGAATCGCGCCGACTGCAGGTTCACCGTTAGGCACAGATTCGTCTGTCCCCGGTTCTTGCCACAGCCTGCCGGCAATGCATTGATCACCCAAGTTTCCAGAATATATCAAGCCTTTCGCAAACGCAGGACGGAGATTTCGGGCGGTGCGCCAACCCGTGCGGGAATCCCAATGGTGCCGATACCGCGGCTCACGTACGCTGCCGCGCGACGGCCGTCCCGTTCCCATTGGTATGCGCCGTAAACGTACGGCGTAATGAAGCGCGCGGGATTGACCTCCTGGCTCAGGATTTCGATATTCACCTGCCCGCCGTGCGTGTGTCCCGAAACCGTGAAATCGTAGCCCTGGGCCGCGGCGATCGGAAATACGTCTGGGTTGTGGGAAAGCAGCACGTTAAGCGCCCCGGGTACGACCATGGCTTCCGCGCCGCGCAGATAGCCTGTGTGGGTAGCGGACATGCGCTCGTAGTCGACTCCGGCAATGTTGAGCCGCGCCGCGCCAAATCGCAGCATCCGGTTTTGCCTGCGCAGGATTGCGATCCCGCGCCGCGCGCCCTCTCGGGTGGCGTAGTCCTCGGCATTGGAATAATGTTCGTGGTTCCCCAGGCAACCCAGCGTTCCGGCGTCGGATCTTACAGTGGAAAGCAGCCGTAAACAGTCGTCCATAGGGTCACCGGGCTGGGAGATCAGGTCGCCGGTGACGAGCGTCAGGTGGGGCTTCGTTTCGTTCGCCGTGTGAATGACGCGCTCGAGTTCGCGCACGCTGAGGAACGGGCTGAGGCTGAGATGGATATCGGTCAATTGCAGTAGCCGCAGGCCCTCCAGGTCCGGGTGCAGACCAGGGATCGGAATATCGACCTCGCGAACGCGAAAATCGGTCCGCTCGATGAAAGATCCGTATCCGGCCACCAGAAAAGGCGACGCCAGAAGCGCTCCGCTGGCGGAGTTCAGCAGGCGGCGGCGCGACGGCTCAAAGGCGATCGGACGCGTTAGCCAGCGGAGCAGCAGGTGCAGGCCGTACCCGCTCGATGAAGTCATCAGCCACAACTCCGACAGCCCGCT
>Ga0070741_10013167_pt1 | contig 14697 bp, 14 predicted proteins | sample Coa_R1_4_FD_66440 | JGI IMG/M metagenome (GOLD analysis project Ga0070741, IMG submission 66440) | Surface soil microbial communities from Centralia Pennsylvania, which are recovering from an underground coalmine fire - Coalmine... | ecosystem: Environmental > Terrestrial > Soil > Unclassified ...
CTTGATGACTGCGTCGAGGTAGCTGGGGTCGCGCTGTTGCGCCCGCTGCATGACCCTGCGATCGTGCAGCAGCAGGTCGAGCGTCCAGGCAAGCCCCGTTGCGGTTGTCTCGTGCCCGGCAAGCAAGAGCGTGAGCAGCTCGTCGCGCACCTCACGGTCACTCAGACCCTGGTCGCTCGAGTCCCGGGCGAGGAGCAGCGTCGAGAACACGTCGTTTAGCGCTGCCAGTCCAGGATCGGCGCGACGGCGGGTGATCTCGGCATACAGCAGGTCATCGACCGCCCGCCTGCGCATCTCGAAGCTCTGGGCGGCGCGGGCGTCATCGCGACCGCGCAGAACCGCGCGCAGTGCGATCGCCCCGCGGGGTCGGGCGAGCGGGTCGATCATCGACCGGACGCGAGCCGCGAGCTCGTCTCGTTGAGGTCCGGCCTCGTAACCGAAGACGGCCCGCAGCATCACGTTGAGGGTGATCGCCTGCATGGCCGGTAGAAGCGTGAACGGCTTTCCGACCGGCCACCGATCGATTTCCTCGTCGGCGCAGAGGCGCATCGTCCGGACGTGGGCGTTCAACTGGCGACCGTGGAAAAACGGGAGCATCAGCCGGCGGTGGCTCAGATGCTCGGCGCCGTCAAGAAGCAGGACTGAGCGAGCGCCGAGGATCGGACCGAGCATGGCGTTGGCTTCGCCCGCGTGGAGGCTCTCGACCGGTCCCTGGAACAGCGACTTGACCATGTCGGGATCGAAGACCATCACGAACCCGTCGTCGAAGGCCGTCCTCATCGTGATGGCCCCGCCATAGCGCCGCCGCATGGCCTCAAGGAACGTCACGCCGCCAAAGATGAAGCCCGCCGTCTGCACCACCTTCGGCAGCCCGGGGGACGGCGGCGGCGGTCGATGATCTGGGCCGCTGATCGCCTGAGCGCATCCTTCGGTAGTCATCACGCGGGTTTACCGATGGGTGGCGCGGGCGTCAAGGGGCAGGTGAGTTCAGGTCACGGCTGACATCCGAGCTGTTCGAAAGGACAACCAGCCCGTGGCGCGAATCGCAGGGCATTACCACCCGGCAGTGCCGCCGGGACCTTTGAACGGACCGATCACCTCGTCGGTGATCCAGCCACCGTAGAAGTCGCTCTCCTGCGCGCGGACTCTCTCGTCATCGAGCCAGGCGGCATCGACCCAGGTGGGGTAGAACGCGACGTGGTCACGCAGGACTGCGTACTGAGAGGCGGGATCGCGGTACGTCCAGGCGATGGCTGTGAAACGCCTTTCCCCGATCGAAGCGTCGAGGTAGGTTGCTTCTCCCTTGAACTCGCACCATGTCGTCGCCGCGCCTCCGGGGACCAAGAGCTCGACTCGAACGTCGCCCGGAGGGATGTAGATGGTCGGCGGATGGCTGGTCTCGAGCACCCTCAGCGCCCGGACCGACTCGGCCAGCACCGCACCGGCCAGTTCGACGCGGGCCCGCCGCGAGCAGGCTACCGCCACAGGCGGCCGCGGATACTGCCAGACGCTCTCGACCCCGATCGCCATTGCTGCGGCTAAACCGCCACCTCCTCGAGCATCGCCGCGCGCAGCGCGTCCCCGAAACCGATGGGTTCGATGTCGAACAGCGCCATCCCGGAAGGATCGCTGACCACCGTCGGCACCGACAGACCCTCTATCAGGGGTCGCGCCACGCCGGCATCCACCGACGTGACCAGCCCGATCCAAAGCGAGGAGAGCCATGGCGTGATCAGGGGCACCGGAATGCGGGGCCGGTGGGGGAGGCCGAGCACCTCCGCCATGTGGTCGAGCATTTCCGCATAGCTCAGGACGTCGGGCCCGCCGATCTGGATATCGCGCCCGATCGACGCCCGCACCTCGAGCGCGGCGACCAAGTAGCTGAGCGTGTCGTCGATCGCGATCGGCTGGGTTGGATTCGCCAGCCAGGCAGGCGCGATCATCGCTGGGAGCCGCTCGACCAGGCATCTGAGGGTGCGGTAGGACTCGCTCTGGGGCCCGACGACCATCCCCGCCCGAAAGTAGGTCAGGGGCGGACCGTGGCGCTGGAGCAGCAGCGCAGTCTCGTGGCGACTGCGCAGGTGTCGGGAGCCGGGCTCATCGCCAAGGCCACCGAGATAGATGACACGCTCCACGCCCTCGCTTCGGGCCATCTGTGCGAAGGCCGTCGCAGCGGCCCTCTCCCGCAGCGTGAACTCCCCAGTGGCGCCCCGGCCCATCGAGTGGATCAGGAAGTAGGCGACATCGACGCCGTATCCTGCCCCGCGGAGCGTCCCCGGGCGCAGGGCATCGCCAACGTGCACCTCGAAGCCCTCGCGGGCCAGCGCCCGTGCCCGGCCGCTCGTCGGGTCGCGGACCAGGCACCGGACCTCAACCCCGCCGGCGGCGAGGCGTTGGGCCAGGCGGCTGCCGATGAACCCAGTGGCCCCGGCGATTAGTACGCGGTTGCTCACGCGATGGCGCCAGACGTCTCGACGTAAGGACGGGCGAGGGCAGCGGCCAGGCCGTCGCGGGCGCGGTTGCCAACTCGCCTGAACGCCAGTGCGAGGAGTGGGTCGGCAGCCCGCAAAGGCCCCTTGAGACGGAGATCTGCGTCGTACGCCACCAGGGTCCCGGTGCCGCTGGGCTCGAACGTGATGCGATCACGCGAGGTCGCCGTCGCGTTCTCGCCCAGGAATGTCACCGCGTGGCGCGGGTCGTACTCGATAACCCGGTAGGTGAGCTCCGTGCGGCGGCCCAGAAACTCAGCCACGAGCCGAAACTCGGAGCCCTCGGCGATCGGCCCTTGGTCCAGGCGCTCGGCCTTGACAGTCCCGGGGTCCCAGTCCGGGGCGTTCGAGAAGTCGCTCAGATAGGCGAAAGCATTCTCCGGCGCCCAATCGGTGTCAACGGTTGCCTGGTATCTCGCCATGTGCTCCTCCTTAGTGCGTGGTGGGTGAACCCTGTTGCGGTGCGTCGACGCCCACTCCGCTTAGGGCCTCGCACTGGGCCCAAAGCAAGCGACGTTCCTCCTCGGTCTCTCGGGTATGGGGCAGGAGGTGGGTTGGGCGGCGCCGGCGGTCGTGCCAGAACCCGCCCGAGGTTTCAGTGGCCTCCTCAGCGGCTCCCAGCCAGACGATCGTGTCTGCACCCTGATCCTCCGTCCGCAGAAGCGGACGTGTGACGCGGTAGAAGCGGGGAAGTGCATCGCGTATGCCCCCAGTATCGGCCCAGCCCGGGTGCATGGAATGGGCGACGACGCCGGTTGCGACCAGTTGCCGTGCGAATAGCTCGGTAAGGACGACCTCGGCGCGCTTGCTTTGCGCGTACACCGTAGGTCCGTCGAACTCCCCGCGTTCGCTCTGCAGGTCATCGACGCGGATCTTCTGCGTATACATGCCGCCCGAGGAGACATTGATGATCCGGGCCGGAGCGCTCTGCTTGAGCAGTGGTATCAGCAGGTTGGTGAGTAGGAACGGACCGATGACGTTGGTGGCCAGGGTGAGCTCGATCCCGTCGGGGGAGAGCCGGCGCTCCTGTGTAAGCACACCGGCGTTGTTGACGAGTACGTGTAGTCGGGCGTTGGCGGCAGTGAATGCCTCGACGAATGCCCGCACCCCGGACAGGTGACTGAGATCGCAGAGGCCGACGTGTACGTCAGCAGTGCAGTGTTCAAGGATGCGAGCCCGGGTGTGCTCGCCGCGCTCTCGGTTGCGCACCGCGAGGTGCACGGTCGCCCCGAGGCGCGCGAAGCCCTTGGCAGCCGCGAATCCGAGCCCTGAGGTCGCGCCCGTGACGAGCACCGTTTTGCCATCCATTCGAGGTGGCGGGTCCCAGCTCAAGGCATGGCTTCTGATCCGGTAGCCGAGGCTGGTATATCCGCCCACCACGGTGAGGTCCAGCGCGGCGTCGAGTGCTGACGCCGCGCTTATCCACATGCGATATCGAGCACGATGTTTGCGCCGCTCCCCAAGTCAGATACGCGCCGGTATCAGCACGCGGTCGATTACGTGTATGACCCCGTTAGAGGCCTCGATGTCCTTGTGAACCACGTGCGCGCCATCGACGCCGATCGCCCCGACGTTGGAAATCACAATATCCTCGCCCTGGACCGTCGCGGCGGTGACGCGCTGTGCCATATCTGCGGCGGTGAGACGGCCGGGCACCAGGTGGTAGTTGACGATTTCGGCGAGGGTCTGCGGATCGTCGAGCAGCCAGTCCACGGTTCCCTCCGGGAGTGCTGCGAATGCTGAATCTTGAGGTGCCAGAACGGTATACGGTCCGCGGCGGGCGAGGATCGAATTGAGACCGGCACGGTCGATCGCCGCCGCTAGCGTCGTGAGCTCGTCCTGGTTGTGTGCTGTCTCGAAGAGGTTCATGGAAGCCCCCAACCGCGACCCGGCGCCCTGTCGCGCCAGTCGCCCGTCCCGACCATCGAGGATCGCGGCGTAGATGAGGAGGCCCATGGCGACGGCGACGACGAAGGTGACCATCAGGCCGATGACGAACAGGCCGGTGGCGCTCATCGCCCGCTCCGGGGGACGACGACGGCGCCCAGTGCGAGGATCGAAGGAACCCACAGGCCCACGAAGATGCCCTCTTGGCGATGGCCGCTGAACCAGAGCAGCACCGATAGGACAAAGGAGACGAAGGCCGCGAAAAGGATCATGGACCGTGCTCCGACAGCCGGCGTGCCCGCGACCAGTGAATGGATTCTTTCCATTAGATAGATCCTTTCCTATACAAGGACTATACGAACCTTGGACAACTTTACTCACCTGGTGCGTAACTGTCAAGAGTTTGTCGAACGTATGTATAATTTTCATTATGCCCTCGGGCCTTGGCTCTCACCGGATCGGAGAGTTCTCTCGACGCGTTGGCGTGAGCCCGGAGCTTTTGCGAGCCTGGGAGCAGCGCTATGGGCTTCTGCATCCCATGCGGTCAGCGGGAGGGTTCCGGCTTTACACCGACGAGGACGCGGAGCGGGTGGCACGGATGCGGCGGGGCCTGAGCGACGGCCTGTCCGCGGCCGAGGCAGCCCGCGCGGCACTCGAGACCGGCCCGCAGTCCGACGATCTGCTGGAGGACGTGCGCGCCCGCCTGCTGGCCGCGATCGGTGACTATGACGAGGGTGCCGTGCAGGCGATCCTGGACGAGGGCTTGATCGCGTTCGGCCTCGAGGAGTTCGTGCGCGGTCTGGTACTTCCCGCGCTTATGGAGATCGGCCGCCGGTGGGAGGTGGGCGAGGTCGAGATAAGCCAGGAGCACTTCGCCAGCAACCTGATCCGCGGCCGCCTTATATCGCTCGCGCGGCTTTGGGGACGCGGATCAGGACCGATGGCGCTCCTGGCCTGCGCGCCCGGAGAGCGTCACGACATCAGCCTTCTGGCCTTCGGACTCATTCTTCGCTCATTCGGTTGGCGGATCCTCTTCCTCGGTGCCGACACCCCGACCGCCACGGTGACGGAGGCGGCTCGGCGAACTGCACCAGCGGCCGTGGTGCTGGTCACCTTCGATGCGGCCAATCTCAGGTCGGAAGGACGCGCCCTGCGTCAGGTTGCCCGAATCGCCCCGCTGTTTGTCAGCGGTCCCGGTGCCTCGACGGTTCTGAGTGGCCCCGCGCGCCTGCGCCTGCTCGACGGCGATCTGATCGAGGCTGCACACGAGGTAGCGTGGTTGCCGAACGGCTGAGCTCGGGTTTTGAGTAACGACGGCGGCGGCCCGGGAAACCGCTTAGCGGCTTACCGACCCCTCGCCGGCGGCCTCGAGCGAAGCGCCGGTCGCGCGGATGCCGAGCAGGATGAGACCGGCGGCGACGAAGCCGGTGATGGCCATCACCAGGAATGCCGAGGAGAATCCCCAGGTGGAAGCGGCGCCCAGCACGATCAGAGGAGCGATCGCCCCGCCGACGTGCCCCAGCCCGTCGCTCAGCGCCACCCCGGTGGCACGAGCGTTTGTGGCGAAGTGCTCGGCGGTATAGGTGTACAGCATGGGGACCGTGAGCCCGATCGTGAGCGAGGCGACGAACCCGACGCCGATGATGACCCCCGGGGAGACGAAGTAGCCGATCAGCAGCAGCGATATCGCCCAGATCACAGCGAACACCGCCGTCGTGTACTTACGCTCGAGGCGGTCGCTGAAACGCGTAGTGGCGTATGCGCCGACGAGGAAGCCAATCCCCGATACCAGCAGGTATGTGGTGCTGTCGGCGAGGCTGTAGCCCTTGTCGGTGAATAGGGTCGGCGCCAACGTCAGCCACCCGTAGTTGCCGATGTAATAGACGAACCAGATCGCGATGAAGAGCGCAAGGCGCCCGACCATCGGCCGCCTCAACAGCGCGCGAACAGGAAACCGCTCAGCCGCGGCCTCGTCGGGTACCGGCTCGGGCTCGGGAAGGTCCCCGTCGACCTCCTCGCGAGCGGTTTCCTCAGCGCTCGCCACCGCCTCCTTGGCTTCTTCGACGCGGCCCTGAGAGACAAGCCAGCGCGGAGAGGGCGGTAGGTCTCGCCGCATAACGAGGATCGTGAGACCGCCGAGCGCGCCAATCCCAAAGAGGATGCGCCACCCGGATGCGAACGTGGGAACCAACCCTCGCGCGACGAAGGGCACCACGGCGAAGCCCGCATACGCCATGGTCGTTGCCCAGCTTGTGTAGCGGCCGCGCAGGCGAGCCGGCGCGACCTCTCCGATGTAGGTGGTGACCGCGGCGATCTCGGCGCCGATCCCAAGTCCGGCGATAAAGCGAAACACGATCAGCTCAGTCACGTTCGTGCTGAACGCGGCCAAGATCGTGCCGAGCGAGAAAACGGCGACCGAGATCCCCAGGCTGAGCCGCCGTCCCCACTTATCGGCGATGAGTCCATCGACGAAGGCGCCGATGATGTAGCCGATCAGGCTGCTGGTGATCGAATACGCGACCGTCGACGTGGACACGTGGAACTGGGTCGCGATCACCGGTGTCGCGAACGAGATCGTCACGATGTCGAAGAAGGCAAAGAAGTAGCCCGCCCCGACGATCCACAGCAGCTTGCGCTCGTACGGCCAAACTGGAATCCGGTCGAGGCGCGCCAGCGGACCAGCCCGACGACGTCTGATGCGCGGGCGTCCCTCTTCGGTTCCGACGGACGGACCTGGTTCACGTGCAGACATCTAACCTCCCTCGTCTGCCCAATGACCTACCCGGCCGGAGGCGTAGGAAACGCGCGCCCGGGTTACACCGTCGCGCGCGTGAACGAGGGCGTGCGCCGTGGCGGCGATCTGGGACCCCAGATCGCCGGGCTGCTGCCTACGTCGTCGCGACCAACCCCGGAGCCTTCATCTCCTCGACGACCACGTCGCCGTCGACCACAATCGGCTCGTCGTCGAGGAACAGGCTGCAGCCTCGCATCGGGACGTCCACGTGGCACTGAGTGTCGTTCCCGCCGCCGAACTCCTGGTTGGGCCCCGTCGAGAACAGGACGTTGCCGTAGAAGGATCGGCCGTGCATGCCGAGGCCGCGACGGTCGGTGGCGAGGTAGGACCAGCGGGCCTTTTCGTTCAAACCCCAGCCGATGTGCGCGATCCCGTAGGCCTTCTCGTCATCGAAGGACGCCATGTAGTCGCGCAGCAGGTCCGCGTCGAGCTCGCCGTGGATGTCGACTATCCGGCCGCTCTCGATTCTGAGATGGATCGGTGTCTGGGCGTAGGTCTTGAACGGGAAGATGATGTCGCCCGGTGCGATCACAACGGTGCCATTGACGCCGTCATCAGCCCCGCCCGTGAACAAGAACCCTGAGGGCCAGTGGTCCCAACGGCCAGGCTCATCCGTATACCCATATTCGGTGATCACCGGGTAGACGCCGATGCGGTATGTGACGTCGGTCCCGAAGCGGTTGGTGAAGCGGAGCTGGCTTGCCTTGCCGAGCAGCTCGCCCCCGTATTCCACTCGTTCGCGCTGGTCCCGGGTCGGGAAAAGTTGCACCAGGTGCTCGATCGGCTCGATGCACAACAGCACGCGTGCGCCGGCGTCCTGGATTTCGAGCTGCTCTTTTGAGAACAGCAGGAACATGGTGTCGACCACTAGATCGGCGGCCTTGAGCGCCTCGATCGCGGGGCGGTTGTCCCCCAACGGGGTGGTCCCGACCGTCCACGCGCCGCTATCGCCGCTGAGCGAGCTCGACTGGCGCGGCAAGCGCACATGGAAGGCCGTCGCTCCCATGCTCTCGGCGGCCCCCAAGAATGCGTCGGCATAGTCCAGCCGCTCATCGCCCTGAGTGAGGACGGCCACAACTTCGCCCTCTTTCAGGGCACAAAGCTCGAGCTCCTTGGCGCAAAGGTCGCTGAAGGTGTTTCCACCGAGGCTCATCATCGGCATGACTCCTGTGCGGTCGAAAATAGGTGCATATAAAATATTTCATGGTCTGAGTGGGGTCAATGCGGGTGTGCCGTGGCGTCAATGCGGGGGCGAGCGGCCAGGGGCGGCTGACCGCGCGGGGCCCCGCCCCGGGAGGCTGGGCAACGTTCTGCTCGGTACGGGTACTCAGCGGGCCCGCCGTCCGCGCCCTGCCCTACGAGCAAGAATCGCATCACCTAGCGCACTCCGAGAGGATGTTGCGAATTGCGCTCGCCTGGCGAGCATCTTTCGCAAAGGCGTCCGGCATCAGCCAAGCTGATGCGATCTTTGCCCATCGTCAGTGGCGGTATGCCTGTCCAGGCGGCGGCTAGCCGAGACGCGCCATTTTCCTCGCGCCTACGTCGTACGCACATGGACGGACGCGCTGTTGTTGTCGCCCGGCACATGGGACGGACGCGCAACCGTTCTCGCGCGGTCGCGTCCTGAGTCCTCGCGCGCTCGCGTCTTGACGCACACCATATTTTGTATATGATCGCGATTAGGAGCCGGACCCGCCGGGTCACTGCCGATGCAGCGACACGGCCACCCGCCAACGAACGATCCATCCAAAAGACGTGAGGCCCCGGACGAGGGGAGGGCAAAGTGGATAACCCAATGGCAGTTCACGGACCATCGCCGGTTGGCGAAGAATCCGCCGACGAGATCGGGCGCGTCGAGGCACGGGGGATCGATTTCGTCCCCGAGAGAGAACGTCACTCGCGGCCGCGCAACCTCGCGTGGGCGATGTTTGGCCCTCAGTTTGGCTTCGGCAACATGGTCTTCGGGTCGCTCGGCATTGCGTTCGGGCTGAGCTGGTGGAGCACGTTCACGGCCGTGACGGTTGGGGTTGCGCTTGGCTCACTTATCTTCGCCGGCGTGGCGATCCAGTCGCCCAAAACCGGCACAAACAATGCGGTCTCCAGCGGAGCCTTCTTTGGCGTGACGGGCCGCTATCTCGGCTCGCTCATCAGCCTCTTCATCGGCCTCTCGTTCTTCGCGATCCTCGTGTGGACCTCGGGCCAGACGATCGTCGTGGTCTTCCACCGCATCTTCGGCAGCGGCACCGGGAACGTCGCTCTGTCGATCGCGATGCTGGTGGTGATGCTGATCTCCTTCGCGCTCGCGATCTATGGGCACGCCACGTTGGTGGCAAGCTTCAAGTTCATCGCGATCGCGAGTGCGGGCGTCTCGCTCCTTGCGCTGATCGTGCTCTCCGGCAAGTTCCACGACGTGCACGGCGGGGCCTATCTGCTTGGCAAGTACTGGCCGACCTGGGTGCTGACGATGGTTCTGGCCGCCTCGCTTCCCGTGTCCTGGGGGCCATTCATCGGAGACTACGGGCGCTACGTCCCAACAAAAGCAAAGGCGAGCACGTGCGCCCTTGCCGGGGGGCTGGGCATCTTCGCAGGCTGCTGGTTGTCCGAGATCATCGGGGCGTTCGCCATCACGACGTTCCCGAATCCGGCCACCCCGTTCGCGACAGGGTTTACGCAGGTGTCTCCGCTGTGGTTCGCGATCCTGCTCATGATCGCGCCGGGTGGTCTGGCGAACATCGAAAGCGCTGCGATGTCCGTCTACAACTCGGCACTGGACGTGCACGCCCTGTTCTTCCGGCTCACGCGGGCTCAGCTGACCTTCATCATGAGCGCAATCGGGCTCGCCGCCGCATACATCGCGCTGATCGCATTCAACGCGATCAACTCGATCGAGGCCTTCGCGACGTTGATGCTCGTCACCTGTACGCCCTGGATGGTGATCATGACCATCGGGCACCTGATGAGGCGTGGGCGATATATACCGATGGATCTACAGCCGTTTGCGGGCGGAGTGAAAAAGGGGATCTACTGGTTCACGGGCGGCTTCAACATCAGGGCGTTCGTGGCCTGGGGCGCCGCCGTGGCGGTGGGGATGATGTTCACGTCGACGAGCATCATCACCGGGCCGCTCACTCCTCATGTGAGCGGGATCGATCTGAGCTTCACCAGCGCTGCCGTGGTCGGCGGGGTCCTCTACTACGCCCTGGTCAAATTCTTCCCCGAACACGGCGTGATGATCGCGGCGCCTCCGCCACAGGATGAGGTGACCGTGCCACCCAGCGTGGCGCTGAAGTAGGTAAGAACTGGAACGCAAGCTTGACCGCGATCGCCTGCGGCTGCTCGAAGGCGGCGGCGAACGGGCGTACAGCGACGCCTTTTTGACCCTGTGGCCGACGGCGATCGAGTGGGTCGAGCCGTATTACGACGGCGAGCACCTCAGACGCACCGTGGTCTGGTTGCTTCGACTCGATCCGGCCGCATCCGAGCCACTGCTCGTCGCCGCGCTCACGCACGACATGGAGCGCCACTTCCCGGGAGGCACTCAGCCCGACAAGGCGGCGGGCGCGTGGGATGACGTCGAATACAACACCAAGCACATGCGCCGGTCGGCCGAGATCGTGTCGGGCTGGCTTCGGGGTGAGGGCGTATCCGATCCGTTCGTCGATCAAGTCACGCCACCGATCCTGGAGCACGAGTTCGGCGGCTCGCCGAGCGGCGACCTGATTCAGGCAGCCGACTCGCTGTCGTTCCTCGACGTCAACGGGAGGCTTGTCGCCAAATGGGTACTGAACGGCGAGACGACGCTCGAGCACGGCAAACGCAAGCTCGAGTGGATGTACAAACGCATACGCGTACCAAGCGCGGAGGCGCTTGCGCGTCCCCTGTACGAGGCTGCGCTGATCGCGGTTGAGAATCAGGTGCGCGGGGCCTCGACTACGCCGTCCGGCTAGCCGACACCCGCTCCATAAACCGGCGGGTCTCGCGCAGAAAGTCCCCGGTGTTGTCCCACGGGATCATGTGACCCGCGCCCGGGATCCGGGCGATCTCCACGTCGGGCCGGGTATCGGTGATCTCGGGTAGGGCGGATTCGGGGACGACCGGGCTATCTGCTCCATACATGAACAACACAGGCGGCTCGAGCTCGCGAAGATATGGAAAGAAGTCCTCGCGGTGGAAGTTCTGCCAGGACTCCCGCACCGCGTTCTCGTCGCAGGTCGGCAGCCACTGCGCGCGCAAGGCAAGGTGCTCGGGGGTCAGAGTCGGGAAGTATCGGAGCAGCTCTTCCGGCGCGGCGCCCGAACGGGCCGCCTGGAGCTGGTCCATGAAGGCCTCCAGCGACATGGGATAGGTACCCCGGCCGGGTCCGGTCAGCGGCGGGTCGGCGAGCACAACCGGGCCAGCCGCTCCCTGATGAAGCACGCGCACCGCGGCGGCGATGCGCGCACCCATCGAATGACCGACGAGCGCGGGCCGTTGTAGGCCAAGTCGTTCGATCACCGCGTTGACGTCTCCGGCGTAATCGGTGAGGTCGTAACCGGCAGGGGGCGTGTCGGAGAGCCCACGACCCCTGATGTCCAGGGTGATTACGTGGTAGTCCCGCGCGAGATCGAGCGACACGAACTCCCATGTCGCCGCCGGGCTGGTGATCCCCGGGACGATGACCACCGGCGCTCCGGCTTCGCCGTACTCGAGGTGGTGGAGCCTTAGTCCATCTCGATCGACGTAGCCGCTCGCGCCGACCGGTTCGGTGTCCGCGAGCGGCATTCAGCTCACGGCCGGTGCGCCGGCTAGCTCGCTCCTTGTATTGCGCAGGCGCGCCGTCACCGTCTCCAGCGGTTCCACATCGGCGTACTTCGAGTCCATATCGAAGATGTTTGAGTCGTGTGGGCCGGCAGCGCGGTCGCCGACACACTCGACGGGCACGATCGTCCGGAATCCGCAAGAAACGGCGTCGACGACGCTCGCTCGAACGCAGCCGCTGGTAACGCATCCCGTGACGATCAGCGAATCGGCGTTGGCACCAAGCAAAAAGGAGACCAGCGACGTCCCGTAAAAGGCCGAGGCCGCCTGCTTACCGAACACTGGCTCACCCGGCTGAGGTTGCACGCGGGCGTCGATCTCACACCACCGAGAGCCTTCGATCAGCATGGCAAGACCCGGCATCTTGCGCAGCCACACCAGCTGGTCGAGGTGACTCTGCTGGAAAGTGACCGCGGTGAACGCGACTGGAAGGCCGGTGCGCCGCGCGATGTCAAGGAGCGACGCGGTCGCGGTGATCACCTCGTCCAGGTTTCCCCCAACCGGGCTGGTCTCATCCGTGAAGCCGTACTGAAGATCCACCACCAGGACCGCAGGACGATCGCCGAGGCCCACGCGGCCGCCGATTCCACTTCGTGAATAGATCTCGCGCGCGTCGGCCAGCGAGTCCCCACTTGGCCGGCTGCCGTCAGATCCTTGGACTGCGGGTACGTGACCAGCCACAACAAACTATTATATATCAAACACCGAAACCGGCCCGCCTTTACACCGAAAAGAGGAGATTAGTGCCGGCACTGAATGCGGCCCGACTCGCCGCCGGCCCAGAGGCGGCCGGATCGGCGTATAGCATCCAATGAGCACCTTGGGCACCGCGGAATCCGATACCGGCGAGCAGGTTCCGGCCTCGCCGATCGACCTCCCGTCGATCCCAGACGTCATCTATCAGCAACTTCGCCGCGACATCGGACGGGGCGTTTACCGCCCTGGACCCATACGGATCCGGCCGCTCACGGAGCGCTTCAGAGTCAGTGCCACTCCGGTGAGGGAGGCGCTTCGAAGGCTCGAGGCGGAGGGCCTCGTCACCCTTCGCAAGAACCAGATCCTCGTCAACGCGCTGTCGGAGGCCGAATTGCGCGAGATCTTCGCGATCCGAGCTGAGCTCGAAGCCTTCGCGTTGCGCAGAGGCGCCGAGCAGATCCGAAAGGATCCCAAGCTTCTCGCGGAACTCGAGTCTCAGGTAGCCACGATGGATGAGTACGAGCGCGACCCCGAGGACTGGCGCGCCGCCAACGAGAGCTTTCACATGAAGATCTACCGCGCGGCTGGGATGCCGCGGCTGTCTTCAATGATCGACTCGCTGTGGATCGCGGTGGAGCCGTACCTGCGGCTATATGTGTCGACTGCCGGAAGCTTTCGCGCCAGCCAGGAGCAACACCGATCGATTCTTGAGCACCTCCGCGAGGGGCGCGCCAAGGCGGCGGCCGACGTCCTGCGCAAGCACCTTCAGGACACGGAGGAAATCGTCGCCAAGGGCATAAACAGCGCGGGCGCCGAAGAGGGGTAATCGGTGGGGGCGACGCAGGCAGCGCGGGGGTTCGTCAGCCCGTTCGCCGTTGAGGCACCGCCCGGAGCCGAGGGGTGGCAGCGGCTGTACCCCTATTACTACCTGTTCAGCGAGCCCCGGCGAGAGTTCGAGGAAGGGAAGTTCTGGTTTTTCGACGGGATGCACAACCCCGAGCCCGTGTATCCGTTCGACACGATCATGACTGAGAGTTGGTGGGTCGCGCTCAACCAGTTCGGCACCCGCGTGTACGTGATTCCGCCCGCGCTCGGGATCGACCAGCGAATCGTCAACGGCTACCTGTACATCAGCCCCAATTCGATTACCGACCCGGAGCTGATCGCGAAGCGGGCGGAGCTGTTCAAGCGGCGCGCCGGTCACTACTACGAGAACTGGGGCGAGATCTACGACAACTGGATCGCGAAGGCGGAGGACTGCATCTCACGGCTTCGAGAGCTCGAGATCCGGGACCTTCCCGAGGTCGAGCCCGAGGCGACCGTGCTCTCACATCGCGGGCTGACGAGCAGCTACGACCTGCTCGCCACCTACAACAGGCTGATCGAGAACATGCAGGAAATGGCGTACTACCACTTCGAGATGCTCGGTCTCGGGTACGCCGCGTACCTGACGTTCCGAGACTTCTGCCAGACAGCCTTCCCGGGCATCGCGGATCAGGCGATCTCCAAGATGGTCGCGGGAATCGACATCCTTTTCTTCAGGCCAGACGACGAGGTGCGCAAGCTGGCGGCGCTCGCGATCGAGCTCGAGTTGGCAGATCTGATCGTCGCCGACCACGATCCGTACGCGGCGCTTGCCGCCATCAGCGAGGCCCCACAGGGCGAACGCTGGCTCGAGTCCTTCGAGAACGCCAAGGAGCCCTGGTTCTGGTTCTCGACCGGTCCCGGCTACTCACATGAACACCGAGCATGGATCGACGACCTCCGCCTCCCCTTCAATGCGATGCGTGGCTACATCGAGAAGCTGCGCGCCGGCGAGGACATCTCGCGTCCGCTCGAGGAGATCCGCGTTGAGAGCGAGCGCATCTTCGACGAGTACCGCGACCTCCTCGGGTCCGGCGACCGCGAGGCGTTCACCGCGATGCGCGAGCTTGCGCGCACCGTGTATCCCTTCGTCGAGAACCACAACTTCTACGTCGAGCACTGGCACCACTCGATCTTCTGGAATCGTGTGCGCGAGTTCGGCCAGATCCT
>Ga0070741_10013168_pt1 | contig 14697 bp, 9 predicted proteins | sample Coa_R1_4_FD_66440 | JGI IMG/M metagenome (GOLD analysis project Ga0070741, IMG submission 66440) | Surface soil microbial communities from Centralia Pennsylvania, which are recovering from an underground coalmine fire - Coalmine... | ecosystem: Environmental > Terrestrial > Soil > Unclassified ...
CATCACCACCCCGTACTTTCTTCCCGATCACGCCATGATGAATGAGCTGCTGAAAGCCATCGGCGAGCGCGGTGTCGAGGTGAAACTGCTGGTGCCCGGCAAGCGCAGCGATCATCTGCTCACCAGAAGCTCCAGCCGTTTTGGCTACGGCAAGTTGTTGCGCGCCGATGCCGCGATCTTCGAATATCAGCCGGCGATGATCCACGCCAAGATCATGTTGATCGACCGCCTGTGGGGCGTGGTCGGCTCCACTAACTTCGACAATCGCTCCTTCGGACTGAATGACGAGGTCAATCTTGCCGTGCGCGATGCCAATTTCGTCGCGCGCCTGGAAAGCGATTTCGTCAAAGACCTTGCGCAGAGCGAGCGCATTACCTATGAGAAGTGGCGGCAACGCTCCCTCGTCGCGCGCGCTCCGGAGTTGCTCGGTTGGGTGCTCGAACGCCAGCAATGAGCCCGCTGCGGATTCGCGTTGCCACTTACAACGTGCACAAGTGCAAAGGAATGGACCGGCGCACCAGCGTGGAGCGCATCGTTGCCGTTATCCGCCAGTTGAATGCTGACGTGATAGCGCTGCAGGAAATTGTTGCGGTCGAAGGTGGCAGGCCCGAGTACGACCAGGTGCGGCGGATTACGGGCGAACTGAAGGAATACGACTTCTGTTTCGGCGAGAACCGAAAGCTGCATGGAGGCGCTTACGGAAACCTCACGTTGAGCCGCTTCCCGGTTAAGCATTGCCAGAACTACGACGTGACCTGGCATAAGCGCGAACGGCGCGGCTGCCTGCGCAGCGACATCTCGCTCACCGATCGTGCCGTTCTACACGTCTTCAACGTTCATCTCGGCACAGGATTCGTCGAACGCCGCCACCAGGCGCGGCGGCTGCTGAGCAGCGAAGTGCTTAACCGCTCCGAGCTGATCAGCCCGCGGATTGTCGCCGGAGATTTCAATGAGTGGGTCAGAGGACTGGCGTCACGCCTGATGGGTAACACCTTCGCCGCCGTGGAGCCGAAAGCTTTCCTGCGCTATGCACGCACCTACCCCGGCGTCCTCCCGTTGCTACATCTCGATCATTTCTATTTCGACCGCCAACTTATCTTGCGAACGTTTCGCCTGCACCGCAGCCGGAAGGCGCTCATCGCCTCCGACCACCTGCCGCTGGTGGCCGAGTTTGAGCTGGCCTTGTAGCTCGGGAGCCGACGCTCATGCCAGCAGGTCTTCAATCCTCACCGGTAGCTCCCGGACACGGACACCGGTTGCATGGTGCACCGCATCCGTGATGGCTGCGGCGATGCCTGCCAGCCCGATTTCGCCAATTCCGCGCGCTCCGATTTGATTGAGTTCCTTGTCAGGATAGTCAAGGAAGTGAACCTCGACTGAGGGCGCGTCGGCATTCACCGCAACCAGGTAGTCAGCCAGGCTGCTATTGATGGGCGCGCCGTTTTGCGGATCGTATTCCGTGGCCTCCAGTAGCGCCATACCAATGCCCATCACCACTGCGCCCTGAATCTGGTTGCGACCGGCCAATGGGTTGACGATCTTGCCGGCATCAATCACCGTAACCACTCGACTGACGCGTAAACGCGCGATCTCCGGCTGCCAACTGATCTCGGCGAAGTGGCACCCGAACGACTGCATTGAGAACTTCGGCGGATTCTCGTCACCACCCGTCGCCGGAGACTGGCCGTTGCCGGTAACCTGGCGAAGGTTGGCACGCCGAAGCAGGTCGAAGAAAGGCACGGTTTTCGCAGGCCCTTCCTTCTTAAGGAATAGCGCACCGTTGTCGAAGCTCATCTCATCGGGCTTGTGATTGGCGAACGGAGATCCCGGCGCGGAAACAGCGACCGTTTTGAGCGACTCGATCGCCTGATCAGCAGCGGCAAATACCGCGTTCACCAGGGACGCTGTTGCCATCGAGCCACCGGAAATCGGGCCTTCCGGAAACGAAGTATCGCCGAGTTGAACTTCCAGTTTTTCCAGCGGAACTCCTGTTCTATACGACGCGAGCTGGGCAAGATTGGTGTAGGTGCCGGTGCCGATGTCCTGTGTGGCGCTGGCGACGCGGCAGGAGCCATCATCGCGTAACTGAATGCTGACGGCGGCGGGAAAGCGCGCTGCGATCCATGAGCACCCAGCCAGTCCCCAGCCAAGGATTAGACCATCCCGCTTCATCGAGCCGACCGCGGGAGTGCGCTTGGACCAGCCAAATTTTTCCGCGCCGAGCTGAAGACACTCGACCATGTGCCGCGAAGAAAATGGGACCCCCTTGCTCTCATCGATTTTGGGCTCGTTCATGATGCGTAGCTGGACGGGGTCGATGTTTAGCTGAAGGGCGAGTTCGTTCATCGCGGATTCGATTGCGTATAAACCGGGGACTCGGCCAGGGCCGCGCATATCGGCCCCGCCGCCGATATTTCGCCTGGCGCGGCCAAAGGTGACGCGCAAATTGGGCACGCTGTACTGGAATGGCGTGCCTTCGCCGCAGCCTTCGTGATGAGCATCCAGCATCGACCGTGTGTAGATGTAGTCCTGCTGCAGCGAGACCAGCTTCCCTTCTACGCTTGCCCCCAGACGAACGCGTTGCTGCGTGCGCGGCCGATGTCCGACGGCGTGAAACATCATTTTGCGAGCGAGCACCAGCCTCACCGGCCTGCCAAGTTGTCGCGCCGCAGCTGCCGCCAGCGGACACAATGTCCAGGGCCACAGCTTGCTGCCGAAACCCGAGCCTACGAACCTCGTGATCACGCGGACATTCTCCGGCGGCAAACCGAACATCTGCGCCAGCACGCCTCGCAGATTGACCACTCCTTGGGAAGACTCGTACAGGGTCAACCGCGAGCCTTCCCAAAGCGCGGTGGTTGAATGCGGCTCCATGGGATTGTGGGTCTCGATTGGCGTGACGTAAGTTTGATCGAGCTTGACCGGCGCCCCCGCGAAAGCCGCGTCGGGATCGCCGCGTTCACTTTCTAATCGCTTCTGCGGCCCGAAGGTCGTCATCACTTCTTCCGGCTCGTCGTCAGCAACAAGGTGCGGCTCGACGTTCGGCTTCTCGGCGGCGTAGGTCGCTCGCACCGCGTCGGCGGCGGCTTTGGCGCTTTCGAACGTCTCGGCCACGGCAAGCGCAACGTACTGACCGTAGTAGCGAACCACGTCGTCTTCAAAAGGCGGGCGCCGCTCTTCGCAGATGCCTGAGAAACCGGGCCCGGAAATCGAGCGGAAGATCTTACCGATATTGCCGCGGTGCAAGATGGCGACCACCCCGGGCATCTTTTCGGCGGTGGCGGTGTCGAGCTGAGTAATCCTGCCCTTCGCGATGGTCGCTCCGACCGGCACCGCATATAACATCCCGGCAAAGTGGAAGTCCGAAGTGTACTGGGCCACTCCGGTGACTTTGAGCGGACCATCGACGCGAACCGTCTCCCGCCCGATACACGAGGCTGCCGCTGAGGTTTGGGGATGAGTCGCCATGCTGAATTCTCCTTCGGCGGATCAACCGTTCGCCGCGGTTTGCAGAGCATGCGTCAAGCAGCGCTGTGCCAGCTCAACCTTGAATTTATTTTCGCTCTGCGGTTTGGCGTTGCGCAGCGCGGCTTCGGCAGCCTCGTGGAAGTTGGCCGCCTTCGCGGGCCTGCCCGTGAGCGCTGCTTCCGCTTCGGGCGAGCGCCACGGTTTGGTTCCAACTCCGCCCAAAGCGATCCGGATGTAGGTGATGTTTTCACCGTCGAGATTCATCACCACCGCTGCCGAGGCGAGCGCGAATTCATAGGAGGCGCGATCGCGCAGCTTTAAGTAAACCTGGCGGCTTCCCGATCGCGGCGGCGGCAGCGTGACCTGCGTGATGAGGTCGCCCGGTCCAAGCACCGTCTCACGATGTGGTGTGTCGCCGGGCAGAAGATGGAAATCCGCGATGGGAACGCTGCGTGTCCCCTTTGGTCCTTGCACATGGATGACCGCTTCCAGCGCCGCCATCGCCACGCACATATCCGACGGGTTGGTCGCGATGCAACGATCGCTGGTCCCGAGAATCGCGAGGGTGCGATTGCTGCCGGTGATGGCGGGACAGCCGGTTCCCGGTTCGCGTTTGTTGCAAGGCATGGCCGTGTCGCGGAAGTAGACGCACCGCGTTCTCTGCAGCAGGTTCCCGGCGGTTGTGGCCATGTTGCGAAGCTGGGCCGACGCGCCGGAAAGAATCGCCTGCGAGAGCACAGAGTAATCGCGCCGCACGGTTTCGTGATACGCCAGGTCGGAATTGCGAACCGTCGCCCCGATCTTCAGGCCGCCGTCGGGCGTGCTTTCGATTTCGTCGAGCGGCAGGCGGTTGATATCGAGCACACGTGCGGGAGTCTCGACATTAAGCTTCATCAGATCGATGAGCGTCGTGCCGCCTCCCAGGAACCGCACGTCTGCGCCCTGCTGCGCGGTTTTCGATTTTGCGGCCGCCGCAATCGCCGCCGCTTCATCTTTCGGACGGATGAATTCGAAGATATGCATCGAGAAGCTCCGCTCGCTTTATGCGCGTTTTCGAACTTGTTGGACGGCGGCCACGATATTGGCGTAGGCGCCGCACCGGCAGATGTTGCCGCTCATCAGCTCCTTCACCGCTGCGTCATCCGGACCGCACGGCTCGTCGAGCAGGGCTACGGCCGACATGATCTGGCCGGAGGTGCAATACCCGCATTGATAGGCGTCGCAGGCAAGAAATGCCGCCTGCATCGGATGCATCGCGTCCGGTGTGCCCAGGCCTTCGACCGTGGTGATCTCCTCCCCATCGTGCGCCAGGGCGAGACTGAGACAGGAGACCACCCGCCTGCCATTCACATGCACCGTGCACGCGCCGCACTGCCCGTGGTCGCAGCCTTTCTTCGTTCCCGTGAGCGCAACCGCTTCGCGAATGCAATCCAGCAGTGTTGTACGCGGATCAATCTGCAACGAATGTTCCTTGCCATTGATGCGCAATGCGATCGGGACTGCGCCCGCGGTGTTATCGGCGTGAATGGTCGCCACCGTCGTCCCTCCTATATCAATTGTGGCCGGAGTTGCCATTGCGTGGATCGTCGTTCGGGTTCACGTAATCCAGGCCCAAAGGCCCTATGGCTGTCACCTGCGTGATGTATTCACCCGACTTGGCCCAGTGGAAATGGGACGTATCGCCGGGCAGAACGATCACGGCGCCCGGGGGATAAGCCTCCATTTTATCGGCGTCGAACTGATCACCCAGGCCTATGTAGAAGACGCCGGAGATGACTGTATACACGCGGTCCTCGGGGTGCTTGTGCGGCATCAACTTTACGCCGTGAGGCACGCGGACCCTGATGGTATACGGGGCCGGCTCCGACGGTTGCCCCACAATGACGGCGAGGCGCACCGATGCCGGGAACGCCGCAAACGGCTTCCAGTCAATCTCCTCGGACAAGATCGCCTTGAAAACGTCTTGTCCCGGCTGGTGCGATCGAACCTGTCCTCGCGTGAGTTGCGTGCTGAGTGCGGCTTGCTTATGTGACATTGCGTTTCGCTCTTAGTCGAGCTTCGAGGACCACGACTCTCACCAAATGCACGTGAGCCAAGGCATCCCGGGTGGACGCTTCAATAGCAGATGCGTTTAAGCTCGCGATTGTTGCGATTTTGAAGGCCCGAGCTCTGCACTTGTGGAGCGCAATGTGCTCGCGAAGGGTATCCCTGAGCAAACACTGCCCCAGAGCCAAGCGTTCTAGACTTTAACGTAGGGATGGGAAACAAGCGAGGCCGGCGCCATTATTTTGGTAGCGCTACCGGGAATCGAACCCGGGTTTGAAGATTGAGAATCTTCCGTCCTAACCCCTAGACGATAGCGCCACGGTGTTCTCGATTATAACAAAGCAGCAACGCGGGACCCGGCACTTGCCGCTGGGATTTGGTATCGGGCTTTTGGCCGTTGGTAACGGTAATTAGCCAAGCCATTGAGCTCCGAGCGGTATGTGAAAATTGCGTCCGCCGATCGCGGCGCGCCAACCATCAGGGCGAATCACCAGGTGTCAAAATCAATGCCAAACGCTAAATGGCAAATGCTAAATGCCAACGGCCGCTGCTATGGCTTCGCGGACCTGTGGATCTCGACGGTGCTCCAGGTTTTGTCGGCGGCGTGGCAAAGATTCTCCAGCGGGCAATCGGCGCATTTCGGACTGCGTGCGATGCACAGCGCGCGGCCGTGCAGGATGATCTGGTGCGCGAAGAGGATCCACTTGTCACGCGGGATCACCTTCATCAGGTCCCGCTCGATCTTCTGCGGATCGGTGTTTCTGGTCAGCTCCAGACGGTGCGAAATGCGCTGCACGTGCGTATCGACGACCACACCGTCCGCGATCTTGTACCAGGTGCCCAGCACGACATTGGCGGTCTTGCGCGCGACCCCAGGCACGGTCAGCAGCTCGTCCATGGTGCGCGGGACCTGGCCGCCAAATTCGCCGACGATCTTGCGCGCCGCCCCTACTAGCGACTTCGACTTATTGCGAAAGAAGCCGGTGGAGCGGATATCGTCCTCGAGCTCCTCCGGCTGGAGCGCCGCAAACGCCTGCGGAGTGGGATATTTCTCGAACAAAACCGGCGTGACCATGTTGACGCGTACATCGGTGCACTGAGCCGAGAGGATGGTGGCCACCAGTAACTCCCACGCGCTGTGATGGTGAAGAGCGCAGGTGGCGGCGGGATAGCGTTCGTCGAGACGCTTGAGAATTTCATCCACGCGATCGCGTGCAATGGGGTTGTAGCGCTTCGACGCTACACCGGTTTTTCTCTGCAGGCTGCTGGCAGCCTTCTCTGATTTCGCCTTGCGCGGCGCCGGCGGTTGATTCGCAGCGGGCCCTTTGCCGCGCGCAGCCAGTTTGGCGACCTTGTCGTGGCGTCCACTGCGCGAGGGCTGACGGGGCGTGATTCCGCGTGGCATGAGGTCGGCTCCGCAGCAGATTATAACGGTGGCGCCGCTGTATCATATGGCCCATGTCTTCCACCAACGGCGCAGTGCAAACGGGCACGACTGAACTGCACGCTGTCCCGCTCACCCTTGAGGGACTGAGCGTCCTCCACCAGATGTTTCGCTTCCGCTGGGCGGAGTGGCGCAAGGTGGGTCCTTCGCGGCAGCAGGAGGTCACGCGCGAAGCGGTCGCAAGCTTGTCGGGGCCGGAAGAGGCGGGCCAGAGCGCCGTCTACTCAATGCTCGGACACAAGGGCGACCTGATGCTGGTGCACTTCCGCGACTCCTTCGATGAGCTGAACGCGGCCGAGCTAACGCTGAACCGCATCGAACTGCAGGACTACCTGGAGCCGATGCATTCTTATCTCTCGGTCATCGAGCTGGGACTTTACGACTCCAGCGTGAAGCTGTTTCGCCAGCTCACCGAGCGCGGCGTCGTACCGCTTTCCGAAGAGTGGACCCGCGAGGTGGAACAAACGATGGAGCGGCAGCGGCAGGCCATGCGCCCGCGGCTCTATCCCAAGATTCCCGACAGCCGCTATCTTTGCTTCTATCCGATGGACCGCAAGCGCGGCGAAGAAAAGAACTGGTACACGCTGCCCATCGAGGAGCGCCAGCGGCAGATGGAGGCGCACGGCATGGTCGGGCGGCGTTACGCCGGCAAGGTGCAGCAGATCATCACCGGATCGATGGGCTTCGACGATTGGGAGTGGGGCGTGGACCTGTTCGCCCCCGAGCCGCTCGTTTTCAAGAAGCTGATCTACGAGATGCGCTTCGACGAAGTCAGCGCGGTGTATGCCGCCTTCGGACAGTTTTTCATCGGGGTGCGCTGCCCGGTGCAGAAGCTCGGCGAGTGGTTGGGGGTCGACAGCTAAGCCGGGAGCACGCAATTAATGCGGCTTAGACGCTGGCCTGCGGCGAGCCGGTCGGGTAGAGCTGGCCTTTCAGGCCAGCGTCTAAAGCGCGGTTTATGGTTTCTGTGAGTCGGCTTTCAGCCGACGGCGGAGTGTCGCCCGCTAAAGCGGGCTCTCAGAAAATGGCGGCTGGCGTAACGCGGCGCTGAAGCGCCGCTCTACCCGATAGTGGCCAAGCTACGGCTCGTCGCGCCGGAGTCCCGTAAACGACAGGGGATTCATGCAGACATTGAAGGCCAGCTCTACCCGAGCGGCTCCTCGCAACGAGGCCAGCTCTGCCTGACCACTGTCCGCTCGCCCTGCCGATCTGAGTGTTGCGATCTGTATAGATTTGTGAAGTATCGCAATCCCAGCGCATTACCGAAACACTCCCATAGAGGCAGGGTTTACACAAATGCCAGCGCGCCAGCTTCTCTCGTGCTGCGCGGCGAGCTAGTTCGCCTGATCCTAAGGGTGGTAAGGCGAAAGGAGCTGCTCCATGACCTGCAAGCGGCAATTCAAATCGGTTCTTACGGCTCTCATCTTTCTGATCGCCTCGGCGGCCCTGCTGATATCGCAGGAGCAGGCGGGCGGTCCTCCTTACGATCCCAACCAGGGTGGTTATGGTCAGGAGCAGGGTGGATACCCCGCACCTCCGCCCCCGCAAGCTCCTGCACAGGGCAATGGCGGTGTCGAGTATCCGGAACAACCGAACCAACAGGGTTATCCGGGACAGCCGCCGCAACAAGCTTATCCCGGGCAGCCGGACCAGGGAGCGCAGCCGCAGCAGGATCCTTCGGGACGCGTGGCTCGCGTGCAATACATGTCCGGCGAGGTTTCGATGCAGCCGGGCGGCGTGAATGATTGGATTCCCGCCACGCAGAACCGTCCGCTTACCACCTCCGACCGCATCTGGACCGACAAGAATTCCCGCGCCGAGCTGAACGTCGGCGACGGCTTCATCCGCATGAATTCAGAGACCAGCGTCACGTTGACCAATGTCAGCGATAACTCAGTGCAGCTGGAGCTCGATCAGGGCACCCTGAGCATCACCGTGCGGCACCTGGAGGCGGGCGAGATCTACGAAGTCGACACTCCGAACTACGCCTTCACGGTGATGAAGCCGGGGTCCTACCGCTTCGACGTGTATCCCAGTGAAGACCAGAGCTGGGTAACGGTGCGCAAGGGCTATGGCGAGGCAACAGGACGCGGCACTGCGGTGCGCGTGAATTCCGACCAGCAGGTGCGTTTCACCGGCAGCAACTCGCTGCAACACACCGCCGAAGCTGCACCGGCCCGCGACGGCTTCGACGATTGGGCGCAGGTGCGCGACAAGCGGCTGGACGATTCCCTTTCAGCACGCTACGTCTCACCCGGCGTGATCGGTTACCAGGACCTGGACCAGTATGGGCGCTGGCAGCCAACGCCCGCCTACGGCAACGTTTGGGTTCCCTATTCGGTGCCGGCGGGATGGGCGCCGTATCGCTTCGGACACTGGGTATGGATCGCGCCCTGGGGCTGGACATGGGTGGATGACGCGCCTTGGGGATTTGCGCCCTTCCACTATGGCCGCTGGGTTTCCTGGGGCGGAGGTTGGGCATGGGCGCCCGGACCGATTGGCTACTGGCGTCCTTACTACGCTCCCGCTCTGGTGGGCTGGATTGGCGGGCCGGGATTCGGAGTCGGTTTCGGCTTCGGCGGCGGCTTCAGCATCGGTATCAACTTCGGATGGTTCCCCCTCGGCTGGGGCGAGCCGTACTACCCGTGCTTTGCGGGATGGGGACACGGCGGATGGTATGCGCGCGGCGGATATGTCAGCTCGGCCTACTTCCGCAACGTGAATATTACGAACACGCACATTACCAACATCACGAACATCACCAACAACTACTACAGCGGCAATGTGGGCGCAACGCGCTTCGGTTTTCGCAACACGGCGGGCGCCGTGACTGCCGCGCCGGGTTCCGCATTTGCATCGGGTGCATCGATCAATCGTGTCGGCGGCGCAGTGCCGAAGGCTGATCTCGGCAGAGGCACCATGCTGCGCGGGGTCAGTGTCAATCCGTCGCGCGAATCGGTGCTGGGCGGACACACGCCTCAGACGCGCGGCGTTCCTCCGGCTAGTGCGTTCAGTCGCAGCGTAATCACGGCTAACCGGCCCACGACCACCGCTCGTCCGGCGAACCTTGAGGCAGCCAACCAGGCGACATTGGCACGCGGCAATTTGAACGCCCTCGGCCACTCCAGCTCCAGCGTAAATGCGCCGCGCGCAGAAACCGCGGCGGTGAACAACGGGCGCGTGAATACGCCGGTCAATGGTCAAGCCAATCCGTCGGTCAATGGCCGGGTGAATCAGCCTGCCAATAGCCATACCTATGGATCGGCAAACACCGGTGTTGCCACCCAGGCACGTGGCTCGGCCAACGCAAGCACGCAAGCCCGCGTCGATACCACACCCACCAGCATGGGAGGACGGTATGTCCCGCGTCCACCGTCGGCGGGCGGAGCTCCGAGCGTCGGAAGCCGTACCGGAAGCACCGGCTCGGCGTATTCGCAGAACGAGGGCAGAACGGCGCCGAGCAATAATAACTACGGACGCACGGGCACTAGCACCGCGAACCCGGCGGAAACCCGCAGCCCTGTGACCAGCGGCACCCCACGCTACGGCTCGACAACTCCGAACGTGCCGCGTGCGCCGACTAGCTACGGACAAAGCCGTACGACGACGAGCACACCCGAACGATCGGCGCCCGCGCATCAGGCCGCGCCTCCGCACGAGTCTCCACCCGCATCGAATTCGCACGCCTCGCATAACGACTCTCGCGGACCGGGAGCTTCGCTCACTACTCCGCGTTCGCCGGCCGGCTCCGCGTATTCAGCGCCCGCTTATTCGGCCTCGGCCGGAAGTAGCGCCAACCGCTCGCTGAGCGGATACTCTGCCGCGGGCGGCCGCAGTACCTACTCGGCGCCTTCGAGCTACAGCTCGGGTCGCCCCACTCCTAACTATTCGGCCAGCCGCACCTATGGTTCGGCGGCACCGTACTTCGGTAATCGCGGCGCGGCAGCGGCCCCGGCAACCCGCAGTTACGGAGCTACTCCTGCCTACAACAGTCGCAGTTATGGAGCGACTTCGGGCTACTCCAGCCGCAGCTATGGAGCTGCTCCTGCAACTTCCGGCCGGACGATGAGCTCGTACTCGCCCCCACGGAGTTCCGGCGGCGCCGGCACCTATCGCGCGCCCAGCGGCGGCAACTCGCCGGTGGCACACGGCAGCTCTGGCGGATCCCATTCGTCAGGAACCGGTGGTGGAGGACATCACGGCCGTTAAAGCAGCTGCTGGCACCCTCATTAGGCAGCCCATTAAGGGCTGCCTTCTTTAACAGTTGGGAAAAGTCTCCTGCACAACTACTTACAATTCGCGGAAGGCGGTCATCCGTTTCCTACCCTCGCAAATTCGAAATTTGAGACCTGAATTCCAAATATCATAGATTTTGAGGGCTTCGGCATCTATAATCGTGGAAGCCATTCGTTACATGGGTCTTAACGGGTGTACGGCAATGCCAAACGTGGCATCTAAGTTGCTCGAAGATAGCAGGGCTGGTGCGCGTCACGCCACCGGTTCGCCCGCCCCACGGGCCTGAGCCTTCGATGGATCGTACTCTTCAGACGCGGTTTTTCGCGGTGTTCCTGGCGCTAGTCAGCGTCTCCGCGATTGTGTTCGCGTGGATCAATTTCCAGAAGGACCGCGAATATTCTTCCCCCTACGATGGAATTTGGTGGGTGGAAGATGCCGGGCACCTGCGGGCACAGCGGGTTGAAGCAGACGGACCCGGCGAGAAGGCCGGCATCAAGCCGGGTGACCGCCTGGTCTCGATCGATGGGCGCACGGTCTCCAACGTCGGAAGCGTGGAGCAGCAGCTCTATCGCGTCGGAATCTGGACCAAGGCCACGTACTCTCTGGTACGGCAAGGCGTCTCGGTCGACACCCCTGTCATTCTCGTGCCCACCGACCGCTCGCTTTACGCCGGGTTGCGGCTGATCGCGCTGGTTTATCTCGGCATCGGCATCTACGTCCTGTTCCGGCGCTGGACGGCGCCCAAAAGCACGCATTTCTTCGTCTTCTGCCTGGTGTCGTTCATCTTCTACGCCTTCCATTACACCGGGAAGCTGAACGATTTCGACTGGATCGTTTACTGGACGAATGTCGTGGCCTGGCTGCTGCAGCCGGCGCTGTTCCTGCACTTTTCGCTGACCTTTCCTGAGCGCAAACATGTGGCGAAGCGCCGCCAGTGGCTCATTCCCGCGCTGTATCTGCCGGGGGCTCTGCTGCTAGCGCTGCGCATTTGCGTTATTGCGTTGCTTGAGCCCAGCGAGCTGCTGCGCTGGCGAATGGACCAGCTGGATTGGGTGTATCTGGCAGTTTATTTCGTCGCTGCAACAGTCACGCTGTGGCACAGCTACCGCCATGCCGAAACGCTGATCCTGCGCCAGCAGATGAAGTGGGTTACGCGCGGCACCATTCTGTCGGTTGCTCCCTTTACGCTGTTCTACATCGTGCCTTACCTGCTGGGCACCATGCCCGGCATGGGCATGAAAATTTCTGTCTTGTCGCTGGTGTTCCTGCCGCTGACGTTCGGTTACGCCATCTTCCGCTACCGGCTGATGGACGTAGACCTGATCTTCAAGCGCGGCATGGCGTATACCATTGCCGCGGGTGCCATAACGGCGGCCTACTTTGCCGCTGTCGGCATGGCTTCGGTGCTGTTCCACCAGAACTTCCCCAGCGTGGGACCGATCGGACTGGTCATCGCCATTGCGGTCACCGCCATCCTGTTCGACCCATTCAAAAACTGGGTGCAGGAGCGGATGGACCGCTTCTTCTACCGCAAGCGCTATGACTATCGCAGAACGCTGATCGAGTTTGGCCGCGACCTGAACTCGGAAACTGACCTCGACAAGATGCTGACGTCCATCGTCGATCGGCTGTCCCGCACCCTCCTGGTTGACCGCCTGGCCATCTTTCTTTCCGATCCCGAACAGCCGGAGCAGTTCTCCCTCGCCAAGTCCTACGGCATCTCGCAGACCAGCGGCCTCGATTTCAACTTCCTGCATCTGGAGCGGCCGGAGTGGCAGGCAGGGCACCTGTTCTTCGACAACTCCAGCTATGCAGTGCGCGAGACGCCTTCCGCCCGCGAGACCATTCGCCGCCTGGATTTGAACTATTACATCCCATGCATGGTGCTGAACCGCATGATCGCCGTGCTGGGACTGGGCAAGACCGCCGAGGGCGACTTCCTCTCGAGCGAGGATGTGCAGCTGCTTGAGACGCTGGCCGGCTACATCGGCATCGCGGTGCAGAATGCGCGTCTGTACAAGTCGCTGGAGGAGAAGGCCGGTCAGTACGAGCGGCTCAAGGAGTTCAACGAGAACATCGTCGAGTCGATCAGCGTGGGCGTGATGGCGGTCGATCTGGAAGACCGCATCGAATCGTGGAACTCGCAGATGGAAGTCATGTTCGCGCTACCGCGCCTGGAGGCCTTGGGCCGGCCGATGACCGAGGTCCTGCCATCCGCTTTCCTGGAAGAGTTCTACCGCGTGCGGCAGACGCAGGGAATCCACAACCTGTACAAATTCCGCCTGAACACACCAGCCGGCGAGACGCGCGTCACCAACATCGCAATTGCGCCACTGGTCAGCAAGACGTTCAGCGTCATTGGACGGCTGATCATCGTCGACGAGATAACGGAACGCATCGAGCTCGAGTCGCAACTGTCGCAGGCGGAGAAGCTCTCCTCCATTGGCCTGCTGGCTGCGGGCGTTGCCCACGAGGTCAATACCCCGCTGGCAGTGATCTCCTCCTATGCGCAGATGCTCGCCAAGCAGGTGAATGGCGACAACAAGCAGGCGGCGCTGCTGGAGAAGATCACGCGGCAGACCTTCCGCGCCTCCGAGATTGTCAACAGCCTGCTGAACTTCTCGCGCACCTCGAGCACGGAATTCGCCGACGTCGATCTCAATCGCATCATCAAAGACACGCTGACCCTGCTGGAGCATCAGTTCAAGACTGCGCGCATCAATGTGCAGCAGGAGCTGTATCCGGAGCTGCCGGCGATCCAAGGCAATACCGGAAAACTGCAGCAGGTCTTTCTCAACCTTTTCCTGAATGCCAAGGACGCCATGCCCGGCGGCGGCACGCTGACTATCAGCACGATCAACGGTCATAAAGTGCAGGTAAAGGTCGCTGATACCGGCACCGGGATCGCGCAGGAACACATTCATCGCATCTACGATCCGTTCTTCACCACCAAGAACAAGCCTAAAACCGGGCACAGCGGCGGCACCGGCCTGGGCCTTTCGGTGACCTACGGCATCATCCAGGAACACGCCGGCAAGATCCGGGTGGACAGCGCGCCCGGACACGGCACGACATTCATCATGGAATTCCCAATGGTCAGGAAGGCAGTCAGTGCTTGATGCAGCTATAGGCCGCGCCACCAGCCGCGATGAGTTCACCTCACTCGGCTCGGTGCTTATCGTTGATGACGAAGCGGCGATCCGGGAATCGCTCGACACCCTGCTTGAGTTCGAAGGTTATTCCGTCGAGGTAGCCGGCGACGGCGCCGAGGGACTGGCGCGCATCGCCGAACGTCCCTTCGACCTGGTATTGCTCGATTTCGCCATGCCGGAGCGCAACGGCATCGAGATTCTGCGCGAGATCCGCGAACGCGACTCCGAGTTGCCGGTCATCATGATCACCGCTTACGGCACGGTGGAGAACGCCGTCAACGCCATGCAGGCGGGCGCCACCAACTTCATCCAGAAGCCGTGGGACAACGAGAAGCTGCTGGCCGATGTGCG
>Ga0070741_10013169_pt1 | contig 14695 bp, 13 predicted proteins | sample Coa_R1_4_FD_66440 | JGI IMG/M metagenome (GOLD analysis project Ga0070741, IMG submission 66440) | Surface soil microbial communities from Centralia Pennsylvania, which are recovering from an underground coalmine fire - Coalmine... | ecosystem: Environmental > Terrestrial > Soil > Unclassified ...
CCCGGCATTCACCACGAGGTAATCGAAGCCGTCTTGCCGGACCAATCAAATCGAGCCCAGGCAACAGGGGAGGAACACCATGAACCCAGACAGACGCAGCCGGTCGAGGAAGCTGAGAGTGGGGCGGAAGCAGCGCCCGTCAGAAAAAATCCCGACCTCGCGTTCTCGGCGTAGCGCGCGCCGCGGGTTGCAGCGGCAGGGTGTGCTTTCTGCCTACCCCGCGGTCTTTGCTTGTCACACGGCGCCGCCAGAGCCGGCAGAAGCCCCAGCGCCTGCGAACGCGCCTCGGCAATTTCGAGTGCCCACGGCCTTTGCCTCTTCTTTCCATGCCGTCGAGGTCAAGATCATTCCAATCGTTCGGAAATACTAACTGTTTTGTTTTCGCTGGCCCGGGTGTAGAGTGAACTAGGCATGGATTTCGATCAGATCGCGAAAGACTTCCATTCAATTTGGCAGAGCCAACCGTTAGCTATCATTCTGTTAATTGCGGGCTTCCTGATCTTTGTCTTCGTAGTGATTGACGCCTGGTTTCACAAACGGCGCCGCAAACGCACCCGCCTCCATTGACAGCCTCTTCCCCGCCCGACCGGGCACTGAAATTTCCCATTTGCAATCTGCCATCCAACCCGATGGGAACAAGCCAGGAGGCGCGATCGAAAGGACGCCATTAGAGCAGCCGGGCCGCCCGCTTGTGTTTCTCCGTGTGAAGCTGGCTGGATAAAGGGGTGAAGAACGTGTTCCCTTTTTGGACCTCCCGAATGGCGGAGCACACGCTCTCGGCGGCGATTTGTTTGACCAAATAACCCATCGCGCCCGATTTTGTTGCCGCTTCGACATAGGCTTCCTCCGTGTGCGCTGAAAGCATCAGCACCTTCGTCGCGGGCAGGGTCTTAAGAATCTGTAGAGTGGCCTGCAAACCATTTAGCAGCGGCATCGCGATATCCATCAATACCACCGCCGGCCGAAGCTTTTTGGTCATGGCAACGGCTTGGCGACCGTTCTTCGCTTCACCCACCACTTCAAGATCACCTTCGAGTTCCACTAAATCCCTGAACTCGCCGCGCACTCCTTTGTTATCGTCCGCCAGAAGAACAGTGATTCGTTTCATGAATTAATTACCTTGATCAACTGGATGAGTTTCGTTCCCTGGCTCACTTCGGTCTACTTGGGGAAATCCCCTATGTTCTGATACTGTTGCACTTAAAAGAACGGACAGCGGCGTGTGCTAGCTGAGCTGGCCGCCTTTAATGGGGAGCTGCGCAATCACTGTCGTGCCTTTGCCAGGCTTCGAGACAATCCGAAATTCACCGCCAAGCATCTCCAATCTTTCTCTCATACCCAACAGTCCCAGCCTTTTGTCCCTTCGAGCGTGAAGCGGACCTCGTTGTTGAAAGCCTTTCCCGTTGTCTTTGACGGTCAGGGACAACCCCCCGGCCAATTTTTGGATCTCAATCTCGACCAGGCTCGCCTGCGCGTGGCGCCGAATGTTGGTGAGCGCCTCGAGTGCGACCCGGTAAAGCACCGTGCGTTTGTCGCCGCTCACTTGTTCCAAATCGGAAAAAGCCGACAAGTTCACCCGAATGCCCGTTTGGGTCCTGAACTGTTTCAAAAACTCATGTAAAGCCGGGACCAAACCCAGGTCGTCCAAAACCGCGGGCCGCAGCTCGCGCGCGAACCGATGCACAATATTCACCGCCCGCACTACTTCTTCCTGGGTCCGGCCGATGCTTCGTTCGAGGCTCGCCGGATTGCGTGTCGTCTCGGTTTTCAAGGCCGCCAGGCGAACGCTGATGCTGGTCAAGGTTTGGGCAATGACATCATGGAGTTCTCGGCTGATCCTTTTGCGCTCCTCCTCTTGCACCGAGATGACCTGCCGCGACAACAGCCGCAATTCGTGGTGCATTTCCTGCGACTGCTTCAGCAACCGGGTTTGCTCTTCCTTGCTTTCCTTCAGACGTGCCTCGGCTGCCTTGCGTTGGACGATTTCCTGCCGCAACTCCTCGTTTGCGGCGGCTAAGGCCTCCATCCGGCGTTGTGCTTCTTGAGCCTGTTTGAGTGAGGTGATGTCGGAAACCACCACGCGGCACCACTTCTTGTTCCCTTTCACACTGCTCGAGGGAGTGCCATGGAAGCTGGCCCAGAAGCTGGTGGCATCATCTCTCAGCAGCGCGGCTTCGCAAACCTGTTCGCCCGATGCCAGCACCCGTTCCAGGAAGGTCACAAAGAATGGCCGGCTCGCCGGAAGAACAAAACTCGTGAAGAGCCGCTTTATCAGCTGAGGCCGGGGCACGCCCAACAAGGCGGCTCCCTTCAGGTTGACTTTCAAGATGTGGCCCCGAGCATCCAGGGAAAAATAGCCGACCGGCGCGAAATCGTAGAGGTCGCTGTATTGGTCCAACGCAGCCTCCAACTTATTTCGGGTAAGTTGGAGTTCTTCATTTTGCATCTCCAGTTCGATCTGGTGGACCTCCAGTTCGTGGACCAGTCGGCGGGTTTCGGCCTCCGTCCGCTGCGGGTTTCTCCCTGACAGCTTTTTCCTAAGACGCTTTTCCGCGCGCCGGCGCAGTTCGGCTGCGGCCAATGGGCGGACGCTGGTCTTATGGTTACTGTGATCCATTTTAAATTAGAGTCCCATCAACAGTTCACGCCAGAAGCGACAATAACTGCTTCCAGGCCTCTCCTGGGTCGGCCACAACCGGTCGCCTTCACTATTTGAGAATGCCGTGACGGGCTCATCGACGAGCGAAAGCTTTTGGTTTCTTTATGGAACTGCTCGCTGTCAGTGCTTTCCGGGCTAGTTCCGTGGACTGTTCGTCGATTCGCGTTTCCAGGCCAGCTTGTTTCGACCTTAACCTGGCTTCCAACGTCTTGGCGACAGTGATATCAACGAACGTGATCACCACCCCGTCGATCCGATCGTCGACGGTGCGGTAAGGCATGATCCGGACCGTAAACCAGCGGCCGTCCCGCGCGCTGACTGATTTTTCCGAAGACGCCAATTCCCGGAGCACCTTGAGTGCATCTTGGGACAAATCCGGGTAGCGCAGTTCCGATGCCAGGTCGGTAATGGGCCGCCCTACGTCGGCAGGAATGAGCTTGATGATTTTGGTCGCCTGGGGGGTGAACCGCCGCACGTTGAGCTCGTTATCCAAAAAGAGGGTGGCAATATCCGTGCTGTTGAGCAGGTTTTTCATGTCGTTGCTGGCGCGCGAGAGTTCGTCCAGCTTGGCTTGCAACTCCGCATTGACTGTCTGAAGTTCCTCGTTGAGCGATTGCATCTCCTCCTTGGACGTAGTCAGCTCCTCATTGGTGGACTGCAGTTCTTCATTAGTCGATTGCAGCTCCTCATTGGCCGACCGAAATTCCTCCTGCGAAGTCTGCATTTCCTCATGGGCATCACGAGCTTCGGCGCGGCTTGCCATCAGCTCCCTTTCCACTTCTCCCAGCCGCTTGTTGCGCGCGTTGGCGCTGGCTGATCGGCCATCCGACCTGGCAGGCTTGAGTTCCTCGACCTCCCTAAAAACAACCATCACCAGGCCTCGCAGCGCCGCGGGTTCTTCGAGTCGTTCCAGCGTAACATCCACGTATCGATCCCCAGCGCTGCTCCTCAGCTCGAGTCGGCGCATCGTCAATGGTCCCTTCTTTCGGAGCACTTTCTGAAACCCGCTGGAAATTTCATTGCGCAGACCTTCGCGCGCCATGGCAAAGAGGTTCCAGTTAGCCTTGCCGGCGGCCGGTTCGAGGTAAGTGCCGGTGTGGCCACTGACATAAAGGATGTCCCCCCGGTCGTTGACCAGAACGGCTGGATTGGAATAGCGCTGCAATACGAGATGATCCGCCAAGGATTGAAGACTTTGGGCGGGGTTGACCGCCGGTCGCGACTCGGGTCCTGCCGGCGACCTGCCGCTAAAGGACGAAGGAAACTCGACGGGCTCCGTTCGTAAATTGGCCGCGTGCCGGAAGAGCCTGGATTTACCGCCGAGCGGAACGAACAAATCCGTGAAGCGCCCAACTGACTCGGCGCCTCCCAGGAAAAGGATTCCGCCCTGGCTGAGGCTGTAGTGAAACAGGGGAATGAGTTTCTGTTGCACTTCCGGCGCCAAATAGATCAGCACGTTACGGCAGCTTAAAATGTCTAACTTTGTGAAAGGAGGATCCATGACCAGGTTCTGCGGCGCAAAAATCACCATGTCCCTGATTTCTTTGCTGACCCGATACCCATGGTCTTCTTTTGAAAAGAATCGGGCCAGCCGCTCCGGCGTGACATCCGCGGCAATATTGTGCGGAAAGAGGCCCTGACGCGCTTTGTCAATTGCGTCCCGATCCAGGTCGGTGGCGAAGATTTGAAGGGCAAAGTTTCCCTTCACTGCCGCCCGTTCGAGGGCCTCCTTGAACACCATGGCCAGCGAATACGCCTCTTCGCCGGTCGAGCAGGCCGCCACCCACGCCCGCAAGGCATGCCCGGCCTCCCGGTTGGCCAGGAGATTGGGAATGGCTTGGTCGCGCAACTGGTCCCAGGCCGCCGGGTCGCGGAAAAAATTGGTCACTCCGATCAACAATTCTTTAAAGAGCAGATCGAGTTCCTGTGGGTTCACCTGCAAATACCGTACGTAGCTGGCCATCTTCCCGATTTGATGGATGCCCATTCGGCGCTCAATCCGCCGGTGCAGAGTGTTGCGTTTGTACAGCGAAAAATCATGGCCCGTGTGGGCTCGCAACAGAATGACTGCTTTCTCCAAAGCGCTTTGAGTTTTATCTTCCAAAGGCTCGCTACTTCGCACGATCAGCGGGCTGCGTTTGAGGTACGCGATTAGTTTCGCCGGCAACTCCTCTGCCGGGGCTACGATGTCCGCCAGTCCCGCATCAATGGCACTGCGCGGCATGCCGTCGAATTTCGCGCTCGCCGGGTCCTGAACTAATACCACGCCTGCTTTCTCCTTGATCGCGCGCAGCCCCAGAGTGCCATCGGATCCCATTCCCGAGAGAATAACGCCAACGCTCCGCTCTTGCTGGTCCTGTGCCAGTGACCGTAGGAAAAAGTCAATTGGCAGGCGCAGCCCCCGGGGCGCCGCCGGCTCCAGTAAGTGCAGCATTCCATGGAGGATCGACATGTCCTTGTTGGGCGGGATCACGTAGACCTGATCCGGACGAACTTTGGTTCGATCCTTGACCTGAATGACTTCCATGTCTGTAACCCGCTGCAGCAATTCCGGCATGATTCCCTTATGAGTCGGGTCCAGGTGCTGCACAATCACCAAAGCCAAACCGCTTCCAGCAGGCACATGCGTCAGGAACTGCTCTAAAGCTTCGAGGCCCCCAGCCGAGGCGCCAATGCCAACCACCGGAAACCCAATCCCCGATGTAGCGGGCGACGCCTTCTGGCGCAATGTGTAGTGGAGCCCTTTGCCTTCCAGCTTCGGTTTAGATTTGGGTCTCATGAATCGGGTGTCTTGCAGGTCCGCTGACCACACCCATCGCCTGATCAACTGTCGTGGATCCTCCGGTCAGTGCTACAATTCTATCGGATTACCCCACCGAATCAACGCAAAACGTGGAGGGCCATCATTAAAGAATGGTCAACCAGCATTGTCCTATAGAAGTGTCTCTGCTCTGCGAATGTGTATTTGTTGCTTCTCTTGCATAAGGCTTGTTTGCTTGCCTGGCTAGAGCTCTAGCTTATCCGAGTCCAACTCTAAACTTGCTCTTCCCCGCTTTAGCGTTCAAGCCCAGCTGAGCTATAACTGCCCTTTGCAGTCTGGTTGGAGCATTCAAGTGCGCCGCGATTTGCACAGCCAACACTGCCGCATCGGGCATATTGCATGATCATTGTGTCGTTGGTGGCCGAGCGTCACGATATGGTCGGCTCCGCGTCCAACCTCCTATAGAAAGACTCGTTTCTCAGCTTATTTGCCAAAATCCATCTGTGCCGCGCATTTATACATAGAGTGATTTCTCTCAATCGACGCATGGCGTAATTCGGATTTGGACACACTTCCTGCCAGCTTGGTTTACGCATCTTTCAAACCGCTGTCGAATAACGCTCGCGTTACCGCGCCCAATTGCCCTCGGGGATTTCCCCGCCTGTCAAACATTCCCGCATCTCTCCATACTTTCTGCATGCAAAGGCTAATCAGAAACGTATCGTCCGGCGAATTCCTAACCAAAAATGGAATGTGGTCAAAGGACCTCTCGTGCGCCAAAAACTTCCAAAATTACGTCGACGCGTACGAGCGCTCCGCCGAACTTCATCCGCGCGTCGAATATGTGCTGTTGATGGGTCGATCCCCAAGCCGTTACGATGTGGCGACGTCATTGAGGCCATCCAGGACGATGGAGATAACCGAACCACGTAATCCGAGCTAGCTGACCCACGCCTTCGGGAAAGTAGCGGTGCTTAGCAGGACCGGTAAACAGCGCGTTGCCCTCGCGCCATCGTCATTATCCAAAAAAACCGCCTGCTGGATTTTCAGCAGACGGAGTAAACGATGCGCGACGCAGCCTAAGGGCGGGTTGGGGCTGAACCGGCGTTAGGCGTCGGAGCGGTGGCGTCCGCAGAACCCGGTCGGACTCCCGAAATGCTTTGGTCGTCTGCGTGCTGCGGTGAGCGCATTTGCTCCAATTGCTTGAGCTGTTCGGCGTTTAGGATCGTGTCAAGCTTGCCCTTGACTTCAATCTCCAAGGCCGTCACTTGTTTCTGCTGATCCGTGTTAAGGGCGAGCAGCTCCTGTGTGCGCGGGGCAATCAGGCGAAAACCACTGACCTTCGGCAGAGTGATGTTGGCGGCATTCTGTCCTAATGGTTCCACCGGGTCCCGGGATTGTATGTTGCCAGACTTATTCTCGTCGATGCCTGCGCCACCCTGGCCGCCTGAGACTGACTGGCCGTCAGGACCTGCCGGAGCCGAACCGCCTTGCCCGCCCGCGGGAGCATTTTGGCCCCGCCGCGGATGTGTCCGGTTTAACAGCTGAAATTGCTCAGCCGTCAAGATAAGGCCCAGCTTCGATTTAACATCAACATCGAGAGCCGAGACTTTCTTCTGTTGATCAGGATTCAATTTCAGGCTCTCCTGAAAGCGAGGCTGAAACAGGTGATAACCAGCCCGGTCCCCGAGAGAACCTGCCTGCGTTGCCGGCGCTTGGCCAGCTTGGCTGTCTGCTTGTTGGGCGGCTAAGAACGATGCTGACACACCAAGTGCCAGCCCAATTACGATCACGGTATTTTTCATAGGTTGATTTCGTTTGTGTTTACTGTTTACGGGAGGAGCAGAGTGGAATGAAAATGATAAAGCAGCAAAGGGAGCAGACCTCCGACCAACGACATCAAATATAATCCAGCTTAGAGACAACTTCCGCCAAGGACACTAGTTCGGTTCAAATATGAAACAACCGGGGGATGTCCCCGATAAGAACTGTAAGAGGCTTAGGTTATAAGCGTGCGGGGCTACACGCCAAGACGGTGCCTCCAGTCGATTATAATGTACATCCGCGCACCGCGGTCTTGTGGAATCTTCAAAATAGTCTCTTCTCCGAACCGACTCGAAATGAATACTGGTCTCTTCAACATCCGGTCACTTGGTTGTGGACCGGGCTTCTGCCACTCGCTTTTTGATGGCAGCGGCCGCATGGTTCCGCACGGGCTCAGAGCAATTGACGAAACTGGTCCGGAGTAAGTCCAGCATCTTTGGCTATGCCTCCCATCGTGAATGCGTTAATCGGGTTATGCCTCGGTATCGTCAGAATTCGACCTCCGTCGGACATGACCGTGTGCTTGCCTTCACGAACAACTTCAAAACCGGCCTTTCTGAGCGCCCGGATCGCCTGAGCATGGCTGACGCCAGGAATCTTGGGCATGTTTACACGCTAACGGTAACGGAGCGCACATCTTCACCTTTTAACTTCTCCTGCAAGACCTCGAGATATTCGCGAATCGCAATCCGGATATTCTGAAGCGCTTCCTCCTCGCTCGCACCCTGCGACCAGCAACCTGGTAAGGCGGGACACCCAACCGCATAGCCTTCCTCTGACTTCTTCAAGATTACTGGATAATCCAAACTCATACTCGGATTGTCATCCCGCAGCCATGGTACGTCAAGCCGCCGAATGCGTCGGGTTCCCCCCCCCAAGCTCCGGCGCAGCCCTGGCGAAGGGGCTCGCCGCGCGGTAGCTGTCGAAGGCCGGATCGCGCGCCACAAATCGATAACCGTCGACCAACCACCGTTACAGCATGTGAGCCGCGCTTAACCGCAGTTAACCGCGCCTAAACAAACATCCTTTTTGAAATCCGAAATCTCAAATCTGTAATTCCCCATCACTCTCGAGGCAGTGATAGCTCTCCCCGGGTCAAAGCCCGGTACTGCATTTGTTTCCGGCCGTAATGAAAAGTCAGCACGATCTTATTCGTAGGGTCCAGGTATCCAAAGGGCACAAACTCGCTTTTTGATGATAAAACCCAGTCGTTGGCTTTGGGAGCGAACAGGCATTTTTGCGCAAATTCGGTTTTGCTGGAGAATTGAAAGTCAGGGTGGCCCACACAATAATTGCGCGATTCATTCTGAATCATTTCAATGATCGAAGCCCCGGTCATGTCTTCATCGAACTCACGGGCCCGATTGTACGCGCGCAGAACCGCCGGCAGCAGCAAGGAAGCGAGGATGCCAATTATTGCGATGACGCAGAGCAACTCGATCAAGGTGACGCCCGCTGCGCAACCATTCCCCGTCGGAGAGCGCTTATGCGGTCCGCTTCCGCCAGGCCACTGACCGTAAGCCAATCCCCATTGGTCCTCTCTCCATGAACCGAACGGAAAAAGCCCGCCCTCACCCGGGCCCACACCCGGGCCCTCTCCCCTAGGAGAGGGTGGAGCTTTCGCAGCGCAGTTTGGGTTCATGGTCGCAATACATCTGCATGCGCAAAAGAAGGCTTTCCCAGAATGAACCCGCATTTTAGTGAATTCGACCGAGGGATTGCGGATTCCTCACGCGAGACCTGCGTTTCTTCTTCTGACTCGCTCCATCGGCTTTCTGCTTGAACGCTCCAGCTTGCTGCGGCAGATTGGGCCTTGCCAGGGCCCATGGAATGTGGACTTACGAACCCCGCCAGGGCCGGAAGGCAGCAACGGTAGTTTGCTCTGCGTCTGCCGTGGTCACCCTGGCATTTTCGAATCGCCACAGGCAATGAGTTATCAGGTTATCGCCCGCAAGTATCGCCCGCAGCGCTTCAGCGACGTGGTTGGTCAGGAGCACGTGACCCAAACGCTCTCGCACGCAATCCAACAGAAACGCATCGCCCATGCCTACCTGTTCTGTGGTCCACGCGGCACGGGCAAAACCACTATCGCGCGAATCTTTGCCAAATGCCTGAATTGCACCGACGGCCCGAAAGTCGATTTTGACGAGCAGGATCCCCGCTGCCGGGAAATCGCCGAAGGCCGCTCGCTCGACGTGCTCGAAATCGACGGCGCCAGCAATAACGGCGTCGAACAGGTCCGTGAATTGCGGGAAACCTGCAAATACGTCCCGGCCAGTTCGCGTTATAAGATTTATATCATCGACGAAGTGCACATGCTCACCACGGCGGCCTTCAACGCGCTGCTTAAAACCCTCGAGGAGCCGCCGGAGCACGTGAAGTTCATGTTTGCCACCACCGACCCCGAGAAAGTGTTGCCCACGATCCTCTCGCGGTGCCAGCGGTTTGACCTGCGCCGGATCCCCGCCGACCTGATCTCGAAACACCTTGCCGCCATCGCCACCAACGAGAAAGTCACCGTCGATGCCCCCGCCCTGTTTGCCATCGCGCGCGGTGCCGAGGGCGCGATGCGCGATGCCGAATCGACTCTGGACCAACTCATCAGCTTCTGCGGCAATTCCATTCAGGAAGCCGACGTCCTGTCGATGTTCGGTTTGACGGGCCAGACCCAGTTGCTCGAACTCGCGCGCGCCGTGCTGGCCGGTGAGGTCGATCTCTGCCTGCGCCAATTGCACGAGCTGGCCACCAACGGAAAAGACCTCGCCCGCTTGGTAACCGACTTGTTGAACCACTTCCGCAATCTGTTGATTTTTCAGGTCTCCGGAGGCGACTTGCGTCTCTTGGAGGTGTCCGAGGCCGAAGCCGCCGCCCTGGCCGAGCAATCCAAAATGGCCGACGCTCACGGCTTGACCCGGGTGCTGGAGGTACTCGCCGACGCCGAAATGCGGCTGCGCGATGCCGCCTCCAAGAAGATCCTCGTCGAAGTTACCCTCTTGAAAGCCATCGAGGCCCGCAGAGCGGTGAGTCTTGATCAGGTTCTCGAGCAACTCCGCAATTTGCGCCAAACGCCGACACCTGAAATGGTCACGATTCCGGCGGCTGCACCGGCCACTCAAGCGATTCCGGCCCTGCCCGCGCGCAAACCTTTCCGCGCCGAGACAACAACCCAGCCAGCACCGGACCGGGCGCACTCATCCATTCTGCAGGAGCAGCCGGCGCCAACGGTTGCGTCGGCCGGCGAGCCACAACTTTACGAACTATGGCGCAATCTGATCGAGGCGGTCGGCCGCGTGAGCGCCTTCACTCGCTCTTACCTGCAGGAGGCCTACCCCGTTTCGTTCTCGAAAAACGTTTTGACCATTGGCTTCGAGTCGGAATTCGAAGATCACATAGCCTTGGTTGACGTGCCCCGAAACCATACGCTGCTCCAAACCAAATTGACCGAACTCGGCCATCCAAACGCGCAATTCAAGTTCGTAAAGGGCGAAGCTCCGCCCGGATGGCATCAGCAATCACAGGCCCCGGCGCCGGCCCCTGCCCCGCCCCCGGCGGCGCCGGTTCAAGCCACAGTGCCCGCGCCTGCCGCCACGCCAAAGCCGGTCGCCAAAGAAAAACCGGCTCCCATTGCTTTCAGCAAAGACGATTTCAAAAACGATCCGCTGATCCAAAAGGCCTTGGAACTGTTCAAAGGCCGCATCGTCGAAGTCCGCGCTTGATCGATCGGCCAAACCTGAAACCTCAAGAACACGCTCTCTTATGTCCAGCATCGGCAAACTCATGAAACAGGCTGCTCGCATGCAGCAGCAAATGGAACAAATTCAACAGAGCCTGGCCAGTCGCACGGTGGAAGCCACCAGCGGCGGCGGCGCCGTTAAAGTCACGGCCAAATGTGATGGCAGCCTGGCCGCAATCAAGATTGATCCCCAAGCCATCAACCCCGCCGACGCCCAGTTGCTGGAAGATATGGTGCTGACCGCTGCGAACCAGGCCCTGGCACAGGCGAAGGAAATCTCCAACGCGGAAATGGGCAAGGTCACCGCCGGTTTCAATTTGCCCGGGCTGGGCTAAGCCCCGCTGCACCCCTTCATTTTGGCCACCACTCACCACCACCGCGCCTCTTCTTTTGGCCGTCCTGCCTGAACAGATTAGCACCCTGATTGGTGCATTGAGCAAATTGCCCGGCGTCGGCCCTCGTTCCGCCGAACGCCTTGCTTTGTACCTGGTGCAAGCCGAAGCGGGTTCCGTTAAACATCTGGCCGAGACTATCCTTCAGGCACGCGAGCGCGTCAGATTTTGCGAAATCTGCGGCGCTTTGGCCGAAAGACCCGTCTGTGACATTTGTGCGGACCCGCGCCGTGACGCTTCTCTGATTTGCCTGGTCGAACGGGCCGTGGATATCCTGAGCGTGGAAAAATCCGGTACTTTCCGAGGGAAATATCACGTGCTTGGCGGCAAGATCTCGCCCCTCAACGGCGTCGAGCCGGAAGATTTGCGCATTGCCGAGCTCGAACAACGGGTGACGCGGGAAAATGTTAAAGAGATTGTGATCGCACTCGGGACGGACGTCGAGGGCGATGCGACCGGCTTTTACCTGGCCAAGCGCCTGGCACGCGACGGACTGCGGATCACCCGCATCGCGCACGGTTTGCCGGCCGGAACGGGCCTGGAATTTGCCGACGAACTCACCCTCAGCCGCGCGTTGGAAGGGCGCCGGGAGCTCTGATGGAACCAGTCAAAAGCGTCGTATTTGACCTGGGAAAGGTCCTGGTCGATTTCGATTACGGCATTGCGGGGCGCAAGCTGGCGTCGCGGGCCACCATGGCCGCGGCCGACCTAGGGCGATTCCTGGTGAGCGTGCCGCTCATTGTCCGCTATGAAACCGGCCTGATCACCAGCCAGGAGTTTTACCAGGAAGTTCGCGCCGCCAGCGGCTATTTAGGAGACCTCGAAGAATTCGCGTCCTTGTTTGCGGATATTTTTACGCCGATCCAGCCGATGATTGACCTGCACGCCCAAATACGGGCCAAAGGTTTTCCCACCTACATTTTTTCCAACACCAACGAGCTGGCGGTGCGGTTCATTCGCCAGGGTTTTCCTTTCTTTCATCATTTCGACGACTACATCCTCTCATACGAACACGGGTCGATGAAACCCGACGCCAAACTCTATGAGGTGGTCGAGAGCCGAACTGGTGCGCGCGGGGCCGAGATTCTCTACGTGGACGATCGCCCCGAAAACATCGAAGCGGGAATGGCGCGGGGCTGGCGGGCCATTTTGCACGAAACCCCAGAAAAGACCCGGGCGTCCATCGAGAGCCTGGGGCTGCTGCGCCCGGCCTAAGCCGGCGCGAGGGCATTCTGCCCGCAGCAACGTCCGAACATCTGCTGACTGCAAACCTGTTCTTCGCCGGGTTCAGTCCCAGGATCTCTGCGGATTAAAAATCCGCGCGCCGGCGCGCGGGCATTCTGCCCGCAGCAACGACCGGCCACCACCTGACCTCAAACTTGACCCTCCGTCCGACCCAGTTCCCGGATCTCTTCGGACTGGGAAGTCCGCGCGCCGGCGCGCGGGCATCCTGCCCGCAGCAACGACCGGTCACCACCTGACGTCAAACCCGACCCTCCGTCCGACCCAGTTCCCGGATCCCTGCGGACTGCAAGTCCGCGCGCCGGCGCGTGGGCTACCGCTGGCGCATCAATGCGGCGTTCCGAAGACCGGTACGCCTCGTTTATCCGGCTCGAAAACTGCAATTCCGCTGTAATAGAAACCATCTTTACGCGCATCCCATGACTTGTTTAAGCTAAGCGCCTATTCACCATGAGCACAGCGTCTGTTTCTCCCACGATTGCACATACCCCCGTTCAAACCGCTTCCCCGCCCGCCACCCGGCGGCTGATGTCCCTGGACGCGCTGCGCGGGTTCGACATGTTTTGGATTGTGGGCGGCGAAGAACTGATCCACGCGTTGTACAAAGCTTGGCCAAACGGTTTCACCCGTATGGTGGACGTTCAGATGGATCACCAGCCTTGGGCCGGCGTTCACTTTTACGATCTTATTTTTCCGTTGTTCGTCTTTATGGTCGGCGCCTCGATCGTTTTCTCGCTGACCAAAACTATCGAGCAAGTTGGGAAGGCCGCAGCCCTGAAACGGATTCTCATCCGCAGCATTATTCTCTATTGCTTTGGTTTGCTGGTGTACGGAGGCATTTCGAAAGGGATCGATGAGATACGGTGGATGGGTGTGCTGCAGCGCATCGCACTCTGTTATTTGTTCACCGGCGTGCTTTTTTGCATGCTGCGCCCGAAAGGCCTGGTGGTCGCCTGCGCTTCACTCCTGCTGGGTTATTGGGTGCTGACGAGTTTGATTCCAATCCGTGATTTCAATCTCGAAACCAGCCATCTCCAAGCCCTCGGCCTTGAGCCGAACAGCCCTGAAACACACCGGCGATTCCTCAGCACCACAAACATGGTTCGGGGCAAGTTCGACGATGGACTGAACCTGACGCAACAAATCGATTTCCAGTACTTGCCCGGGCACAGATGGGACGGCGCGTACGATCCCGAGGGCATTCTGAGCACACTGCCGGCGATCGGCACCTGCCTGCTGGGCGTGTTCGCCGGGTTGCTGCTGCGGAACGGCAAGATATCGGACCAGAAAAAAGTCGCGTATTTGGTGATCGCGGGAGCAGGTGGTGTGGTGGTCGGCTTTCTGTGGGGTTTGGAATTTCCGGTGATCAAAAAGATTTGGACCTCCTCCTACGTTCTGGTGGCGGCGGGCTATGCGTGCTTATTCCTGGCCGCATTTTACCAGATGATTGAGATCTGGCAGTGGCGCAAGTGGTGCACGCCGTTTGTGTGGATCGGCATGAACCCGATCACGATTTACCTGTCTTTCCACCTGATCAGCTTTGGCCACTATGCAAATTTGGTGGTGGGCGGACCCGTGCGCGGCGCATTCGGCCAATGGGGCGATATGGTGACGGCTCTGGCTACGGTCGCCTTGAGTTTCGGGTTGGTCCGCTTTCTTTACCAACGAAAGCTTTTCCTGCGGCTGTGATCCAAATCCAACAAGAAAACACCACGGATGGACCCGGATGGACACGGATCAGAATGAAGCCAGCACCGTTTGTGCTGCGGTTCGCTTGAGGTTAACCCGAGGTCAAGTAGCGCCTCGCCTTATCCGTGGTTATCGGTGTCCATCCGTGGTAATGTCTTAGGATAGCGGGGAGCCTCTGGCGCTTTTGCTTTCTCACGCGCGCAGTAAGCTACAAACGACCACAACCCTGAGAGCCTGCGTTTGGAGTTCCGCCTTTAGGCGGCCGGGCTCCAAAACCGCCTAAAGGCTAATGCCTTTCGGTAATTATTCATCAGCTGCCTCGAGGACTGATATGGTAAGGGGCTCGGTCGAACTTTTCTGATGCTTTTTGCGCGGCCAACGCTGGATCGGTTGGC
>Ga0070741_10013170_pt1 | contig 14694 bp, 18 predicted proteins | sample Coa_R1_4_FD_66440 | JGI IMG/M metagenome (GOLD analysis project Ga0070741, IMG submission 66440) | Surface soil microbial communities from Centralia Pennsylvania, which are recovering from an underground coalmine fire - Coalmine... | ecosystem: Environmental > Terrestrial > Soil > Unclassified ...
GTCGCCCCTGGGTCAGCCCCAAGACCGGCTGTCTACTCCGAACGGGACGCGCGCGGCAACACGCGTCTCTGCGTCCACAACAGCCACACCGGCGAACACGACTTCGGCGATTAGCGCCGCCAGAGAGGGAAGGACCGATGGCTACCGAGACGAGACCAACGCGGCGCGAGCAGCGCCAGCAGCGGCGCGAGGCCGAGCGGCAGCGCCAGGCAGCGGCCGCTCGCCGCGCGCGCACGCAGAAGTACCTGATCTACGGCGTGATCGCCGTGCTTGTGATCGCCGCCGGCCTGCTGGCCGCCGGGCCGCTGCTCGGGTCGTCCAGCACCGCGGCCGCCCAGGGCACGCAATACCCCGAGCAGAGCCGCGACCACGTCAACCCGGGCCAGCCGCATGCGCCGTACTCCACGAACCCGCCGACCTCGGGTCCCCACTGGCCCGACCCGGCCGCCTGGGGCATCTACGACCAGCAGGTGCCTGACGAGGCGTGGGTCCACAGCATGGAGCATGGCGGCGTCGTCATCGCCTACAACTGCCCGGACGGCTGCTCCGACCTGGTCAGCCAGCTCAAGTCCGTCGCGAGCGAGTACAAATCGAAGGTCATCCTGACGCCCAGACCGGACAAAAGCGTGCCGTACCGGATCACGCTGACGGCCTGGCGCTGGATGGACGGCTTCAACGACTTCGACGGCGCCCGTATCCGCGCCTTCATCGCCGCCCACAAGGACAAGGGACCGGAGCTGTTCCCGGACTAGCTCAATCGGGAGGGCCATCCAGGGGCAAGAGGACGTGGAACGTGGCCCCTCGGTTCGGCGCTGACTCGGCCCAGATTCGGCCGCCGTGGCTCTCGACGATCTCGCGTGCGATGTAGAGGCCGAGGCCCAGGCCGAGGTGGCCTTTGTCGTAGGTGCCCGCGCCGACCTGGTAGAAGCGCGCGAAGATGCGATCCAGCTCTTGGCGCGGGATGCCGACGCCCTCGTCCGCGATGGCCAGGTGGGCGTTCCCATCCTCGGCGCCCAGCGTCACCGCGATGCGGCCGCCACCGGGCGAGTACTTGACGGCGTTCTCGAGCAGGTTCGTGATCACCTCCTCGACGCGCCGGCGATCCGCCCGGATCGACAGCTCGGCGGGGGCGTCGACCGATAGGCGGTGGCGGTCGGTGGTCGCCTGGATCGCCTCGGCCGATCGGCGCACCATCGCGGCGAGGTCGAACCGGCCCAGCTCGAGCGAGAGGAGGCCAGACTCGATGCGTCGGAGGTCGAGGAGCTGCTCGATCATCGCCAGCATCCGGTCGGCCTGCTCGCGGATGCGCTGGACGATGCGGCGCTCCTGCGGCGGCCACCCGGCGAGCTCGCCGCGCCGCGCCAGCACCTCGCCGTACGCCTTGATGACCGCGACCGGCGTCTTGAGCTCGTGCGACACGACCGTCAGGAACTCCTGGCGCGCGGCGGTGCGCGCCTGGTCGCGCTCGATCTGCGCGTGCCGCAGCAGCAAGCCGACGCGCTCGGCGACCAGCCGCACGAACGACGCGTCGTCGTCCACGAACGCCGACGGCCGGTGGCTGGAGACGACCAGCAGCCCTTGCGGCAGCACGTCGCCCGGAATCGGCACGGCCAGGACCGACCGCATGCCGAGCTGCCGGAACAGCGCCGGCGCTTTCGGGTTGTTGAGCACGTCCGCGCGTCTGTACGGGACGCCAGCGGCGTAGGCGGCGGCGAGCGCCCCACCGCTCGACAGGTCGAGTGTGACAAGGTCGTCGTCGGCCGCCTCGCCGGCCACGCCGAGCCGCACGAGCTCGTCGCGCTCGGCGCCCGGCGGCATGGATTGACCCGACTCGACGGGCAGCGCCGAGCGGTGCAGCAGCACGTCGGTTCGGTCGGCGTTCATCACGTCCCGAATGACCTCGGCCATCCGCTGGCAGAAGGGGCCGACCTCGACCCGCTCGATCGTCGCGAGCGCGCCGACGGTCTCGGCGTAGCGGGCCCGCCGCCGCTCGTTCTGGATGAGCTGGGCGTTCTCCATCGTCACGCCGGCGATCTGACCCAGGATGCGCAGCCAGCGCACCTCGCTTGGTACGAAGAGGCTCGAGCGCGTGGCGACCAGCACGCCGACGACCTGGCCGCGCCGCACGATCGGGCTGGCCGCGAGCGCGAGGTCGGTCCGCGGCACGAACGCCGAGCCGCTGGCGCGGTCGATGATCAGCCGGCCGGTCGCGGCGGCGCGGCCCTCCGGACCCGCGCCGACGACGTTTACCTCGCGGACGGCCGGCTGCGGCAGAGCGTCGGAGGCGGTGAGGACGAGGTGACCGGCTTCGAGGCGGAGCAGGTAGGCGCTCTCGGCGTCGAGCAGCCCACGCGCGGCGGCCAGCAGTCCGCCCAGCGCGAGCTCGACGCGCGTCACGTCCGACAGGCCGGCGAGCGCCGCCTCGAGGTAGGCCGGAACGTCGATCGAGTCGCTCACCGCGGCCGCGGCGCCCTGGCTCCCTGGCGGAAGTCGACGAAGCGATAGCCGAGCCCGCGCTCGGTGAGGATGTACTTCGGGTGCGCCGGGTCGGGCTCGATTTTCTGGCGCAGGTAGTTCACGTAGAGGCGCACGTAATGCTCCTCCTCGCGGTACTCCATGCCCCAGACCTTGGCGAGGATCGTCTCGTACGGCAGCACGCGGCCGGGGTTCGACGCGAGGTGGTACAGCAGCCGGTATTCGGTCGGGGTGAGCTGGACGCGCTGCCCCTTCAGGAACACCTCGGCGCGCGAGAAGTCGATCGTCAGGTCCTCGTCGACCTCGACTGTCGTCTTGGCGACGAGCGGCGGCGCTTCGGCGCGGCGGATGACGGCCTGGATGCGCGAGAGGAGCTCGCGCTGGCTGAACGGCTTGGCGACGTAGTCGTCGGCGCCCAGCCGCAGCCCGCGCACCTTGTCGTCCTCCTCACCACGCGCGGTGAGCATGATCACCGGCACGTTCGAGATCTTCCGGATCTCCCGCAGCGTCTCGAAGCCGTCCATCTCCGGCATCATCACGTCGAGCACGATCAGATCCGGCAGCAGGTCGCGCAGCTTCTCGAGCGCCTCCCGGCCGCTCATCGCCGAGAGGACCACGTACCCCTCCATCTCGAGGTAGAGGCGCACGGCGTCGACGAGGTTCGGCTCGTCGTCGACGATCAGGATGCGGCGTTCGACGTTGGAGGCCACGCTGGCATTGTATGCTCGGCTTCGTGCGCGCGGTCCGCTGGCATGGGCGTGGCGACGTGCGGGTCGAGACGGTGCCCGACCCGACGCCTGGCCCCGACGACGTCGTGATCAAGGTCGGCTACTGCGGCATCTGCGGCACCGACCTCGAGGAGTTCCGCCACGGGCCGATCTGGGTGCCGGTCGAGCGGCCGAACCCGCTGACCGGGCAGAAAGCGCCGATCGTGCTCGGTCACGAGTTCGCCGGCGAGGTCGTCGCGGTCGGGCGGAACGTGACCGGCTTCAAGGTCGGGGACCACGTCGCGCCCGACGTGCTGATCTACTGCGGTGACTGCTACTGGTGCCGCCGGCACCAGGTGAACCTGTGCCGGCATATGGCCGCGCTCGGGCTGGCCGGCGACGGCGGGCTGGCCGAGTACTGCGCGGTGCCGGCCGGCATGTGCGAGCTTGTGCCCGCGGGCGTGGACGACGCGGCGGCGGCGCTGGCCGAGCCGCTCGCGGTCGCGGTGCGGGCAGTGCGGCGCGGCCGGCTGCTCGTCGGCGAGACCGTGTGCGTGGTCGGCGCCGGCGCGGTCGGCTTGCTGGCGCTGCAGGCGGCGCGGGCGGCCGGGGCGCTGGCGGTGTTCGTCGTCGAGCGAGCGAACGCCCGCAAGCGGCTGGCCGCCGGGCTCGGCGCGGCCGCGGTCCTCGACCCGGGCGACGGCGACACGGCCGAGCGGCTGCGCGACCTGACCGGCGGCGTGGGACCGGACGTCGTGGTCGAGAGCGCCGGTGGGCCGGGGACGTGGGCGTTCGCGGCGTCGCTGGTCCGGCGCGGCGGCCGGGTGGTCGTGGTCGGCCTGAATTCGACGCCGGCGCCGGTGAACGTGACCGAGACGATCGTCGCGCCGGAGATCGAAGTGATCGGCTCGCTGTCGCACGTCTACGACGAGGACTTCCGTTCCGCCGTGCGCATGCTCGGCGATGGGCGTGTCGACGCCGAGCGGATCATTTCCCACCGCATCCCGCTGGAGGAAGCCGTCGCCGGTGGGCTGGAGCGGCTCGAGACGGCGAAGGACGAGACTCTGAAGATCGTGGTGAGGCCATGAGCGAGAAGCAGCCGATCAAGACCGACAAAGCCGCCGCACCGATTGGCCCTTACAACCAGGGCATCCGCTGGGACAAGCTGATCTTCACCGCGTCTGTGCCGACCTCCAACCCGAAGCTCGGCCCAGCGCCGGAAGGGGACGTCAAGGCCGCCGCCCGCAACGCGCTCGAGAACGTGAAGGCGATCCTCGAGGAGGGCGGCTCCGGGCTCCAGCACCTGCTGAAGGTGACGCTCTACATCCGCAGCATGGACGACTTCGCGGCGATCAACGAGGTGTACGCGGAGTACATCCCCGAGCCCCGGCCGGTGCGCTCGTTGGTCCTGGTCCAGGGAGCACGCTCGCCGGTCTCCTTCGACGCGATCGCCTACGTCCCGGACTGAAGCTCGTCGAGCAGCCGCAGGAACAACTCTCGGCCGACTGACTCGTGCTGTTCGATGCGGTCGATGGCGTCCCGAATGTGGCCCGGGCAGAGGCCGTCCCGGTTCATAACGGGATGGCTGCGCGTACTACCTCATCTCGGACGTACCGACTGACCGCCGGCTCGGTCAGAACGTCGACCCGGCAGCCGAGGAGATCTTCGAGGTCCTGCTTGATCGCGATCAAGTCAAGGAGCGATCGTCCGGGCTGCAAGTCGACCAGTAGATCCACGTCGCTGTCCTCGTGGGAACAGCCGAGTGCCATCGAGCCGAAGACACGCACGCGGTCGGCCCCGTGGGTGCGGGCGATCCGCACGATCTCGCCGCGATGCCTCTCGATCAACGCGTCCATCTGCACCGATTCTATCGGCTAAACGGGTGCACGCTCCCTCGGGAGAGAAAGTCACCCTTTGATCCCACTCATGACGATCCCGCGGATGAAATAGCGCTGGCAGGCGAAGAAGAGCAGCAGCACCGGTGCGGTCATGGTCAGGCTGGCGGCCATCAGGAGCTGGTCGCGCGGCTCCTGGGCGTCGTTCGGCTGGGTCTGGAAGAAGCGCAGCCCGAGCGCGAGGGTGAACTTGTCGGTGCTCGAGAGGTAGACGAGCGGCTCCAGGAACTCGTTCCAGTGGTTCAGGAACGTGAAGATCGCGACGGTCGCGATCGCCGGCTGGCAGAGCGGGACGAGGATGCGCCAGAGGATCGTCCAGGAGTTGGCGCCGTCGATCTTGGCCGCCTCGTCGAGATCGGGTGGCAGCGTCATCAGGAATTGACGCAGGAGGAACACGTTGAACGCGCCGCCGAAGAACGAGGGCAGCCAGAGCGGCGTCAGCGTGTTGAACAGGCCGAGGTAGCGGAACAGCAGGAAGTTCGGGATCAGCAGCACCTCGCGCGGCATGACGAGCGTGCTGAGCAGCAGCACGAACAGCACGTTGCGGTACGGAAAGCGGAAGCGGCTGAAGCCGTACGCGACCACGGTCGCCGACAGGACCTGCCCCACGACCGACAGGAGAGCGACCTGGATTGAGTTCAACGCGAAGAGCGCCATCGGCACCTTCGGGTTGCCGAAAACGTCCGCGTAGTTCTGGAAGCGGGGCGCGGCCGGCAGCAGCGTCGGCGGGTAGAACGTCATCTCGCGCGCTGTCTTCAACGACGAACCGAGCGACCAGAGAAACGGGCCCATGAAGATGGCGACGAGGACCGCCGCGACGGCGTAGAGCGCGGCGCGCCGCACCACGCGCGCGCTCAACGCGGCGCGCCCTCGTAGTGGACCCAGCGCTTCTGCAGCCAGAACTGGATGCCGGTGAACGCCATGATGATCGCGAAGAAGATCCAGGCCAGCGCCGCGGCGTAGCCCATCTCGGAGTCGGCGAAGCCGCGGTAGTAGATGTGCAGCACGTAGAAGTACGTCGCGTTCGCGGGACCGCCCTTGGTGCCGACGAAGGCGAGCTGGAAGACCGAGAGCGAAGCGATGATGCCGAGCACGAGGTTGAAGAAGATGGTCGGCGTGAGCAGCGGGATCGTGACGTGGCGGAAGCGAGTCCAGAGGCCGGCGCCGTCGATGTGCGCTGCCTCGTAGAGCTCGTGCGGGATGCCCTGCAGCCCGGCGATGAAGATGACCATCCGGCTGCCGCCGACGGAGCCCCAGAGCGCGACTACCAGCAGCGCTGGCATCGCCCACTCGACGGACTGCAGCCAGCCCGGGCCTGGGAGGCCCAGCGACCGGAGGAGGAAGTTCAGGACGCCGAGGTCGGGCTGGAAGATCCAGCCCCAGATCAACACCGAGGCGACGACCGGCGTCAGCGTCGGCATGAAGAAGAACGTGCGGAGCAGGCTCGTGCCGAGCAGCTTCTGGTCGAGCAGGAGCGCGAGCAACAGCGAGCAGGAGAGACCCACCACGACCGTCACGACGGCGTAGTAGCCAGTCTTCTCGATCGCGACCCAGAAGAGCCGGTCGCGCGTGAAGATCTGCACGTAGTTGTCGAGGCCCTGGAAGACGGGCTCGCGCACGATCGAGTACTTCGTCAGCGAGAGGAAGAACGAGTAGAGCAGAGGGCCGAAGTTGAAGACGAGGAAGCCCACGAACCAGGGCGAGATGTAGAGGAGCCCCTCGATCGCCTCGCGCCGGCGCAGAGGGTTCGCGCCGGCGCGAACGGCGACGCTAGGGCTTCGGCTTATCGAGGATATCTTGGACCGCCTGGTGCAGCCGGTCGTAGAACGCCTTGTCGGCCTTGCTCTTGTCCAGGATGAGCTCCTGGTAGAGCGGGTCGATCGCCCGCTGGATCTCCGGCCCTCGGTAGTTGGCGGGCTGCGTGAACGGCTCGGCGTTCTGCATCGCGAACATCGTGTTCTTCTGCACGTCCTCGGGGAACGGCAAGTTCAGCAGATCGGGCGATTCGTAGACGTCCGGTCGCCCACCCGGCGTGGCGGACTTCGAGCCGCCCTGCTGCTTGCCGAGGATGATGCCGGCTTCCTTGGAACAGAGGCCCTTGACCAGCTTCCAGGCGACGTCCGGCGTCTTGGAGAACTTGGTGGCGCCCATCACGTCCGCCTGCGACAGCGAGCCGCGCTGGCCCTTGGGGCCCTTCGGCGCGACCGACATGCCCCACTTGAAGTCCTTGATCTGCGCGAAGGCGGCCTTGGTGCCGACGTTGGCGCGCAGCAGCGCGATCTTGCCGGTCGTGAAGAGTTGGTTGATGTCCGGATTCGTCGAAAACGGGCTGATGCCGACCTTGTGCTTGTTGAACATCTCGTAGGTCCAGGTCCAGCCGGCCTGCACCTCGGGGTCGTTCAACTGCGACTTCGTGCCGTCCTTCGAGTAAATGTCCTTCGAGCCGCCGAAGCGGGACATCAGGATGTACCACTCGGAGTCGAGGCCCGGGTTCGACCAGCCGTACTGCTGGGCGTCTGGCTTATGCGCCTTCTTCGCCGCCTCGATCAGGTCGTCGTAGGTCGAGTCGTTCGTCGGGACTTTCGCACCCGCCGCTTCGAGCAGCGTGCGGTTGTAGAAGATGCCGACGCGGCTTGGGTGGCCCTTGAACGGCAGGCCGCCGACCTTGCCGTCGAGCTTCGTGATGGCGATGGTGAACGGGTAAAACTGGTTGAGGTCGTACTTCTCGTCGGCGATGAACTTGTCGAGAGGGATGGTCACACCGCTAGCGAAGAAGAGCTGGAAGCTCGAGTCGCCGGTGAAGTTGTGGACGACGTCGCCGAGCTGACCGCCGGCGATCAGCGTCTGCATCTTCTGCACGTGCTCGCCGCCCGGCGACTGGACCAGCTCGACCTTGGCGTTGTTCTCCTGCTCCCACTTGGGCAACCACTGGGACCACAGGTCCTCTTCAGCGCCAAGACGGACGTGCAGCCGGAGCGGCGTCGGCGCGGCGCCGCCCGTGGCGGGCTTGGCAGCGGCGGGGGTCGTCGCGGCGGCCGCGGCCGGCGCGGTCGCGGCCCCGCCCGCTGGCGCGGTCGTGGGCTGGGCCCCGCCGGCGGCTGGCGCGGTCGTCGGCGCCGCGCTGGGTGCGCTCGGGGGCGCTGCGCCGCTGCCCGTCGACGCGGTGGTCGGCGCCGCGGCGGGCGCCGACGAGCCGCCACAGGCGGCCAGCAGCCCTGCGGCGCCGAGCGCCCCGAGCCCGGCGAGGAAGCGACGGCGTCGGAATAGACGTGCAGGCATCAGGTCCCTCTCTCCCAGGAGTGTTCTGTCCCCGGTGTGCTCTTGCGAAACACACCGCGCCCTGCCAGGGGCAGGCCGGGACCTAGTTTAGGCTACCAGTTCGACTCCGCAGAAACGCGCGTGGGCTCGACGCCGATCGAGGCGAGGTACCGCTCCGCGTCCAGCGCGGCTTTGCAGCCCGCTCCGGCGGCGGTGACCGCCTGGCGGTAATGGAAGTCCTCGACGTCGCCAGCCACGAAGACCCCCTCCACGCGCGTCTGCGTCTCGGTGCCGGGCAGCGGCACGACGTAGCCGCGCTCGTTCAGGTCGATCTTGCCCTTGAGGATCTCCGTGTTCGGCTGGTAGCCGATCGCGACGAAGAGCCCCTCGGTCTTGAACTCGGTGACCTCGCCGGTCTTGACGTTGCGCAGCTTCAAGCCCTCGACGCTGTCCTTGCCGAGCACCTCCTCGACCGTCGAGTTCCAGATGAAGCTGATCTTCGGGTCTTTGAAGGCGCGCTCCTGCATGATCTTCGAGGCGCGGAGCTGGTCGCGTCGGTGGATAAGCGTCACCTTACTGGCGAAGCGCGTAAGGAAGGTCGCCTCCTCGAGCGCGGTGTCGCCGCCCCCGACCACCGCGATCTCCTTGCCGCGGAAGAAGAAGCCGTCGCAGGTGGCGCAGGTCGAGACGCCGCGTCCCCGCAGCCGCTCCTCGGACGGCAGGCCGAGCCAGATGGCCGAGGCGCCGGTCGCGATGATGACGGCGTGTGTTTGCCAGCTCTCGCGGTCGGTCGAAACCGTGTACGGTCGCCGCGAGAAGTCGACCGACGTGGCATCCTCGTCGACGATCTCGGCGCCGAAGCGCTCGGCCTGCTCGCGGAACTTCGCCATCAGCTCGGGGCCCATCACGCCGTCAGGGAAGCCCGGGTAGTTCTCGACCTCGGAGGTCAGCATGAGCTGACCGCCCGAGGCGGCACCGGCGACGACCAGCGGCTTGAGCGCGGCGCGCGCCGAGTAGATGGCGGCGGTCAGGCCGGCCGGGCCGGACCCGAGGATGATGACGTTCCTCACTTCACTGGTCATGGACTACCTCTCGCCTGCTATTATATATTGACTATCATCTATATATCTACTCGTCCCTGACCACCCACTCGAAGAGCTGCAGGCGGTTGCCCTCCGGGTCGACGAACGTCGCGAGCTTGTAGCCCTCGCCGTTGTCTGTCACCGGCGCGACGAACGGGACGCCGCGCGCCTCGAGCTCGGCGACCGTCGCCTCGATGTCTTCGCACTCGACGTTGGGCACGAACGCGTTCTTGTCGGCGCCCTTGGCCGGCAGGTGACTGACGCCGCCGCCGTAGATCACCAGCTTGGCGCCCGGCGTGTCGAACGAAACCCACTGGTCCAGCTCGAAGAGCTGGTCGACCGGCAGCCCGACGACGTCGCGGTAGAACTGGAGCGCCATCGGCCAGTCCTCGACGAGCAGGTGGAGGTAGCCGATGCCCTTTATGCCCATCGCAGGCCGGCGATTGTATCGCGGAGCGCACGGAAATCCGCCTGCTGCTGAGCGAACGGGCGGTGGATCTGCGCGCGCGGGCCGGGGTGGTAGAGGGGAAAGAGGACGCGGCCCCGCCACGGCAAGCGACGGGCGACGACTTCGCGGAGGCTCAGGTCGGTCAGCGCGCGGAGAGCGATCGTGCCCAGCGTCGCGACCACTGGGGCTCGGACGAGCTCCAGCACGGCCGCCAGGTGTTCGGCGCAATTCCGCTGCTCGCGCCGTGTGGGCGGTCGGTTGTTGCCGCGCGCCGAGCGTGGGTTGCAGAGGACGGCGTTGGTGACGAAGACCGCCTCGCGGCTTAGGCCGGCCTCGGCGAGCAAGCGGGCGAAGTTGCGGCCGGTCTGGTCGGAGGTGAGCGGAACCCCCGTGCGGTCGCCGCCGAGCCGACCGGGCGCCTCGGCGACGAACAGGACGCGGGCGTCGAGCGGACCGTTCGCGGTCGAAAGCACGCGGCGGCGGCCCTCCATCGCCGGGCAGCGCCGGCAGGCCTGGACACGGTCGACGAGGTCGAGGAACGCGGACACGCCCCCACGTGGTGGGCCGCGATCCCCGCCCCGTTGGGCGGGGATCAACCCAGCTTCAGCCGTCGGTAACTCTCCGCGTACTCGAGGAGCTGGCCGGCGCCGGAGCGGCGCGCCCACTCGCGCATCATCTCCTCCGGGTCCCAGTCGCCGAGCTGGCTCTTGTGCTCGCGCAGCGCCTTCAGCTTGAGCTCGAAGGTCTCCTCGATGTCTTCCCAGTAGTTGGGGTCGCGCCATCCCCACATGTAGACCTCAGCGACCTTGTGCGGCTCGAGGCCTTCGGCGAGCAGCTCCGGGAAGGTCGGACGGTTGCGCGCGAACGGGTAGACCGCCGCGAGCGCGGCGTCCGCGGCGGCGATGTGGTCGGGGTGGTTGACGTAGCCGTCGGGCGCGTAGCGCATGCTGGGGTCGCCACAGATGACCCGCTCCGGCTTCCACTTGCGGATGAGGCGGACGAGGTCGCGGCGCAGGTCCTGGTCGTCGGCCAGCTCGCCGTCGGTGCGGCCGAGGAAGACGACCTCCTGGACGCCGACGACGGCCGCGGCGGCGCGCTGCTCCTCCATCCGGAGCTTGGCGAGCTCCCGCGGCGTCATGTCGGGGTCCTCGGAGCCCTTCGAGCTGTCGGTGCAGATGACGTAGATGACCTCCCAACCCTGCTTGACCCACTTGGCGACAGTCCCGGCTGATGAGAACTCGATGTCGTCGGCGTGGGCGACGATGCACATCGCCCGCTTAGCTGTTGGTGTTTCCATCGTCTTCGAATCCTCGCCCGTCTAGAATAGCCGTGCATGACGGTCACGTCTTCGGTCCCCACCCGGCTGACCGACTCCTTTGGGCGCCAGATGGGCGACCTGCGGATCTCGGTTACCGATCGCTGCAATTTCCGCTGCGTTTACTGCATGCCCGAGGAGGGCATGACCTGGCTGCACAAGGAGAAGATCCTGACCTACGAGGAGATCGCGCGGCTCGCGGGACTCTTCGTGCAGATGGGGATCAAGAACATCCGGCTGACCGGCGGCGAGCCGACCGTCCGCGCCGACCTACCGAAGCTTATCCGGATGTTGCGGCCGCTGCTCGGCGAGGGGCTCGAGAGCGTCAGCCTCACGACCAACGGGTTCCGGTTGAAGGAGATGGCCGGCGAGCTGGCCGAGGCTGGCTTGACCCGCATCAACGTGTCGCTCGACTCGCTCGTGCGCGAGAAGTTCCATCGGATCACCCGGCGCGATTGCCTGGAGAAGGTGCTCGCGGGGCTCGAGGAGCTCGAGCGGCACCCGTCGATCCGCCCGATCAAGGTGAACGCGGTGGCCATACGCGGGTTCACCGAGGAAGAGGTGATCCCGTTCGCCGAGCTCTCGCGGCGGAAGGGGTACGTGGTCCGCTTCATCGAGTTCATGCCGCTGGACGCCGACGGCAACTGGCGGCGGGAGCAGGTGCTGGCCGGGCGGGAGATCTTCGAGATGATCGACGGCTGGAAGCCGCTCGTGCCGGTGCAGGTGGATCCGAGCTCGACCTCGCGCGTGTATCGGTTCGCCGACGGCATCGGCGAGGTCGGCTTCATCAACCCGGTGTCGGAGCCGTTTTGCGCGACGTGCGACCGGCTGCGGCTGACCGCCGACGGCCAGATCCGCACCTGCCTCTTCTCGATCGACGAGTGGGACCTGCGTGGACCGCTGCGCGCCGGTGCGACCGATGCCGAGCTCGCCGAGGTGATCCAGCGCGCCGTCGCACACAAGGAGCTGAAGCACAAGATCAACGAGGGCCCCGCTTTCCAGCGCGCCTCACGCTCCATGTCCCAGATCGGCGGCTGAGTCCAAACGAGACTTTCACGGAGAGGTCGGCCGCTGCGCCGCTAGAATGTCGGCGGCATGACAGCGGCCATGGCCTGGCGGGCCGGGCTGGCGTACAGCCGGGCCGGCGTGCGGCGCTGCCAGATGCGGCGCCAGCTCTTCGGGTTCCTGACCGTGCTCTTCTGCCTGCCGGTCGGGCTGGCGCTCGCGCTCAGCGTGGGGTTCCCGCAGGCGCCCTGGCTGGGCCCGACCACGTTCGTGCTGAGCTCGATCACGGTGATCGGCGGCGGCCTGAGCTTGATGGTCGCCGTCGAGGCCTCCGTGCGGGGCGAGACGATCGGCCCGGCGACGGTGATCCGCCGCGCGATCGGTTACCTGCCGCGCTACATCCTGACCAACGCCCACACGACCGTCTTCTACTGGTCGATCATGGGTCCGGCGATCTACCTCGCCGGGACGCTCACGGCCGGTCGGCCGGTCGGCCTGGTCGTCGCCGCGTGGGCGCTGGTCGTCGTGGTCGGCGTCGTCGTCCACCTGCACACCCTCTTCGCGCCGTACATGGCTGTCCACAGCGACCTGCACCCCACCCGCGCGGCGATCGAGGGCTTCCGGCTCGCCCGCAGCCAGTTCGCGCTCTCGGCGGCCACGTTCGTCTCGGCGACGGCCGGCATCGGCGTGCCGCTGCTGGTCGCGATCGGCGCGCTCTGGATCTACGCGACGCGCGAGGGCCCGGCGACGGCGCAGCTCTTCGACGTCGCGCTGCCGTACCTGATGGCTGCGCTCGTGCAGTTGGTGCGACCCGTGATGGTCGCCTCCCTGCACGCCATGTACGAGGACTTCCGGCCGAACGCGGCTTAGGGCTTGACCGCCCGGATCAGGGCGGCGTGGAGCGCGAACGACGTCCGGGCGAGCTCGAACGCGGAGCGGTGCGCGGGCGACGCGCCCTCGAACATGGCGCGGATCCGGTCCGCGCGGTCCGCCGGCGTCTGCATACGCTTCAGCCAGTCCTCGAAGTCGAGCGTTAGCCGCCACTCGACGAGCGTCTCGACCCGCAGGCCGGCCTCGCCCAGGTAGCGGTGCCATTCGGCGACGCTGTGATCGCGGACGTGGCTGGGGTCGCGCCACAGCTCGACCTCGTTGATCCAGGCGTCGAGCGCGCGGTCCGGCGGCGACACCGTGTCGCTCAACAGGAGCTGCCCGCCCCGCACGAGGACACGCGCAACCTCGCGCGCGAACGCCTCGGGGTGCGGGTAGTGGTGGGCCGAATAGCGCGAGGTGGCCAGCTCGACGCTCCCCGCGCGGAGCGGCAGCTGCTCGACGTCGCCACGCACCAGCCGCAGGTTCCGGACGCCCCGTTCGTCGCGCTGGCGCGCCGCCTGGACGAGCATCGGCTCGGTCAGGTCGAGCCCGACGACCAGCTCCGCGTGCGCCGCGAGCGCGAGCGCGACGTGGGCGGCCGCCGTCCCGACGTCGAGCGCGAGACGGGGTCGGAGCGCGGCCGCCTCCGCGGCGATCCGCTCCAGGTCGGCGCCGCGCGCGTGCACCGCCGACGTCACGTAGTTCGCGGCGACCGAGCCGAACTGCTGCTGGACCGAGCCCTTGATGTCGATGGAACGTCTCCTCGATCGTATTCGCCCCGCGGTGTGCTCCGAAATGGCACGCCGCGCCTGCCAGGGACCTAGAGGTTCAGGAGCCGGCGCGACGTCTGGACGGCGAGCGTCGGGCTCGTCAGGACGCGCTCGCGCAGCTCCGCCGGAAGTGTCGGCACCACGCGCGCCATCGACGCCTGCCCCAGCACGATAACGTCCTTGTCGGCGAACGCCCGGATCTTGGCGCCAAGCAGGCGGTCGTGGGCGGGGCCGTCGCCGCGACCGAGGGCGTCGAAGGCTTCGCGGTAGACGATCGCCTCGAGCTCGATCGGCTTCCCTGACCGCTCGGCGGCCGCGCGCAGCGCCTGCTCCGTCAGGTTCTGGGTGGAGATGAGCCCGATCCGGCGGCCGCGCTCGACGGCCGTTTCGACGAGCACGTCGTCGATGGCGAGCACCGGCACGGGGGCGAGCAGCCGGAGCGTCGGGACGAGCGGCGAGTACGCCGAGCAGGTGAGCTGGATCAGGCTGACGCCGGCGTCCCGCACGAGGCCGACGACGCGCGTCATCCGGTCGACGGCGCACGGCCCGACCGATCCGTCCGCCTCGAGGACCATCAGAAGCCCCTCGTCGAGAAGGTTCATCAGGCGGATCTCGGGCGCGAGCCGCTCGAACGCTTCCCGCACCGGTGGAATCGCTAGAGGCGTCGCGTGGATCAGCCCAACAGCCGTCATAGGACGGGATGGTACGATCCCCAGCACTCTACCTGGGGCGTGTCTTCGAACGAAGGCACACTCCGGCCGGCAAGGGGGGACTATGGATCCGGCTACCCGCTTCGAGCTCGGCATCCCGTTCAACGGGATCGTCTTCGGCGTCGGGACGTCGAAGACGGTCGGCCAGCGCGCGAAGGC
>Ga0070741_10013171_pt1 | contig 14693 bp, 16 predicted proteins | sample Coa_R1_4_FD_66440 | JGI IMG/M metagenome (GOLD analysis project Ga0070741, IMG submission 66440) | Surface soil microbial communities from Centralia Pennsylvania, which are recovering from an underground coalmine fire - Coalmine... | ecosystem: Environmental > Terrestrial > Soil > Unclassified ...
CTCGCGCTCATGGCTCGATTCCTGTCGTCGTGCGGCGCCCGCCCGCAAGTGCGTGCGTGTGGACACAACATATAGTCGCGTGCACACACCGTGACGCTCCTGAAGGCAGGGCCTCGCGGCCATCTGGCTGAAGACCAGGGGCGCTAGGGCCGCAGGGCGGAATCGATGAAGGAGCGCACGGCGTCCTCAATGCGCTGACGCGTGGCCTCGGGGGCGTCGCGCAGGGGGCCTTGACCGGTGAGCACGGCTAGGCCGTGGACCGTGGACCACACGGCGTATTCGATTCCAGCGCGGCGGGATTTGTTCATGATGCCCGCATCGACCAGTTCGTCGAGCACTGCGCGCAGCTGGTCAAGTGGGGCGGGATGCTGCTGCGCCGTGGCGTCCGCTGTGCGGTAGGAGTGCTGGTGCGGTAGGGCGAACGCGGTCGCGAAGAGTCCCGGTTGCTCGCGGGCGAAGCGCAGGTACGCCTGGCCGATGGCGCGAAGGCGGCGGCGGGCGGCTGCGGGGTCACCGTACTTGCCACGGACGCGGCTGACGCCGGCGGCCATGCGCGCGGCGAACTCGCCCATGGCCGCTGAGCACACTGCGGCCAGGAGCTCGTCGCGATCGGCGAAGTGCCGGTAGGCGGCGTTGGGGACCACGCCGACTGTGCGCGCCACCTCGCGCAGCACGACGGCGTCCGGGCCCCCGGTGCGGGCCAGCTCGAGTCCGGCGGCGACCAGCCCGTCGCGGACGGCGCCGCGCGGGCGGCGGGTATTGCCGGCGCCGTCGGCCGATGCGTCGGCCGCGGATTCGTTGCTCATCACGGACGCCAAGTTAGTGGACAGCATCCACTGACTCAATTACGGTGGACAGCGTCCACTAAATGGTGGACGCTGTCCACTAACTCGGACGAAGGGGAAGGGGACTCACCATGACCAGCAGGATGACCCCACTGCTCGAGCGCAACGAGACGTTCGCCCGCACCTACACGCCCGTGCCGCTCGGCCTGCCCAGCGCTCAGGTCATCGTCATCGCCTGTCTCGACCACCGGGTCGATCCGGCGATCACGCTCGGACTCAAGCTCGGCGATTCACCCGTCCTGCGCAACGCGGGCGGGCGCGTCACCCAGCCCGTCATCGAGGAGATCGCCTTCCTGGGCTTCCTCGGCCGAAGGCTGGCCGGCGGGCGAATCGCCGACGACCAGCGCGTCGAAGTCGCAGTAATCCACCACACGCAGTGCGGGACCGGATTGCTCGCCGACCCCGCCTTCCGGCACGAGGTCTGCGAAGCGACCGGCGTGGACGAGGCAGCGCTGGAAGCATCCGCCGTCACCGATCCGTACGCGACCGTTGCCGCCGACGTCGAGCGTCTTCTGGCCTCGCCTCTGTTCCCGCCGCGGTTGTACGTGTCCGGGCATGTGTACGAGGTCGAAACCGGACGGGTCACCACCGTGGTGGAGGCCCGACGCCCTTGAGGGGCTGGGAGTCTCAGGATTCAGATAGCGGTGCGGCCACCGTCTGCGGCGATCGTGGCGCCGGTGAGGTAGGCGGCGCGATCGGTGGTCAGGAACAAGATGACCTCGGCGATCTCGCGCGGTGAGGCGAGTCGGCCGAGCAGGGTGGTCGCACCGAACTGCGCGGCGCCCTGCTCCCCGACGGTGGCCAGGACCATGTCGGTGCGCGTCGGGCCGGGGGCGACCGTGTTGACCCTGATCCCGTGCGGGCTCAGTTCGGCCGCCCAGGTGCGGGTGAGTGATTCGAGCGCCGCCTTGGTCGCGCTGTAGACGGGCATGCCGGGCATGCCGATGCGCGCGGCCATGGTGCTGACATTGACGATGCCGCCGAAGCCCTTGGCCACCATGGCGGGCGCAAAAGCGGCGGTCAGCTGGTACGGAGCCCGCACGTTGGCCGCGAACGCCGCGTCGAACGAGGTAGTGTCGAAGAGCTCTGCCTCGTCGGATGCGGCGCCGGCGCCGCCGGACTTCGCGTCCTGGGCGATGGTCGGGCCCATCGGGAACTGCGCCGCGTTGTTGACCAGGATGTCCACCGCGCCGGCCGCCTCGGTCAGGGCGCGCAGCGATCGAGGATCGGTCAGGTCGGCCGCCACGAAGCGCGCGGAGCCGCCGTTCTCGGAGATCGCCTTGACCACGGCCGCGCCGCGTTCGGCGTCCCGGCCGGTGACGACGACCTGTGCGCCGGCGGCCGCCAGCAGTTTCGCCGTCTCGCTGCCGATGCCGCCGGTCCCGCCGGTGACCAGGGCCGTCTTGCCGCTCAATTCCATGAGCTTGCCTTTCCTCGGGAACGATCGGCCGCCGCCCGCGGCCGGATTGGGTTGCAGGATCCACAATGCTCAGCTAAAAGTGGGTTGTCCAATCCAAAACTTGGCGAGGCTCAGGAGCATGAGTACGAGCACGAGCACGCGGAGCTCTTCCGGCCGGCTGACGCGCAAAGGCGAGGCGACCCGGCAGCGGATCGTGGCGGCCGCCGCCCAGCTGATATACGAGCGCGGAGTCACCGAGGCGACGCTGGAGGACGTGCGCGCCGCCGCCGGGGTCAGCGGCTCGCAGATCTACCACTACTTCGCGGACAAGCAGGCGCTGCTGCTCGCCGTGATCGAGTATCAGACCGAGGCGGTGCTGGGCTTGCAGGAACCGCTGTTCGGCCGCATGGACTCGATGGAGGGCCTGCGGCGGTGGCGCGACGCCCTCGTGGAGTATCAGCGGCGTATGCAATGCCGCGGCGGCTGCCCGATCGGCTCGATCGGCGGCGAGGTGGCCGAGAACAATCCCGAGGCGCGTCTGGCCGTCGCCTCCGGGTTTCTGCGGTGGGAAGCGGCCATCCGTGCGGGGCTGAACGCCATGCACGCGCGGGGGGAGCTCGACGGCGACCCGGAGGATCTCGCGCTGGCGGTCCTCGCCGCGCTCCAGGGCGGCCTGCTGCTCACCCAGATCCAGCGGGAAACCCGGCCGCTGGAGATCGCCCTCGACACGATTCTCGACCACGTCGAGTCACGAACTAGACGACCCGGCACGAGCGAGGATTGAGGTCGGTTGGCGGCTCAAGGAGCGGTGAAAGGCGCCCGTGTAACGAGCTGAGGGTTGGCGGGACTAATGGTGCAAGTCCCTGAAGGAGGCTGCCATGTCCACCAACCCCGAAGCCGTCGAAGACGACGCCGCTGCACCGCAGCCGCGTTACGACGATCTGCGCGCGCTGTTCATCAACTGCACCCTCAAGCGCTCCCCCGAGCTGTCGCACACCCAAGGCTTGATCGATCTCAGCGCCGCCATCATGCAGAAGCACGGCGTGCAGGTCGATGTCGTTCGCGCCATCGACCTCGACATCGCCACCGGCGTGTGGCCGGATATGACCGAGCACGGCTGGGCCTCGGACGCGTGGCCCGCGCTGTACCGGGACCGGGTCGTGCCTGCCGACATCCTGGTGATCGCCGGTCCCATCTGGCTGGGCGACAACTCCTCGATCACCAAGAAGGTCATCGAGCGCTTATACGCCTGCTCGCACCTGCTCAACGACGCCGGGCAGTACGCCTACTACGGCCGGGTCGGCGGTTGCCTGATCACCGGCAACGAGGACGGCGTGAAGCACTGCGCGATGAACGTGCTCTACAGCCTTCAGCACTTGGGCTACACCGTTCCACCGCAGGCGGACGCCGGATGGATCGGCGAGGCCGGCCCCGGCCCCTCCTACCTCGATCCGGGCTCCGGCGGCCCGCAGAACGACTTCACCAACCGCAACACCACGTTCATGACCTGGAATCTGCTGCACCTGGCCCGCATGCTCAAGGACGCCGGCGGCATTCCCGCGCACGGCAACCAGCGCGCCGCCTGGGACGCAGGGGCCCGCTTCGACTTCCCCAATCCCGAATACCGCTGACTGCGGCACTCGCCGGCTCCGGCGCCGTGGCTCACCGCGCGCGGCGCCGGGACCGGTTAGAGTGCCGGGCGTGGAGTTGCCCGCCGACGCGGTAATCGTGGCGCGGCTGCGTGCGCGCGACGAGCCGATGTTCGCAGCCCTGTTGGACGCGTGGTCGCCGGGCATGTTGCGTGTCGCGCGCGCGTATGTCGGCGACGAGCACGCCGCGCAGGACGTGGTGCAGGAGGCCTGGCTAGGGGTCCTGCGCGGTATCGACGGCTTCGAGTTCCGCGCGTCGCTGCGCACCTGGACGTACCGGATCCTGGTTAATCGTGCGATCAGCCGGGGCAGCCGCGACGCCCGGGTGATCCCCGCCTCCGCCCTGACCCTGACGGCCGAAGACTACGCGCCGACGGTCGATCCGGCGCGGTTCCGAGGCAGCGACGATCCGTATCCGGGGCACTGGCGCAGCCACCCCGAACGGTGGCCCACCCCGGAAAGCGAGCTGCTCGCCCGCGAGACCCGCCGGTACCTGGCCGCCGCGCTGGAGCGGTTGCCGGCACGGCAACGGATCGTGGTCACCCTGCGGGACGTCGAGGGCTACAGCAGTGAACAGGTATGCGAGATCCTCGCGGTCAGCGCGGCCAACCAGCGCGTCCTGCTGCACCGCGGCCGAGCGGCGCTGCGGGCAGCGCTGGAGGACCACTTCACCCAGGAGGTGCCGGCATGAACTGCGACGAATTCGTCGAACTGGTCACCGCCTACCTCGACGGCGCCCTGGACGCGCACACCGCAGCCCGGTTCACCGAGCACCTGGCCGCGTGTGACGGCTGCGATCGCTACCTGGAGCAGATCCGGCACACCGTCGGCGAGCTGCATCGTCTTCCGGGCGACAGCCTCGCCGGACACGCCCGTGACCGGCTGCTGGCCGCATTCCGCGACTGGCCCGGCTCAGCCGCGCCCTGACGAAAAAACACTCAAGGAAGCGGCCCAGATCACGTAACCCCGCACCCTTATATACGGCGCGATAGCACTGTCTGGATTCAACACGCGCGTGTGCCCGGGGCTCGGCAGCCGACCTCGATTGGACCTGCGATGAACCGGGGACGTTGAATCGGCGTACACCGGCTGAATTCGGCGCGCCCGCAAGGACGCGGAAACATTGCGCGCACGCCCGCCCCTATCGTTTCCTCTGTTCGACGAACGGGAGGGTTGCACAGCCATGAACGGCAGGGCTCGGCCGGCTCCGCGGCGCGGAAGGCAGCCGAAAGCCACTGCGCTGCTCGGCGCTCTCCTGCTCGTCCTTGTCGGCGGCTGCTCGGCGGGCGTCGCGCCGCATCCGGCAACGTCGCCCCGGCCGAGCACCGCCGCGTCGTTCGACGTCGCGGCCGAGAACGCCAAGCCGGGTACGACAGCGTGGGCCATCGCGACATCGGCGATCGGATCTGCACACGCCATCGAGGGTTACGCCGACCAGGTTTCGGTCGCGAGCGGCGCATCCTTCCACCTGTTCGTGTCCACCACCTCGCCGCGCTTCACAGCTATCGCGTATCGCTTCGGCTATTACGGCGGCACGGGCGCGCGGCAGGTTTGGCAGTCCGCCGAGACCGCGGGCCACGTGCAGTCGGCCGCATCGTTCGACCGCTCGACCGCCACCGTCGAATGCCGTTGGCGACCTTCGCTCACGGTCGACACGGCCGGCTGGCCCGAGGGCGACTACCTGATCAAGCTCGTCGCCTCCGACGGCGCCGGGCAGCGCTATGTCCCGATCACCGTGCGCTCGACTCAGACCACCGGGCGGATCGTGCTCGTCGCCGGAGTCACCACCTGGCAGGCCTACAACGGCTGGGGCGGGTACTCCCTCTACGACGGGCCGCACGGCCACTCCGACCGATCCCGCGCGGTCTCCTTCGACCGGCCGTACACCGACTACAACGAGCCCGCGGGCTCGGGCCTGTTCTTCCAGTTCGACCGAGGCCTGGTGTACTTCGCCGAACAGCACGGCCTGTCGGTGGCTTACGAAACCGATCTCGAGCTCGAAACCCACCCGGAACTGATCCGGGGCGCCGCGGCCGTGGTCTCGGACGGACACGACGAGTACTACTCGCAGCAGATGCGCGACACGCTCGCGGCCGCGCGCGACGCCGGCACCAATCTCGCCTTCCTGGGAGCCAACGCGGTCTACCGCCACATCCGCTGGGCCGCGACCGCGCTCGGCCGGTACCGCCTGATCATCTGCTACAAGGAGGCCGCGACCGATCCGCAGTTCGGCACCGACCCCACCCAGACCACGCAGAACTGGCGCGACAGCCCGGACCCACGCCCCGAGAACGCGTTGACCGGCTCGTACTACCAGTGCAATCCGGCGAACGCGGCCTACGTGGTCTACGACGCGAATAGCTGGATCTTCGCCGGGACCGGGACGGACCGCGGCTCGTCCTTCCCAGGGCTCGTATACCCGGAGTACGACCGTGTGGTGGACATCCCGACCACTCCGCACCCGCTCGAGGTGCTCAGCCACTCCCCGCTCGACTGCCAGGGTCGCGCGAGCTATCAGGAGTCCGCGTACTACACCGTTTCGAGCGGAGCCGCGGTGTTCGACGCCGGGACCATGCAGTGGGTATGCGCGCTCGGTCCCGCATGCTTCCCAGTCGCGGTGACCGCCGCGGGTCAGCAGTTCGTGCGAACAGCTACGCTCAATCTGTTGACCGCGTTCGCCGCGGGACCGGCCGGGAAACGGCATCCAGCCACAGACAACACCGCCGCGGACGGCGTCCCGAGCTCGGCGGGCCTCGGGCTGGATTAGATGCGGCGCATCCGAGACTGGGGCTAGAGTGCGCCGTCGCGCCAGGCCGCCCTGGCGCTCGGGTAGATCGGGCGGAAGCCCAATTCCCGGTACGCGCGCGTCGTGTCGGGCACGCAGTACCACGGATCCGCGACGGTCCTTCCCTCGGCCGCGTCCAGGTCCATGCTCTGCCCTACCAGCTCGTGCAGTTCGTACGCCGTCGAGACGCCGTCGCCGCAGACGTTGTACGCGCGGTAGCCGCTCTCCATCGACGGCAGGACCCTGAGAGCCCGGTGCACGGCCTGGGCCACGTCCGCGTGGTGCACCATCGCCATCGGCTCGTGCGCCGCCGCGGTGGCGAAGCGCGGAAGGATGTTCTCAATGTGCGGGTCGCCGTCCCCGTAGACGAAGGCGAGGCGCAGCGCGACGATATCGAGCCCTGATTCCCCGCTCAGCTCGCGCAGCCGCTCCTCGGCCTCCCGCTTGCCCGCCGGATATGCGCGCTGCTGCGGCGTCACGACCGCGCGCAGTTCGTCATCCTCCCGCACCGGCCGGCCGATGCCGGGTCCGTACACGAGGTTCGTGCTGACCTGCACGAAGCGGCGCACCCGCGCTTGAGCGCTTTCCGTCGCCAGCGCCACGGCCGCGTCCCGGTTCACCGCGTACATGTCGTCGTCGGTCACGGCCGGGCCGCGGAAGGTCGCAGCGACGTTGACGACGACGGTCGCCCCGTCCAGCGCCCGCTTGCGGTCCGCGGCCTCCAGCAGGTCGCCGATCACGGCCTGCGCGCCCAGGCCCGTGAAGTGCTCGGCGGCTAGCTGCGTGCGCACCAGCACCCTGATCTGGTCGCCCGGCTCGCGCCAGGACAGCAGCCTCGGCACCAGCCGCTTGCCGACCTGCCCGGTCGCGCCGGTGACCAGGATCGTTTCGTTCGTCATCATCGTGCTCCGTTCTGAGCTGCATTCGGCTTGCACGACCCACCCTGGCGTTCTTCTCCCGCGGGTAGCAGAGACCGGTTTAGCCACGGACTGGCAGTACCTGGCTACCGCTCGGTTCGCGCGCGAGGATGATCGGGTGAATCCGATCGACCTCGCGGCGCTGGCGGACTTCCTGCGGCGCAGCAGACAGCGCATCGACCCGTCCTCGGTGGGCCTCTCCCCGCGTGCCCGGATGCGTACCCCGGGCCTGCGCCGGGAGGACGTCGCGCAGATGGCCGGGATCTCCGTGGACTACTACGCGCGGCTGGAACAGCAGCGCGGCGCCCGGCCCTCCGAACAGGTGATCGGCGCGCTGGCCCGCGCGCTGCGGCTGACCGAGGACGAGTGCGACTACCTGCATCGCCTGGCCGGTTATCCGACGCGGACGCGCGGTCCGGCCCGCCGGCACGTGTCGCCGGGCCTGCTGCTCATCCTGGACCGCCTCGTGGACGCGCCCGCGCAGGTGATCAGCGACACCGGCCAGGTGCTCGCGCGCAACGCCATGGCCGAAGCGCTCCTCGGCGCGCCGGTCCTACCCGGCCGCGCCGGCAACGCCATCTGGCGGATGTTCACCGAGACGCCGCCACGGCTGATCATCAAGGAGCAACTGCCCAGACTGATGGCCAACCACGTCGCCGATCTGCGCGCCACCCACGCCCGCCGCCCAGACGACGCCGAGGTCAACGAGCTCATCAGCGACCTGCTGAAAGCCAGCCCCGCATTCCGCGACCTGTGGGAGCGGCACGACGTCGCGGTGATGCGCGGCACGACGAAGACCTTCGTGCACCCCCAGATCGGCGAAATCACGCTGCAGTGCGAGACGTTGCTTTCCGCCTCAACCTCGGGCGAGCAGTCCTTGGTTCTCTACACCGCACAACCGGGCACCGACAACGTCGGAAAGCTCGAGCTGCTGCGCGTGCTGGGCCAGGAATCCTTCGCCGAGGGCAAAGTCCGTTAGGCCGTGCGGGATCGTCTCCCTGCACCGCTAGGGCCGGAAGTCCCTGAAGCCGAAGCCGTCCGGCCCGTATCCTGGCCCTGACATGACGTCGCTCGAGATATGCCGCGACGTGCAGGAAAAGGCCGCTAGGATCACGCGCATGGACACCACCCATGGCTGCTGAGGCCGACCTGCTCGTCCTGGGCGCCGGGCCCGCCGGGCTGGCAGCCGCCTGGCGGGCGGCACGCCACGGCCAGTCCGTGCTCGTACTCGAACGCGCCGAGAACGCCGGCGGCATGGCCGCCTCTTTCGAGATCGCCGGGATGAGCGTGGACTACGGCAGCCACCGCCTGAGCCCGGCGACACCCCCGCACATCCTCGCCGACCTGCGCACTCTGCTCGGCGCGGACCTGCAGACCCGCTACCGCACCGGGCGGATCCTGCTCGGCGACCGATGGGTGACCTACCCCTTCAAGCCGCGTGAGCTAGCCAAAGCCCTCCCCCGCGCGCCACGAACCAGGGTCGCGCTCGACGCGCTGTCCATGTTGCGGCCCAAGGCTCCCGACGAATCAGAGGCCAGCTATGCGGACCTGATGCGCGCAGGATTCGGCCCCACGCTCTACCAGCTGGTGTACGAGCCCTACGCCCGCAAGCTCTGGGGCGTTTCAGGAGACGAACTCGACGCGGACCAAGCGCGGCGCAAGGCCGGCGCGCCCACCGCCTTCGCCGCCCTGACGCGGGCGGTGCGCGCCGGTCTGGCCGGCGAGTCCCTGGCCTATCTCTACCCCCGGCGCGGGTTCGGCCAGTTGACCGAGACGCTTGCCGACGCCGCGATCATCGCCGGTGCCCGCATCGCGTTGGGCACCACCGTGGAGCGCGTCGAACTGCGCGAGGAGGGCGCGACCGTCACCGCGGCGCGCTCGGAATCCCACAGCGCGGCCGCAGACCGTGTCGGCCGCCGCAGCGCCGAGCCGTGGACGAACGGCGGTACGGTGCGCGCCAGGCACGTCTTCTCCACGCTGCCGCTGCCGCAACTCGCCCGCCTGCTCGTCCCATCAGCCCCCTACGAAGCGCTGGCCGCCGCGAGCGAGTTGCGCTTCCGCGCCCTGCTGCTGGTCTACGCCGTGCACGAGGGCGGACGCTGGAGCGGGCACGACGTGCACTATCTGCCCTCCCCCGCCGCCCCGGTCACGCGCATCTCCGAGCCGGCCAACCACCGCATCAACCCGGACGACCCGAGCGACCGGTCGGTGATCTGCTTCGAGATCCCCTGCCAGGTCGGCGACGAGCTGTGGTCCGCGGACGAAAGGCAACTGGCCGACCTCGTGCAGCAGACGGTACGCGCGTGCGCCCTGCCACCGCTGCGCCTGGCCTGGGTGCAGGTCAAGCGTCTGCGGCACGGCTACCCGGTCCACCACGCCGGCTATCGTGACCATCTGGCGGCACTCGAGTCCTGGATCAACACGCTGCCACGGCTGACCACCCTCGGCCGTCAAGGCCTGTTCACTCCCGACAACGTCCACCACGCCCTGGATATGGGCTACCAAGCCGCCGACGCCCTCGGCACCGATGCCTTCGACCACGAGCGCTGGCAGGCCTCCCGCCGCGAATTCACCGCGCACCTCATCGAAACCTGAGGTCGGTCAGGCGCTAGGCGGGTGGGGGGCTGCCCCGCCTCGCGCTACAAGTCGGGTTCGGAGACCGCGGGGAAGCGGTCCCACGCGCGGTGGGCTCGTCGATCGGCGCCGGCTGCGGCCCGGCGCTCCCGGCAGTCGGACCGTGGTCCCGCGACGGCGGCTTCGGCGGCCTCGGCGACCTCGGCCACCTTCTCCACGATCTTCTTCACCGGTCCGGGCTCGTTCATGGCGCTCCTCTTGCGGTTGCTGGCGGAAGGTCGGTCGGCCCTTGCCGCCGCGCCCTCTGCCCGGGTGCCTGGATGCGAAACCGGCACAACACATGAAAGCGACATTGATCGGCCCACATGGCTCATTGGGACGACAGATCCGCAGCCCACACTGGACGCCGTCGGCTGGCGCGCCGGCGCCGTGGCCGCGCGCTGGCAGGGCCGATTTGCGGCTAACGCTCGAAGAGCTTCCAATGCCCCTCGGAGACGACCTCGATAGCGCCGTCCACGACCTTGACGGCCGTCTCGTCATCGATCGCGTACCCGGGCACCGGCATGCGCGCGGCCCACTTCTCGGCGTCGGCCATGGTGTTCTCCGGGCACGAAGGGTTATCCAGGTGCGGGAAGATCGAGAACTCGACCACGCCCAGCGCACTGTCACCGCCGCCGGCCGGCTTCCAGCCCACGAACTCCTGCCCGACGTGCGGGGCCATCACCATGCTGCCGGCGCTCAGTCCGACGTAGACCGTGTCGCTCAGCGACGGCAGGAGGTCCGCCAGGCCGGACTCGCGCATCCAGTGGTGCAGGTACAGCACGTCGCCGCCGCACACCAGCAGCGCGTCGGTCTTCCGGACCAAGGGGACCCAGTTCTCCTCGGCGATGCTGGGCAGCGCGGTCAGCTCCAGCATGCCGATGGACTTCCACCCCAGCTCGACCATGGGGGTGGGGCTCTGACCGGCGATCTGCCGCCACGTCATGACGGCGGTCCCGGGCAGCATGCCGTACATCGCGGTGGGGATGCACAAGGCAGTGCACTCGGCGATGGGCTTGCCCAGCATGTCGACCAGGGCGTCGCGGATGCTCTGGTTGCTGACGCCGCCGGAGGTCAGGAGAAGCTTCATCGCGCCTTCCTCGTACTTCGAGAGCTGTGATGGCTACGTTAGTCGAGGTTGAGGACGGAGGTGCTCTGTGTGGGTTGTCCCGGATCCCTCGCTGGTCAGTGACGGGGTGGTCCCTGCGGTGCGCGCGGGCGAGCGGATCGAGGCGGCCTTAGTGCTGCAGGCGGAGGGCCGGTTCGGCCAGCGCGAGCAGGCCGACGGCGGGGGTGGCGCGATCAATCCCGCTCCCGCAGATCGGCCGGGGTGGGTGAGCCCCCGCCATCGGATCACCGGCGTCGGCGCGCTGCGCGGCCCGCGCGCCGGCGTCGAGGCCGGCGGGCTGTTCGTGCTATGCGAGGATCCCGCACCGGTGCCCGGCGCCGATTTCGACGCGGCCGGGGACCTGCACCTGACCACGTGGCTGGTGTCCCGATCCGCACGCAGCGCGTGGCTGGTGCGCGCGATCGTGCTGCACACCGCACCGGTCCCGGTCGGTGGATCGTCCGCGGTGCCCGACGCCCCACCGAATCCGGCTCTCGCAGCGCCGCGCGGGACGCGGCTGATGACTGCGGAGCAGTACGTCGACGCGGTTGGCGCGCAGCAGGCCGCCGCCCGCAGCGTCTGGGTGCGCGGCGGAGCGCCGGACTACACGGCGGGCGAGCAGCACCGTGTCGAGCAGGCCGTGGCGCTGGAGCGAGACCCGGTGGGCACCTCGCGCCGCTATCTGCTCGACGTCGATCCCGCACCGCATCCGTGACATGCCGGCCCCGCGCTACCCGCTGCGGCGACCCCTGCTTGGGTCCGGCGGCTGCGGGTGGTCCGCGACCTTCTCGGCCAGGTGCTGCTCCTGCACGGCTTCCAGAGACAGGGTGCGATAGCCGGCGGAGGCGAACAGGACCGTGATCCGGTCCTGCTCGACCTGCAGTACGGTGCCCTCTCCCCACTCGCGGTGGAGGATGGTCGCGCCGACCGGGAACGGGCCCGAGGACGGGGACGAGTCGCGCTGAGCCGAACCCGTCCGGCAGTTGTCGCAGTTCCCGCATACCGGCCCACTCGCTTGGCCGAAGTAGCCGAGCAGGTAGTGCCGCCGGCACCCGCTGGTCTCGGCGTAGCCGCGCATCATCTCCAAGCGTGACTGTTCAAGCTGCCGCTGCTGCTTGGCGAATTCGACCGCCCGCTGCACCGCCGCCTCGGGGCCGCCCCGCGCGCCGACGCGTTGCAGAAGATTGCCGGCGGCCGCCACCCGCCGGCGCGAGAGCCCGCTCTCGCGCTGCATTCAGGCGGCCGACACGGCACCGTGCGCGGCCCGCATCCGCGCAACTTCGCCCAGCGCTTCGACGTCGGGGCTGCTGTGGGTGAGGAAATTTTGCAGCCCGAGATCCTGAAGACGCGTACTGCGGCGGGAAGCGGTCACCGCCGCAAGTGCGAAAGAAACTACCGAGAAGCGGAACAGACGGCACTGGCCTGCCGCCGGAGGTCGACGTGCAGGCGGGCCACGAGGTGGGCGCCAGAGGTCATACGAACACGATCGCAGTGCGCGCCAGGTAAGTCAATAGCCGTAGATTTCGGCTCTTCTGAATTAATACTACCGAAACCCGGGAACGGCAACGAGCCTTCAGCGTTCGACGGTGACCGCGGTCAGATCCACGGGCACTCCGCCCAAGCGCAGCTTGTAATCCTGGGCGCCTTTGAGGAAGTCGAATCGCAGACCACTGTCGAGGCTGCGTTCCACGAGAAGGGAAACGAGCACCACGCCGGGCGCCAGGCTCGACTCGACTGTCAAGGAGGTGTCATATGACATGTTGTAGATATAGGCCGTGTCCCGATGCCGGAGCATGATGGCCGACGCGAGCGGGCGGCCCGAGGCCCGAAGCTCTACGACGTGGCCGGCGTCCGCGGCGGTCAGCCCGGAAAGCATCTTCCTCAGGAAATCGCCGTACGCGGCTACGAATTCGCCTGTCGCCGCGCTGGCGCAGGCCTTCCAGGAGAGGAGCCGTTCCAGCAGGTCGAGCGTCGTCTCCGGCGTCGACACCACCAGTTCCAGCTGCCCGACCGCCTCGATCAACCGGTTGCGCTTACGCAGCACGTCCGCCCGGCGCTTGGAATTGAGGCTTCTGAGATAGCCGTCCGGGGCCTTCTCAATCCTCGGCGCCTGGTCGTATGTCTCGGCGACGGCGGAAGGGGCTCGGCGTAAGATCTCGTCGACCATGGAGTCAGCCGCCGCGGCGTCGCCGGCGAGTCCGGCCAGGTGCGCGCGGTCCCACGGCAGGCCCTCGAACATCCACTCGCCTAGTGCGGCGGCGACCTCCTTCTCGCGTCCCGCGGCCGCGATCGGCCCCATGTAGTCGACGACGTCCAGGCCTCCGGCGAAGGACAGGACGCCGGCGTCGAGTTCGAACGCGCAGAGCCCGACGACACCGTCGGCGTCGAAGACGCCGATTGTCACGAGCCGGGAATCCGGGCTTTTCGCCTGCCGGTCCTCCCACCAGGGCAGCAGAAAACGACTCGTGTGAAAGACGGTCCCGGCCGACGCGGCGAATTCGTTCCACCACGGGGAAGTGAGCATACCCTTACCGAATTCGGCGACAACCTCGACATCACCCATAGGTTTGACCGTCCGCTCCCCACGTCAAGCCGTTGTCTGGTTTATCCGCAGATTGTGAAGTCAGTTGTCCCTCTACGGCATTCCCTTAACGGCTGGCGCGAAAACGCAGACCAGGGTTCCGGCGGCGCGCGCCGGGAGCGGAGCTATGCACGCGCTTATAACTTGTTTTCGACTGGGAATCAGGTGCGAGGCGGAGACGGGAATCGAACCCGTGTGCGAGGCTTTGCAGGCCCCGTCCTAAGCCACTCGGACACTCCGCCGATGAGGGCGACCACGCGCAGCACGGCGCCCAGACGCTCAAGGGCGTTTCAGAAGAGAGGGCGAAACCGCCGCGTCGTCAACGACAGGCGTGCCCGAGACAGCCCGCACACAGCGCGCTGGCCTGCCGTCGCAAATCGACGTGCAGGCGGGCGACGAGCAACTCGCTGCGGACCATGCGATGACTGTGACACTCAGCGCGCACCGCGTCAACGGTCCACCCACTGCCCACTCGCCTAAGTCGGCGGCGGGTTTCCGCCGCCGTACGCAAGATCATCCTTGCTGCTGTACGAGAGTAGCGCGGGCTTTGCGCTGTGCCCTGCGCTCGCGTGCCAGTACCGGGTCGGCGACAGGGACCGCGTCGAGCAGTGTTCGTGTATACGGGTGCTGCGGATTGGTGTAGAGGGTCTCTGCATCGGCGGACTCGACCACTTGCCCGTGGCGCATGACCACCACCCGGTCGCTGACCTGCCGTACCACCGCGAGGTCGTGCGAGACGAAGACCAGGGTCAAGCCGAGCTGTTCGCGCAGGTCCGCGAGCAGGCGCACCACCTGG
>Ga0070741_10013172_pt1 | contig 14693 bp, 13 predicted proteins | sample Coa_R1_4_FD_66440 | JGI IMG/M metagenome (GOLD analysis project Ga0070741, IMG submission 66440) | Surface soil microbial communities from Centralia Pennsylvania, which are recovering from an underground coalmine fire - Coalmine... | ecosystem: Environmental > Terrestrial > Soil > Unclassified ...
AGTACGTTTCGGGCTGGGGGTGAACGTCGGGATCGCCGTAGACCTCGCTCGTCGATGCGATGAGGAAGCGCGCGCGATGCTTCTTTGCCAGCCCCAGCGTGTGGTGGGTGCCGTACGACCCGACCTTGAGCGTGTGCAGCGGCAGACGCAGATAGTCGATCGGAGACGCGGGCGAGGCCAGGTGATAGACGAAGTCGATCGGCTGATCCAAGAAATAGGGCTCGATGATGTCCAGGTTCAGGTGGACGAAGCGCTCGTGCCGGATGTGTTCGATGTTGGCCAACGAGCCGGTCTCAAGGTTGTCGACGCAGATCACTCGGTGTCCGCGTCGTAGCAACTCGTCACAGAGGTGAGAGCCCAGGAAGCCGGCGCCCCCCGTCACTAGGCAGGTGGCCATGGGCCGGGAATCTACAGCGGGCCAGCACCCCGCGTGGCTGCCATGGGCACTAAGCGCTTCGCTCGCGCAATACGATGTGCGCCCACATGGCGGCAAATCGGTTCATAGAGCGACTCAACACGCAGGTGGGCAACGAGTTCGGCGCCCAGCAGCAATACATCGCAAACGCGGTCTACTTCGACGGTCGCACCCTGCCCCGGCTCGCGACCTTCTTCTACGGCCAGGCGTTGGAGGAGCGCAACCACGCGATGATGATGGTGCGCTACCTGCTCGACTCGGGTGCGGAGGTGACGATCCCGGGGGTGCAGGCGCCCGAAACGGAGTTCGCCGACATCGTGGCGCCGGTCGCGCTCGCCCTCGAGCAGGAGAAGCGCGTCTCGGATCAGATCGCGGCGCTGGCCGCGGTGGCCCGAGAGGAGAACGACTATCTGAGCGAGCAGTTCGTGCAGTGGTTCCTCAAAGAGCAGATCGAGGAGGTCTCGACCATGTCCTCGCTGCTGTCGGTGGTGGAGCGCTCCAGCGACGCGCCCATGTTCATCGAGGACTACCTCGTGCGCGAGCAGGCACGGGAGCGCGGACCCGACCCTACTGCTCCGCCTGCCGCCGGAGGAGCGCTCTAAGTGCCTGTCTCAGGACCTCAGAGGAAGGCTTCGCGAACCGCCCGCTGCCCAGCGCCGGCGCGCTCGAGGAACGAGTAGGTGCCTCGATCGCGCAGCTCAAGGGCCGCCTCTCGCAATTCGCCGAGCGCCGCGAAGGCAAATGCTCCGCCCACTGACACGCGGCTCACGCCGAGCTCTCCCAGCTCGGCTATCGAGGGTGCTCCCGCTCGGGCGAGGACGTTCACGGGCTTTGCCACAGACTTGATCACGCGGGCAATGTCGCCGGCGCTCGTCAGCCCGGGGGCATACAGCACATCGGCGCCCGCCTCCTGGTACGCCTGAAGGCGGGTGATGGTGTCCTGTAGATCGGGACGGCCGCGGATGTGGTTCTCGGCCCGCGCCGTCAGCACCAACGTCTGGGAGCCCCCGTGGGCGGCCTGCGCCGCGGCGGCGACACGCGCCCGGGCCGCGTCCAGCTCGTAGATCGGATCATCGAGATCGTCGGTGAAATCCTCGATCGAGCAGCCGGCCAGCCCGGTCTGAAGGGCCAGCGTCACCGTCTCGGCCACGCCCTCGGGATCATCGGCAAACCCATTTTCCAGGTCGGCTGATACGGGCAGATCGGTCGCCGCGACGATGCTCGCCGAGTGGGCGAGCGCTTCGTCGCGCGTCACCGAGCCGTCAAGTCGCCCCAGCGTCGCGGCATGACCGCTGCTGGTTGTCGCCAGCGCGTCGAATCCGAAGGACCGCATCAGCTTCGCCGAGCCGGCGTCCCACACGTTCGGCAGCAGCAGCGGTCGGCGCTCGCGGTGTAGGTCCAGGAATCGCTTCGCGAGATCGTTCGCCATGGGGGCAGCGTAACTAGCCGGGCGCCCGCGCGGACCGCCGAACGTAGTGGGCATCGCCCCGGCGGATCGTGACCTTCTCCGAGTCGAGGTGCTCGAGCAGTGCCTGGGCGAACTTACGCGACGTTCCGAATTCGTCGCGAAGCTGGGCCAGCGTGACCGCGCCGCCGTGCTGCTCGGCCAAGGCGACGACCCGCCGCTGCGCCTGATCGAGCACGTCACGGTGGTAGTGCAGCGTCCGCGACACGCGGACCACGCGGCCCGCGGCCCGCAGCGCGGCCAGATCGCCGCTGTCAAGCTCGCTGTCGAGGGGCGGCGTGAGACCGGCATCTAGGAGGCGCTTCTCGAGCGCAAGTGCGGTGGGTGAGAGCTCCGCGCGCACCACGCGCTTCCGCGAGTGGTCCTCGCGGAGCTCCTCACCCCCGCTTTGAGCATCTTCCTGGCCGGCCGGCTCAGTTTCCTCCCCCCACTCAAGCCGCTCCAACCGCGCCAGGAGCTCGCGCGAGGGACCGTGGCGGCGCGGCGCCGCGTCGAGCACCACGCCGCCGCCGAGTGTGTCGGGAGGAGCGATCCGGCGGATCACGACCCGGTCCCCGGCCAGCGGCATCAGTGGCTGTTCGAGTCGCACTTGCCAGAAGCGTCCTCCCAGCCACGCGAGGCGTGCGGGAGCCTCGCGCGTTCCATGATGTACCTGCACACGCTCGCCGGAGGCGGGTTCGGCGTCCGGCTCCCACCGCAGCGCAGCGTCCATCCGATACGTCGGCGCGATGTCCGGTTGCGCGCTGGCGAGCACGTCGCCACGCGCCACGTCGGTTACGGCGGTGCCGGTCAAATTGACCGCCACACGCTGTCCAGCCGAGGCGCGCGTGACCGGCTGATCGTGCACCTGGACTCCGCGCACGCGCACGCGTCTGCCGGTCGGCAGCAGCACGAGCTCGTCTCCACGCCCCACCTCGCCCGACCACAGCGTGCCGGTGACGACCGTCCCGGCCCCGCGGATGGTGAACACTCGGTCGACGTGAAGCCGCGACACGGCATCGGGTACGGCTTCGCCCGCGCGACCTCTGACCTGAAGCGCTGCCTGATCGAGTGCCCCTCGCAAATCCCCGACCCCTTCCCCGGTCCGGGCGGAAACGGGGATGACCGGGATGCCGGGCAGAAGCTCCGCCACCTCAGCGGCCGCGACCACGGGATCGGCGGCATCGCTCTTCGTGATCGCGGCGACGCCTACCTCTACCGCCAGCGCGCGCAAGACCGCCGCGTGCTCCCGCGTCTGGGGCATCACGCCGTCGTCAGCGGCGACCGTCATCAAAAACAGGTCGATCCCCGTGGCGCCGGCCACCATCGTGCGCACGAACCGCTCGTGACCTGGAACGTCGATCACCGACAGCCGGCGACCCGAGGGCAGCTCAAGCTGCGCGTAGCCGAGCTCAATCGAGATTCCCCTGGCCCGCTCCTGCGGCAACCGATCGGTGTCCACACCGGTGAGCGCCCGAATCAGCGCTGTCTTGCCGTGGTCGATGTGCCCCGCCGTGCCCAGCGTCAGCGGCGCAGCACTCATGGCAGCTCGCTTCTCACCTGCTCAGCGCGCGCCGGACCGTCACGATCGCGACCTCGATCTCTTCGTCGGTCAGCGTGCGCGGATCAAGCAGCACCCGGCCGTCATGGATCCGTGCGATCAAAGGCGGCCGCCCGTCACGCAGGGAACCCACGAGCGCGATCGGCTCCTCGCCTGCGACAGCGACCGCCGGTCCCTCGAGCTCGAGAAGCGGCAGGGCTCCTCCGCCCACCGTCGCCGATGACCGGACGATCTCGGCTCCAGGACCGACGCCGCGTGCAAGCCGCTGCGCACGCCGCGCGAGCGTCGCCTCGTCGGCGGCGAGCATCGCGAGCGCCGGAATCTCGCGCCACGGCTGCTCGGGGTCGCGGTAGAGGACCAGAGTCGCCTCGAGTGCCCCCAGCGAGAGCTTGTCGATGCGTACCGCTCGGGCCAACGGATGGGCGCGCGCGGCCGCGATCGCGTCGCTGCGGCCGACCATCAGCCCCGCTTGGGGCCCTCCCAGCAGTTTGTCCCCCGAGCAACACACGATTGCCGACCCGGCCGCGACCGACCGCTTGAGCGCCGGCTCTTCGGCCAGGGCCAGCGCGGCATGAGGGGTGCTTGACCCCGCCGGGAGGGCTGCTGCTGGATCGGCGAGGACGCCCGAGCCGACATCGTCGATCACCGGCACTCCGAGCTCGCATAGGGCCTCGATCGCGACCTCCTCGACGAACCCGACCGTGCGGAAGTTCGATTGGTGCACGCGCAGGATCGCGCCAACCTGCGCCTGCGCCCCCGCAAGGGCTCGCTCGTAATCGGAGAGGCGCGTGCGGTTGGTGGTCCCCACCTCCAGCAACTGGGATCCCGACTGGGCCACCACTTCGGGGATTCGAAACCCGCCGCCGATCTCCACCAACTGGCCCCTTGAGACGGCGATGGCCCGACCGGGGCCGGCAAGTGCAGCGGCAGCGAGAAGCACCGCCGCCGCTCCATTGTTGACCGCGATCGCCGCTTGCGCCCCGGTGAGCTCGCACAAGAGCCCCTCGACATGGGTCTGGCGGCTTCCGCGCCGCCCACTGTCCAGGTCGAGTTCGAGATTGGAGTAACCGAGCGCCGTGGCCGCAACCGCCGCGCGCGCGGGCGCTGCCAACGGCGCGCGCCCGAGGTTGGTGTGAATGATCACGCCGGTGGCGTTGATCACCGGCTGCAGCGACGCTGCGTCAAAGCTTTCGAGCAGGTCGCGGGCCCTCGGAACGAGGTCGAGGCTGGGCTCGGCACCGACCCGCACGGCCGCGCGATGCTCGTCGATCGCTTGACGGGCGGCCTTCACCCGCAGCGCGTGCGGCCCGTTCAGTTTGCTCGCGAGCTCATGGACCGAGGGCAGCGCCCTCAGCTCGGCTTCGACGGCGTGACGCCCTGCACCCACTCGCCTTCCTCCTGCTTCCAGATCGGGGCCTCCGATTTGAGTCGGTCGATAATTTCGTGCGCAGCCGCGAAGGCCTCGGCGCGGTGAGGCGCCGAGACGGCGACCACCACCGAGGGCTCGGAGAGCGGCACGGTGCCCACGCGATGCTCGACTGCCGCCGCGCAGAGGTCATGCTTGTCGGTCGCCGCGGAGACGATCTCTGAGATCTTGGCCATGGCCATATCTCCATAGGCCTCGTATTCGAGCTGCGCGACATCCCTGGTAACCCCCTCGAAGACGACGACCGCGCCGGCGCGGGGGTCACGGACGCGGCTCAACAGGGAATCGAGCGCGATCGGCTTGGAGACCAGCGCGACGTGGACGGTGGCCGAGATCGGCCCTCCGCCGGATACCGGCGGGATCAGCGCGAGCTCGTCTCCAGAGTTCAGCGCCGTGTCGGGCGCCGCGTATTCGCGGTTGACCGCCAGCACCGCCTTCACGTCCCCGATCAGCCCTCCCATCCGCTCGAGCGCGTCGGAAACCAATGCACCCTCAGGAACCTCTAGCTCGATCTCGTCCCGGCCCGCGCGTTCGCGCAAGGTGGCGAACAGTCGGACGCGGACGACCATTCACAGAAGCCTAGTGGCCACCGGCACACCTCTCGCTTATGCTCTTGGACGGTCGACCGCAGCCAACAGCCGTTGACCGGAAAGGCGCCTCTTGACTGAGACATCAGATGTAGCCGTCGTCGGCGGCGGGGTTGTCGGTTTGGCCACCGCGCATGCGCTGCGCGACCGTGGCGCGACGATCACCGTCTACGAACGCGGGACGTGCGGAGGTAGTCAGTCCGGAGGTGAATCACGGATTTTCCGTCACCTTCATGACGATGTCCGACTGATCGAATTCGCCCGGGAAAGCCGGTCCATATACAGAGAATGGGAAGAAGCGTTCGGGACCCAGCTTGTGGTGGACAACGGAGTCGTTTGGCTGGCTCCCGACGTGACGGATTACGTGGGTCAACTCACCGCCGTCGGTGTTCAAGTCGAGACGCTGGCGCCGGCAGACCTCCAAGAACGGATGCCCGCGCTGGCGCCATACGAGGGTCCCGCTTTTCTCGACCTGGACGGGGGTGCGATCCGAGCGGCGGCGGTCATCAGAGCCCTTTCCAGCCACATAGCGGGCACGTTCGTCTCCGATGAGGTCTTGACGATGTGGTCGACACGACACGGATCCGTCGAGATCCGGACCAACGGAGGCCGCGGCGAACACAGTTGCGCTGTCGTTTGCGCCGGTGCCGACACGGCCCGATTGGCGCGTGGAGTGGGAGTCTCCATTCCAGTCCAACTCGGCCTCCATGGGAGGGTGACGTTCCCAATGCAGGATGACCTTCCCGCGGAAGCGCCCTGCATGGTCGACGTCACTGACTGTTTCCGCCCGGGCGGCTCTTACGGCACACCCACCCCCGGCGCCCGGGAGTATTCAATTGGCGTCGAGGGAAACGGCCGCATCCCGGTGCGTGAAGACCTCAGCGGGATCGAGCCGTCTCGTCTCGAGTCTGTCACGGCGGGTGCAGTGGACTATGTGAGGTCCGCGTTCCCCGGGCTCGTCCCGACACCCCTTTCCTTTCGCCATTGTTGGGTAACTGGGCTGCCGTGGAACGGCGATGCGATCGGGGTCTGGGAGGCCGATCAAACTTATTTCGTGGCCGGCGACAACATGTTCAAACACGCTCCGGCTCTCGGACGTGCTCTCGCTTCAGCTGCCCTCGACGGAGTCCTCGCGGATGACCTTCGCCCGGAGGCCCGGCTCGGTGGAGCAGTCGCCTTCGAATCAGCCCCTGCGCCCGACTTCGGGTGACAAGTGGGCCGAACCACACGCGGCCCGCGCCCGATCGGGGGGCGGCCGCGACAACAAGGGTTAACTGAAGGCTAATGCCACGAATGGCCGAATCCGGCGTTATGCTCGCCGGCGAAGATCAAGGAGGACTCCGTGCATAGGTGGACCAGAGGATTCGCAGCACCTGTCAGCGTCGTGGCCCTTGCCGTCGCGGTTGCGGCGTGCGGGAGCAGCAGCAATAACTCGTCGACCAAGACCTCTCACACAACGTCGGGTAGTTCATCAGCGTCGGCGTCAGGGTTCACCATGCCCGCCAAGAACGCGTCCGTCGCCGCCTTGGTCCCGAAGTCGATCAAGTCCAAGGGCACGCTGACGGTGGCAAGCGACGCGACCTACGCCCCGGACGAGTTCCTTGCCTCCAATGGGCACACGGTCATCGGTATGGACGCCGACCTCAGCCACGCGCTGGGGGCGCTGATGGGGCTCAAGGTGAACTTGGTCAACGCGACGTTTGCCACGATCATCCCGGGCCTCGCGGCCGGCCGGTACGACATGGGTGCATCGTCGTTCGGGGACACCAAGGCGCGCGAAAAGACGGTCGATTTCGTCGATTATGCGTTCGTCGGGGAGTCGTTCTACACCAAATCGAGCGGAGGGACCTCGATCGGCAGCATCGCCGACATCTGCGGCAAGACAGTTTCGGTCGAGAGCGGCACCACCGAGGAGGCCGACGCAAAGACGCAAAGCGGCAAGTGCACGAAGGCCGGTAAGAAGGGCGTGAAGGTGCTCGTTTTCGACACCCAGACCGAGGCCAACCTCGCAGTGTCCAGCGGTCGTGCCCAGCTGGGCTTCGCCGACACGCCGGTTGCCACCTATCAGGTCAAGAAGTCCAACGGCGAATTCAAGGTGGTCGGAGCACCCTATGCCCCTGTCCCGTACGGCCTGGCGATGCCCAAGAACGGCCTCGATAAGTCGGTGCTGGCGGCACTCAAGGTTCTCGTAAACGACGGCACGTACAACAAGATCTTCAGCAAGTGGGGCCTGCGGGGGATCGAGATCCACCTCTCGAAGGTCAAGATCAACGGCGCCACGAGCTAGCCGAACGCGCGACACTTCGATTTAGAGGTGAGCGCTCCCGAACTGACTGAAGAGCAGCACGCCGACCGGCCGGAGGAGATCAAGGCCGTCCCGGTTCGGCATCCGGGGCGCTGGATCGCGGCGGCGATCATCCTGCTGTTCGTCGCGGCGGCCGTCAGGTCGATCGTCACCTCCCAGGGGTTCCAGTGGCACGTCGTTGGTCACTACCTGTTCGACTCGCGCATCCTGCACGGCGTATTGGCGACGCTCTATCTGACCGCCTTGTGTCAGGCAATCGGGATCGTGCTTGGGGTGATCGCGGCGGTGATGCGCCTGTCACCCAACCCGATCGTGTCGGGTGCCAGCTGGCTGTACATCTGGTTCTTCAGGGGGACCCCTCTGCTCGTCCAGATCCTGTTCTGGTACAACATCGCCGCGCTTTTCCCGACGATTTCGTTGGGGATCCCGTTCGGGCCGTCCTTCGTTCACGCGCACGCGAACACGATCATCACGCCGCTGGTGACGGCCATGCTCGGGCTTGGGCTCAACGAAGGCGCCTACATGTCCGAGATCGTGCGAGCGGGGATCATCTCCGTTGACGAGGGCCAGACTCTCGCGGCGCAGTCGCTTGGTATGAGCCGGCTTCAGATCATGCGGCGGATCGTGCTGCCGCAGGCGATGCGCGTGATCATCCCACCGACGGGCAACGAGACGATCTCGATGCTCAAGAACACCTCGCTGCTGATCGTGGCCTCATATGGCGAGCTGCTTTTCTCGGCCCAGTCGATCTACGACGTCAACTACAAGGTGATCCCGCTGCTGATCGTGGCGAGTATCTGGTACCTGGCGATGACCAGCGTCCTCTATGTGGGTCAGTACTTCATAGAGCGACGTTTCGGGCGCGGCTTCACGCGCGCCGAGCGGGCTACGATGCGAGCTCGCTGGCTGACCTTCGAACGCGGGGGCGCAGCGGGGCCTGTCACATGACAGCGATGGTCAAAGCCGAGGGCGTCCACAAACGCTTCGGGCGGCTGGAGGTGCTGAAGGGCATCACGCTCGAGGTCGATCGCGGCGAGGTGATGTGCATCCTTGGCCCGTCCGGCTCCGGCAAGTCGACGTTTCTGCGCTGTATCAACCACCTCGACAAGATCAACGCCGGCCGGCTGTACGTCGACGGAGACCTGGTCGGCTACCGGGAGCGGGGGGGCAAGCTGCATGAGCTGCCCGAGCGCGAGGTCGCACGCAAACGTGCGCAGGTGGGGATGGTCTTCCAGCACTTCCATCTTTTCCCACACATGACGGCGCTCGAGAACGTGATGCTGGCGCCGGTGCAGGTGGCGAAGGTCTCGCGTGACGAGGCTCGCAAGCGCGGACAAGACCTACTTGCGCGCGTCGGGCTTGCCGACAAGGTAGCCACGTACCCGGTGGCGTTGTCGGGTGGCCAGCAACAGCGGGTGGCTATCGCCCGGGCGCTCGCCATGCGCCCCAAGCTGATGCTCTTCGACGAGCCCACCTCGGCACTCGATCCCGAGCTGGTGGGGGAGGTACTCGAGGTCATTCGGCAGCTAGCACGCGACGGGATGACCATGATCGTGGTAACGCACGAGATGGGATTCGCGCGCGAGGTGGGCGACAAGGCGGTGTTCATGGACGACGGGGTCGTGGTCGAGTCCGGGAAGCCACAAGACGTACTCGGTTCGCCCAAGCAGGAGCGGACAAGGGCGTTCCTCTCGAAGGTGCTTTAGAAAAAGGGCTTCCGGCCGCCTGCCGTTCGGCGGGCGAGGGTAACCTCCGGCAATGGCCACAACCCCCGAGCACCGCACCATCGCGCCCATCACGGGACCCGAAGACGAACGGCGCTTCACGGACTCAGGGATCGAGGTCAAGCCCCTTTACACCGAATCCGACCTGTCGGCCGACGTCGATAAGCGGCTAGGTGAGCCGGGCGGGTACCCGTTCACGCGCGGCATCCATGCCGATATGTACCGCGGCCGCCTGTGGACGATGCGTCAGTACGCCGGGTACGCGAGCGCCAAGGAGTCCAACGAGCGCTACCGCTACCTGCTCGAGCATGGCTCTACCGGGCTGAGCATGGCCTTCGACCTGCCGACGCAGCTCGGACTTGACTCAGACGATCCGCGCTGCCTGGGCGAAGTCGGCCGCACCGGGGTCGCCATCGACACGATCGACGACATGCGGATCGCATTTGACGGCATCCCGCTTGATCAGGTTTCGACCTCGATGACGATCAACGCCCCGGCCGCCGTGTTGCTGCTCCTTTATGAGCTGGTGGGCGAGGAGCAGGGAGTGTCTCCCGAGCAGCTTCGCGGCACGACCCAGAACGACATCCTCAAGGAGTACATCGCCCGCGGCAACTTCATCTATCCCCCGGAGGGGGCCATCCGCCTGACCACGGACCTGTTCGCCTACTGCAACGAACGGGTTCCTCGGTGGAACACGATCTCCATCTCCGGTTACCACTTCCGCGAGAAGGGCTGCTCGGCGGTCCAGGAGGTGGCGTTCACGCTCGCCAACGGCATCGCCTACGTGCAGGCGGCGCTCGCCGCGGGGCTCCAGATCGATCGCTTCGCACCCCGCCTGGCGTTCTTCTTCAACGGCCACAACAACGTCTTTCAGGAGGTGGCCAAGTTCCGCGCCGCGAGGCGGATGTGGGCCCACATCATGCGCGAGCGCTTTGGCGCAAACGATGAGCGCTCCTGGCTGTTGCGCTTCCACACGCAGACTGGGGGCGTCACGCTCACAGCGCAGCAACCGGAGAACAACATCGTCCGCGTGGCTCTGCAGGGTTTCGCGGCGGTCTGCGGCGGGACCCAGTCGCTTCACACCAACGGCTTCGACGAGGCGCTGGCCCTGCCCACCGAACGCGCCGCCAAGATCGCGCTGCGTACTCAGCAGATCCTGGGCTACGAGTCCGGCGCGACTGACACCGTCGACCCGTTCGCAGGGTCTTACTTCGTCGAGGCACTCACCGACGAGATCGAAGACCGCGCCCGCGAGCTGATCGCCAAGATCGACGAGCTAGGGGGTTCGATCAACGCGATCGAATTCATGAAGGGCGAGATCGAGGAGTCGGCATTCGGCTATCACGAGCGCTATCGCAGCGGCCAGGACGTCGTGGTGGGCGTGAACAAGTTCGTCGAGGAATCGGTCGAGGTGCCGGACATCCTCCGCGTCGATCCCGAATCCGAACGCGACCAGGTGCAGCGGCTGAAGGCGTTCAAGGCCGACCGCGACCAGTCACTGGTGCAGCGGCGCCTGGAGGAGATCAGGGACTGCGCCCGTGGGAGCGAGAATCTCCTGCCGGTGCTGCGCGAGGCGCTGCGGGACCGCTGCTCGCTGGGTGAGGCCTGCGGCGCGATGCGCGACGTCTTCGGCGAATACAAGCCGACCTTTTGATCCGCGTTTTTTTGGCCGGTGCGACCGGTGTGATCGGATCGCGGCTCGTGCACTTGCTGGTCGCACGCGGCGATGCCGTAGCGGGGATGACGCGTTCCGTGGAGAACACGGGGATGCTGCGAGACCTGGGCGCCGAGCCGGTCGTATGCGACGTCTACGACGCCGATGCGCTCACCAGCGCGGTGAGTGCATTTGAGCCCGACCTCGTGATGCACCAGCTGACCGACCTTCCGGACGACATGAAGCGGCTCGCGCTCTACGTCAAGCGAAACAACCGGATCCGCACCGAGGGCACGCGCAACCTCGTAGCGGCGGCCCGCACGGCGGGCGCTAAACGCATGCTGGCCCAGAGCATCGCTTTCAAGCCGCCGGGCGTGGGCCGTTCGATCGCGGAGCACGAGCGCATGGTGCTCGACTTCGGCGGTGTTGTGCTGCGCTACGGCTGGTTCTACGGTCCCGGCGCCTATTCGGCCGAGGGTCGGCTCGTGCCGCGGCCTCGGATCCACGTCGACGAGGCGGCTCGACGGACCGTGGAACTGCTCGATGCCCCCTCCGGCGTGGTGGTGGTCGCAGAGTCCGCGTAGGGCTTTGCACCACGCTTCGCGGACTCGGCGCAGCTTTTTGTGCAGAGCCCGAGTAGGCGAGCCCGCATACCTACGGTCAGCGGGAAGGACTCCTTCGCGGTCGCACGAAACGGTTAGGCATGCGCGAGTCCAAGGCAAGCAGGACCCTTCTCAAGTCCCCGCCGGAGCTGTGGTCGGAGGTCTCGACCGCGACCTCTCTTCAGCGCCACATGGATCAGTTCGGCGAGATCCGCATCACCAAGCTCGAGCCCGAAACCGCCGTCGCCTGGGAGGGCGAGCACGCTCGCGGCACGATCACACTCGAGGTATCGGGCTGGGGAACGAAGGTAAGCCTGACCGCCGAGCCCACGGGGAACGGCGCTACGGACGCGACCAAACCCGAGGCGGCGAGCCAGGCTGAGCCGCAACCTGCCGACGATCGGGTCAAGCCGGCGGGTCTCGGCGAACGCGCTGAGCCGCAGCGCCTGGATGGGCGCGCGGAGCCGCGGCGGCTGGGCACTCGCGTCGAGCCGGAGCGCCCGGACATCCGCGTAGCGCCGGAGGGCCTGGGCACTCGCGCCGCGCCGGAGTCCGCCGGCCGTCCGGTCGAGCCCGAGCCCACGACGAGCGTCAAGCCGCCCGATGACGCGTCAACCCAACGTCCTCGCTGGGGCCGGCGGGTGGCGGAAGCGTTCAGGAAGTGGCTCAGCCCTCCGTTGGAGGAAGACGCGGTGCCGTCAGCTCCTAGCCCCGCTCAGGAGCCCGAACACCCGGCGGCGGAGCCCGGACATCCGGCCGCGCGGTCGACACACATAGTGCCGGAGCGCGACCGCCCTGTTGCCTCACCAAAGCTCCCGGCGACCTCAGACCCCAGTCCTCAGCAGGAGCCACCGCCTCAGATCGACGAAGCATCGACGGCCGCCCTCGATGCGACGCTGGACAGCCTGGGCCAGGCGCACCACCGCCCCTTCTCACGGGCGTAGCCTGGCGCCGGGCAGGGATGCCCGGCGCAACCGACCATGCGGCTCGGCCCGCTCGGCATCCGGCCTCGCCAAAACGGGCCGGCCGCATGTCGCCCGGCTGGACGACGGCGCCGCAGGCGCCGGCCCCTCACTAGACTCGCGCGCCACGATGCGCGTCAAGGCGCCCGAGACCTACGAAGAGAAGCTCGCCCAGCTTCAGGAGATACGCGACGAGGCGGTCCACGCGGGCAGCCAGGCCGCGGTGGCCAAGCAGCACGAACGGGGCAAGTTCACCGCGCGAGAGCGGGTTGACAAGCTGCTCGACCAGGGCTCCTTCCAGGAGCTCGACACGTTCGTGCGCCACCGCACCTACGACTTCGAAATGCAGAAGAACCAGCCCTACGGCGACGCCGTCGTCACCGGTCACGGCACCATCGACGGTCGACGTGTATGCGTCTTCAGCCAGGACTTCACCGTCTTTGGCGGCTCGCTGGGGGAGGTGATGGGCGAGAAAATGTGCAAGATCATGGATCTCGCGGCCCGGATCGGCTGCCCCGTGATCGGGATCAACGATTCGGGGGGTGCTCGGATCCAGGAGGGAGTCGTCTCGCTGGGCGCCTACGGCGACGTATTCGTGCGCAACGTCCGCTGTTCGGGGGTGATTCCCCAGATCAGCCTCATCATGGGCCCATGCGCCGGAGGAGCGGTCTACTCGCCGGCCATGACCGACTTCATCTTCATGGTCAAGGAGACCTCACACATGTTCATCACCGGCCCCGACGTGATAAAGGCGGTCACGGGCGAGGCGGTCGGCTTCGAGGAGCTGGGTGGGGCCATGTCGCACAACGCCAAGTCGGGCGTCGCGCACTTCGCGTGCGATGACGAGTATCAGTGTCTGGAGGACACCCGCTACCTGCTCTCGTTTTTGCCGCAGAACAACCTCGAGACGGCGCCCAGGGTGCAGCCCACCGACGACCCGGACAGGCAGGAGCCCGAGCTTGACCACGTGGTGCCCGACAACCCCAACAAGCCCTACGACATGCGCGACGCGGTTCGGCTGATCGTGGACGACGGCGATTTCTTCGAAGTCCATGAGCACTACGCCCGCAACATCGTGTGCGGCTTCGCCCGCCTTAACGGATACGCGGTTGGCGTCGTCGGCAACCAGCCCTCGCAGCTCGCGGGCGTCCTAGATATCGACTCCTCGTGCAAGGCCGCCCGGTTCGTGCGCACGTGCGACGCGTTCAACATCCCCCTGATCACCTTCTGTGACGTTCCGGGCTTCTTGCCCGGCACCAACCAGGAGTGGGGCGGCATCATCCGCCACGGCGCCAAGCTCCTCTACGCCTATACCGAGGCCACCGTGCCGAAGATCACGATCATCACGCGCAAGGCATATGGCGGCGCGTATGACGTCATGGCCTCCAAGCACATGCTCGCGGACTTCAATTTCGCCTGGCCGACGGCAGAGGTCGCGGTGATGGGGCCGGATGGGGCGGTCAACATCATCTATCGCCGGGACATCAACGCCTCGCCGACGCCCGACAACCGCCGTCAGAAGCTGATCAACGACTACCGGGCTCACTTCGCCAACCCCTACGTGGCCGCCGAGCGCGGCTACCTCGACGACGTGATCGTCCCCCACGAAACGCGACCCAAGATCATCATCGCGCTGGAGACGCTTCAGACCAAGCGCGAAGTGGGTCCGCGGCGCAAACACGGCAACATCCCTTTGTGAAAAGGCGCGCTTCCGCGCGCTTTTGACACATGTTGGGTCTTGATTGGTTACAGGGACCCGGGCCATTCTTGGGTGTGGCGGGTTTATGTCCATCGTGTTTCGGAAACCGAAACTGAATCGACAGCGCGCAGGTCATGCACGAGGGTGACGCGGTCCTCGCCGATCTGAGAATGGTGCTGGAACGTGCGGCGCCGACAGGCGAGCTGAGGAGCTACAGCCTCACCGTCTGCGCCTTCACCCTTGCCTCGCGCCACGCCTCAAACGCCGCCGTGGCCACCGCGAGGTCCTGGATTGCCAGGCCGGTCGAATCGAAC
>Ga0070741_10013173_pt1 | contig 14693 bp, 14 predicted proteins | sample Coa_R1_4_FD_66440 | JGI IMG/M metagenome (GOLD analysis project Ga0070741, IMG submission 66440) | Surface soil microbial communities from Centralia Pennsylvania, which are recovering from an underground coalmine fire - Coalmine... | ecosystem: Environmental > Terrestrial > Soil > Unclassified ...
TTCCCTCGACAAGCGTGAACTTCGAGGGCGTGGCGGTCGGACAGGGCGGCTCGTGGTCGCCTCCGGACCCGAACGGCGCCGTCGGGCCGAACGACTACTTCGAGGTCGTCAACGACGGCTTCGCCATCTACAGCAAGACAGGGGCGACCGTTCTGACTCCGCGTCCGACCAACACGATCTGGAGCGGCTTCAACGGGACATGCAAGACGAGTAACAACGGCGATGCAACCGTCCTGTTCGACCACTTCAACCAGCGGTGGGTCGTGCAGCAGTTCCAGGTCAGCAGCCTGCCCTACTCCGACTGCATCGCGGTCTCCACGTCGAGCGACCCGACCGGCTCGTACAACCGGTACCAGTTCAACTACAACAGCACCGACTTCAACGACTACCCGAAGCTCGGGATCTGGTCGGACGGCTACTACATCTCGTACAACATCTTCGCGAACGGGAACAACTACAGCGGACCGGAGGTCTGTGCGCTGGACAAGAACGCCATGCTCGCGGGCCTGGCGGCGACGCAGCAGTGCTTCAAGAAGAGCAGCGCGTACTTCAGCCTCCTGCCCGCCGACATCGACGGTTCGACCCTTCCGCCGGCCGGCTCGCCCGAGCTCCTGCTCTCGATGGGCTCGAGCAGCCTGCAGCTGTGGAAGTTCCACGTCGACTGGACGACGCCCGCGAACTCGAGCCTGAGCGGCCCGACCGCGATCGCCGTGTCGTCGTTCAGCCAGGCGTGCGGCGGCGGAACCTGCGTTCCGCAGGCCGGCACGACGCAGACGCTCGATTCGCTGGGCGATCGCCTGATGTACCGGCTCGCGTACCGCAACTTCGGCGACCACGAGTCGCTCGTCGTCGCGCAGAGCGTCAGCGCCAGCAACGCGACGGGCGTGCGCTGGTACGAGCTTCGCGGCCCGTGGACGTCGCCGACCGTTTACCAGTCCGGAACGTACGCGCCGGCTGACGGCACGTATCGCTGGATGGGCAGCGTGGCGCAGGACTACGCCGGCGACATCGCGCTCGGCTTCGCCGTGTCCGGTTCGAGCGTGCGGCCCGGGGCCAGGTATACCGGCTGGCTCGTGGGCGACCCGAAAGGCACGATCGTCCAGAGCGAGGGCGTCCTGGTCAACGGCGTCGGCTCGCAGACCGGCGGCCTCAGCCGTTGGGGCGACTACACGAGCGTCTCTGTCGACCCGACCGACGACTGCACGTTCTGGTACCTCGGTGAGTACCTGCCGAGCAACGGAAGCTGGAACTGGCACACGCGGATCGGCGCCTTCACGTTCCCGAGTTGCTCGGGCGGCGGCGGAGGAGGCGGCAACCCGCCGCCGGTCGTCTCCTCGTTCAGCCCGTCGAGCGGTCCAGTCGGGACGAGCGTCGACGTTCTCGGCAGCGGCTTCACCGGAGTCACGGGCGTGACGATCGGCGGCGTCGCAGCGACGTACACGTTCAACTCCGACGGCGAGCTTCACGCCACCGTTCCGACCGGCGCCACGACCGGGCCGATCACCGTCACGACGCCGAACGGGCCGGGCACGAGCCTGACCAACTTCACCGTCACCACCGGCGGCGGAGGCGGCAGCGCGCCGACGGTCAGCTCGTTCACCCCGACGAGCGGGACGGTCGGGACGCCCGTCACGATCACCGGCTCTGCCTTCACCGGAGCGACCGGCGTGACCTTCAACGGCACTCCCGCGGCCTTCACGGTGAACGGGGACACGAGCATCAACACGACCGTCCCCGCCGGCGCCACGACCGGGTTGATCGCGGTCACGAACACCGTCGGCACCGGCACGAGCCTGTCCAACTTCACGGTGACCACGACGCTGGGGAAGCCGACCATCACCACGTTCTCGCCGACTTCCGGCGTTCGCGGGAGCCAGGTCGTGATCACGGGCACGAACTTCGCCCTCACGGGCACGACGGTGAAGCTCGGCACCATCACCGCGGTCGCCACCGTGAACTCGACGACGCAGATCACGGCGACCGTCCCCAGTTCGGCGGCGCGCTTCGGCTTCTACCGCTGGAGCGTCACCACGCCGGGCGGGACGGCGACGACCAGCACGTACTACCGAGTCACCGGCTAGTCCGGGACAGCCATGGAGCATCCGAAGGGGCCCCCCGACGAGGGGCCCCTTCTCCGTTCGAGGGACATAGTCCCTCCCTTTCAGGGATTGCGCATGCCGCTCGGGGAGTCGATCCTGGTCGCATCCCGGCGGGGAGCCGGGCCCACAACAGCACGACAGGGGGTCGTCAGTGGGTTTCAAGTCCGAGCGCATGTCAGCGTTCTGCCGTCGGCTACGAGCAGACCAGTCGGGCCAGGTCCTGGTGCTCACGGCCGTCGGCATGATCGGGATCTGCGGAATAGCCGGTTTCGCGGTCGACGTCGGCTCCTTCTACCAGGCTCACCGCAAGCAGCAGGCGATCGCGGACGCGGCGGCGCTCGCAGCCGCGGGCGACCTTCCGGGCAACACCGGCCAGGCGGCCGCTGACGCGCAGGCGTACGCCGGCAAGAACGGCGGCTCGGTCGACAGCATCTCGTTCTCGACCACCTACATGCCGAACGACACGGTCACGGTCTCCGCCGCGAAGACCGTCTCGACCACCTTCCTCGGCGCGGTGGGAATCAAGTCCGCCAACGTGAAGGCGACGACGACGGTCCGTTCCGAGAACCTCCAGACCGCGGTCGGCGCGGCGCCGTTCGGCGTCATCAACACGCAGCCCGAGCTCGGCGGCAACGGCTGCCCGTGCCTCGGCGTCTCGACGACGCTCGACGAGACGAAAGGCCCGGGCCCCGGCGGTTTCGGGATCATCAACGTCGACGGCTCCCGCGGCGGCACCAGCCCGGGCACGCTGGCCGGCTGGATCGACGACGGCTGCGACTGCTCGCAGACCGTCCCGGTCGACCTCTACAGCGACCCGGGCGCGAAGTTCAACTCGTCGCAGGTCCAGGACGCGATGGACAACGCCGTCGGCCGCACGCTGCTCTTCCCGGTGTACGACTCGACGTCGGGCAACGGCGCCAACCTCACGTACCACGTCATCGGCTGGACGGGCTTCCACATCACCGACTGGTCGGCGAGGGGCACGGACGCGGTGATCACCGGCTACTTCGACCACGTGGACTGGGAAGGCAGCGGCTCGTCCCAGACCTCGAACTACTTCGGCGCCACCACCGCCCGCATGGTCGGCTGAGCCGACCCCGACCGGGCAAGATGCCCGGGTGGACGTCGACGAAGCCATCCGCGGCCGCAGGACGAACAAGTCGTTCGCCGCCGAGCCGGTGCCGCGGGAGACGCTCGAGGAGCTCTTCGAGCTGGCGCGATTCGCGCCCAACCACCACCTCACGCAGCCGTGGCGGTTCCGCGTCCTGGGGCCGCAAGCGCTCGCGCGGCTCAAGGAGGCGGCAGGCCCGGTCGAGGCGCCGAAGCTCGATCGCGCGCCGACGCTCGTCGTCGCGTCGGCTCTTCTCTCCGGAGCACAGCAGCAGGACGAGGAGGACGTGTGTGCGACCGCAGCCGCGATCTACGCGGTGCTGCTGGGGGCGCACGCCCGCGGCTTCGCGTCGTACTGGCGGACGCCGGCCGTGCTGCGGACGCGCGAGGGCCGCGAGGCGGTCGGCATCCCGGACGGGGAACGCGTGCTCGGGCTCGTCCACCTCGGCCGGCCGGTCACGCAGCCGGCGGGCAAGGAGCGCACCCCGGTCGAGAGCTTCCTGAGCTTCCTCGACTAGCCCGAAAACGAAAAAGCTCGCACGTTGCGAACATTCGCTCTCGGCGGACTTGATCCGAGGAGGCAGGTCCCGTAGGGTCGCAATTGCACCGAGCACGGGACGCGAGTAGGGCGAAGTCGTTCCTGTGAGCCGTACGTAGCAGCCCCTCGGGGCGGTCGCGGAAAGCCTGCGGGAGCGGTGGACGAAAGCGCACCCGGCTCGGTGTTTTTTTGCGCGCGAATCGCCCGATTGCGCTCAAGGCGCGCCGCGGAGCCGCCGATGAATCGGCCGTGAGCAGCGATCTTTCCGCTCCCACCTGCCCGAAGTGCGGTGCCGAGCTGAAGCTCGGAGCGAGCGGCCGGCTCGACGCCTGGTCGTGCCCGGCCGGGCACGGGATCGGCTTCACGGTCAGCGAGGCGTACGAGCGGCTCGAGGGCGACGAGGTGCACAAGATCTGGCAGGCCTCCGAGCACGCTGCGCCGGGCTCGTACCACTGCCCGATGTGCGCGCAGCCGATGGTCAGCGTGACCGTCGCCGTCGGCGGCGAGGGCTCTCCGGCCGAGACGCTCGACGTCTGCCGCGCGGACGAGTTCTTCTGGTTCGACCCGGGCGAGCTCGACGAGTTCCCCGAGGGGGCCTCGCCTGCGGAGCCCACGCCGGCCGAGCAGCGCAAGATCGACCGGATTCGCGCCGCGTTCGACCACGACCTCGACGCCGCGCAGGCCGACGAGGAGAGCCACGGGGTCCTCGACCGGCTCGCGAATCACGTCGTCGCCGCTCACCCAGGCTTCGTCCACCTCGTGGACCACGCCGTCTACCACCACGAGCTGGACGACCTCGAAGACGCGCACGCGGCGTAGCTACGCTGCGCCCGTGCCCGACCTTCCACTGACCGGCGGCTGCCTCTGCGGCGGCGTTCGCTTCGAGGTGACCGAACCGCTCGTCTCCTCGGGCTACTGCCACTGCACGCGCTGCCAGCGCCGGACCGGAACCGCGGCCGCTGCGTCGGCCCGCATCGCCCCCGGGTCGCTCCGGATCGTGCAGGGCGAAGAGCTCGTGCGCGCCTACGAGCCGGCCGACGGGTACGCCAAGGAGTTCTGCGGCTTCTGCGGCTCCGCGCTCTGGAGCCGGCACCCCGACGACCCCGAGGTGATCGGCGTCCGGCTGGGGGCATTCGACCGCGATCCAGGCATCCGGCCCGCCTACCGCCAGTTCGTCGCGTACGCGGCGTGCTGGGAGCCGCTGCCGGAAGACGGTCTCCCCCGCTTTCCGGAAAGCCGCACCGCCTAAAGCTCGCAGCCCCGGCGGCCGAAGAAGTTCGCATGCCGCTGCAGACACTCATCCGGGCAGCGCTCCCGTTCGTGGCCGGCGGCGCCGTCGCGATCTTCGTTTCGGAGCTGACGCGCGACGCAGCCGCACCGCGAGCCGAGCCGTTTCCGGACACCTGGTTCAGCGAGGCCGCCCACGCGCCCGAGCACCTCTGGGTCGGCGAGCCGAGCTTCGACTGGGGCGACTAGCCCGACGCTCGCTCTACTGGCTCTTGAGCGGATCGACGTAGAAGTCGTCGATCCGCCAGGCGCCGCCGCTCGTCGGCCGGAACGTGAAGCTGACCCACGTCTGGCTGTGCGCTCCGACGACGGGCGCGATGCGGTTGACGAACACGATCTGCGGGCTGAGCGACCAGCTCGAGCCGGCGCGCAACGCGCCGACGATCATCGTCCTGGCGAGGCCGCGCTTGTCCGTGTAGTTGACGCTGACGTTGAGCGTCGACCACCGCGAGCCTGCGTTCGCCGAGAAGAGGCGGATGTTGGGCGAGTGGATCGTCACGCACATCTGCGGCGACGTTGCCGACGAGCCCGTGGGAAGGCTCAGGGAGTTGGCGTCTCCGGCTGCGTTGACGTCGTAGGGCTCGTTGCCGGACACGACTCCGGCGCCGCCGGTGAGCGTCCAGCCGGCAGGGGTCGTCTCGAACGCGCCGCCGGGCGCGAGATAGTACGAGCTCTGGTCGTGCCAGGGAAGGAACGGCCGAACGAGCGTCTGGGAGGGGCAGTCCGGCACGGGCTGCACGGCTGCGTGTGCGAAGGCGCTTGCGGAGAGCACCCCGGCGGCGAGCGCTGCGAGCGCAGCAACGCCCGCCGACCGGGGGAACTCCAAGAAGCGTGTGGAACGCATTCCACTCACCTTGGGACGAGAACGGCCGTTTGTCGTCCCCCGTTCGAGTGATTCCGCGGGGCACGCTCCGCGAGCACCGGCCGCGCCCGAATCGCCATACTCCTGCGATCACTTCAGGGCGGTTCGACGACAGGGAGGATGACGAAGGATGAACGAGGCCCATTTTGTCAGGGGCAGGCGCTTGGCTGGACTCGTCGGCGTTGCGATCCTGGCCGGGCTGGCCCTCACGGCCGGCCGGGCGGCGGCGGTGACGACGGTGAACTGCAACTCGCCCGGCGGAGCGGCGGCGTTTCAGGCCGCGCTGGCCGGTGGGGGAACGGTGAACGTGAGCGGGACATGTGACGGGACGTTCACCGCGTCCGCGAACGTGACGGTGAACGGATCGCCGACGGCGACGCTCGACGCGCAGTCCGCCGGCCGCCCGCTGACGGTCTCCGCCGGCAAGACCGTGGTCCTGAACTCCCTGACGATCACGGGCGGCAGCGTCAGCGGCATGGGCCCCTCCGGCGCGGGAGGCGGCATCTCGAGCTTCAAGGCCACGCTGACGTTGAACAACTGCCTCGTGACCGGCAACACCGCGAGCGCGGGCGGTGGGATCGCGACGGGGACGCCGTTGTCCACCCCGTCGGGGATGCTGACGCTGAACTCGAGCATGGTCACGAACAACGTCGCCGAGGACGGGGGCGGCGGCGGGATCCTGAACCACAACGGCACGGCCGTCATCGACAACAGCACCGTGAGCGGGAACGCGGCACCGGGCGGCGGAGGCATCGCCAGCGGCAACGGCAACGGCGGCCTGGGCGGCGGCGGGACGTTGACGGTGACGAACAGCCACGTCACAGGTAACACCGCTTTCGGGGGGCCCGAGGGCGGCGCCGGCGGGATCGCGAACGGCGGCAGCCTGACGATGACCGGGAGCTCGGTGACCGGAAACCAGGCAGTGGGAGGCTCCGGCGGCGGGATCCTGAACCACGGCAACGCGTGGATCAGCTCCAGCTCGATCAGCAACAACAGCGCACCCGACGACAGCCTGGGCGACCAGGGGATCGGCGGCGGGATCTTCAACGGCAACTTCGGCGTTCCCGGCCACGGCACCGTGTCGATCACGGGGAGCCAGGTGAACCACAACACCGCGGGGCTCGGCGGAGGCATTGCCAGCGGGGGATTCAACGACGACGCCTCCCTGACCATCTCCTCGAGCGCCGTGTCGTTCAACAGCGTCACCGGCCCGATGTCGGGCGGCGGCGGAATCCTGAACGTCAGCGGCGGCGGCGTCGCCAACCTGTCGATCAGCGGCTCGACGATGGTCGGCAATCTCGCCCGCCAGGGTCTTGGCGGGGCGATCGCCAACGTCAGCCAGGGCGCCGACGCCTCGGTGAACGTCGCCACGACGACGATCGGCTCGACGTCGCCGCACGCTCCTTACTCGCTCAACCCGAATCAGGCAGCGTTCGGGGGCGGCATCTTCAACTGGGCGCAGAGCGGGCCGGCCGACGTCACGCTGGGCTCTGGCGCAGTGGTCGTCGCGAACCAGGCGTCGGTCGACGGCGGCGGCGTCTTCAACGCGGACGGCGCCTCGCTGACAGTGTCAGGAGGCCTCATACTGTTCAACCATCCCGACAATGTGGCCAGCGACCCGGGCTTCTGACCCCGCCTTGCCGGGCGAAGCGGACGACGGGGGTCGAACCCGCGACCTACGGCTTGGGAAGCCGTCGCTCTGCCAGCTGAGCTACGTCCGCGCGCAGGAAAAGTTACCGAAGCGGCACAGAGGGGTCACAGCTTTTCGGGCACCCTGAAGCCTCCAGCGACGGCGACCAGCCCTCCCCTCCTCGCCTCGCTCGCCTCGCGCCGGACTCGGGTCCGGCGCGAGGCGATAATGCTCGGAAAGAGCCGAGGAGGAAAAGATGGCAACCCAGACGACGTCACTCGAGGAGATCGCGCAAGCGCTCGTCGCGCCGGGCAAGGGGATCCTGGCCGCGGACGAATCCAGCGGCACGATCAAGAAGCGCTTCGACTCGATCGGCGTGGAGTCGACCGAGGAGAACCGGCGCACCTACCGCGACCTGTTGTTCACCACCGAGGGCGCGGAGGACTTCATCAGCGGCGTGATCCTCTACGACGAGACGATCCGCCAGTCCGACGACGACGGCACGCCGTTCCCGCAGCTTCTCGAGAGCAAGGGGATCGTCCCCGGCATCAAGGTCGACAAGGGCGCGAAGGACCTCGCCGCCGCGCCCGGCGAGAAGATCACGGAAGGCCTCGACGGCCTGCGCGAGCGGCTCGCCGAGTACTACGAGCTGGGCGCCCGGTTCACGAAGTGGCGCGCGGTGATCACGATCGGCCCGGGCATCCCGAGCGAGTACTGCCTGTGGACGAACGCCCATGCGCTCGCCCGCTACGGCGCCCTGTCACAGGAGGCGGGCCTCGTCCCGATCATCGAGCCCGAGGTGCTGATGGACGGCGACCACTCGATCGAGCGGTCGTTCGACGTCACCTCCCGCACGCTGCACGCGGTCTTCACCGAGCTGCGCGATCAGCGCGTCCACTTCGAGCAGATGCTGCTGAAGCCGAACATGGTGCTCTCCGGCTACGACGCGTCCGACCAGGCCTCCGACGACGAGATCGCCGAGCAGACGCTCCGCTGCTTCTACCGTCACGTGCCTGCGGCGGTGCCGGGCATCGTCTTCCTCTCCGGCGGCCAGTCGGACGAGGACGCGACCGCGCGGCTGAGCCGCATGAACGAGCTCGGGCCGCACCCGTGGCAGCTCTCGTTCTCGTACGGGCGCGCGCTGCAGGCGCCGGCGCTCAAGGCCTGGGGCGGGAAGCCGGAGAACGTCGAAGCCGCGCAGCAGGCGTACTACAAGCGCGCGAAGCTGAACGGCGCCGCCCGCTCCGGCTCGTACACCGCGGCCATGGAGCAGGCCGCCCAAGGGGGCTAGCGCTCGAAGAGCTCGATCGCGACGACCTGGTCGGCGGCGACCAGGCGCTTCGTCACGGCGCCGCCGCCCTCGACCTCGATCCAGCCGCCCTGCGGCGGCCAGGACTGGCCCTTCGCGGCGAGCCCCACAAGGCCTTCCGGGGTCGTGTTGTCCGCGACCACGACCGTGTGCGTCGAACCGTCGCGAAGCGTGACGCGGATGAAGGAGTCGGCCACGCGCGGATCCTAAACGGTCTCAGTCGTATCGCTCGGCCGAGAGGGCCCGCAGCTTGTCGAGCTCGTGGTAGGCCTCGATGCGGCGGACGGTCCCCGAGCGGGAGCGCATCACGATCGAGTCGGTGACCGCGCCGCCGGGCGTGTAGCGCACGCCGCCGAGGAGGGCGCCGTCGGTCACGCCGGTGGCCGCGACGAACACGTCGTCGCCGGCCACGAGGTCGTCGGTCGTCAGCACCTTGTCGAGGTCGTAGCCCTGGCTCATCAGCTCGCTGCGCTCCTCGTCCGAGCGCGGCCAGAGCTTGCCCTGGATCGCGCCGCCGAGGCACTTGATCGCTGCCGCGGAGATCACGCCCTCGGGGGTGCCGCCGATTCCCATCAGGATGTCCACCGTGGCCATGGCCCGGGAGGCGGCGATCGACGGCGCGACGTCGCCGTCCGTGATCAGCCGGACGCTCGCGCCGGCCTCCCGGAGCTGCTTGATCAGGTCGTCGTGACGGTCGCGGTCGAGCACGACGACGACGGTGTCCTCGACCCGCTTGCCTTTCGCCTCGGCGACGCGCCGCACGTTCTCCGCGGGCGGAGCCTCGATGTCGATCGCGTCCGCGGCGGCCGCGCCGACGGCGATCTTGTCCATGTACACCGCCGCGCCCGGAAAGAACATCGTCCCGCGCTCGGCAACCGCGATCACGGCGATCGCGTTCGGCATGCCGAGCGCCGTCAACCGTGTCCCCTCCAACGGGTCGACGGCGACGTCAACCTCGACGCCCTGTCCGTTGCCGACGTGCTCGCCGTTGTAGAGCATCGGCGCCTCGTCCTTCTCGCCCTCGCCGATCACGACGACGCCGTCCATCGACACCGTCTGCAGCATGTGCCGCATGGCGTCGACGGCGGCCTGGTCGGCCGACTCCTTCGCGCCGCGCCCGACCCAGCGGCCGGCGCCCATCGCCGCAGCCTCGGTCACGCGGACGAGCTCCAGCGCCAGGTTCCGGTCGGGTGCAGCGCCCGCCACGGCCCGAGAGCTTACTTGGGCTCAGCCCCTCCGCGCGAGGCGCTCGGAGGCCTGCTCACGGCCCTTCCCGACGGGAACGTGCCGGCTCGCTGCGGCGAGGCCGTGGACGGGCATGTTGTTGTAGATGCACTCGTACTCGCCGGCGCGCACGAGATAGGTCTCGTGCCAGATGCCGACGTTGCCCGACGTGCCTACGGCGCGGTTGAACCGCTGCCATGCGGGCAGGTGCGGATCGTCCGGGTTGCGCGCAAAGGATTCGAGGTGCTCGAAGCTCCGCCAGTACTGCACGACCGCCGGCCCTCCGACCCACGCTGATCCCGCGCCGAGCATCCCCTTCTCCGGATGCGCGACGAGCTCCTTGATCATCGGCCGCATCGCCATCGCCACGGGCCACCACTTGTGGATCTTCCAGGGCTTGTTGATGCGCATGCCGATCAGGAAGACCACGAAGTCTCCGTCGATCTCCGCCGTGTACCTGCGCGCGTGTACCTCGGCCATCGGGCGGCTACATCCTCTCCGGCGCCTCGACGCCGATCAAGTCGAGCGACCGCTTCACCACGGCCTGCGTCGCGCGGCAGAGGCCGAGGCGGAACGCCTGCGCGTCGCCGCTCTCGAGGACGCGGTGCTCGTGGTAGAAGCGGTGGAAGTCGTCGGCGACGTAGATCGCGTAGTTCGTCAGCTGGTGCGGGCCGCGCCGCTCAGTCGCCTCCGCCACGACGGCGGGGAACTCGACGAGCCGCTTGACGAGCTCGCGCTCCTCTGACGCCAGACCGGACCCTGGCGGCTCGGCGCCCGCGTCAGCAGCGCCGGCGTTGCGCATGATCCCGGCGATCCGGGCCGCCACGTACTGGACGTAGTAGACGGGGTTCTTCTGCGTCTTCTCCGCGGCCAGGTCGACGTCGATCTCGACCGTCTGGTCGTGGCTGCGCGACACGAGGTACCACCTCGCCGCATCGACGCCGATCTCGTCGATCAGCTCGTCGAGCGCGACGATGTCGCCAGCCCGCTTGGACATCTTCGCCAGCTCACCAGAGCGCGTCAGGTGCACGAGCTGGTAGAGCAGCACCTCGACGCGGTCGGGGTCGTAGCCGAGCATCCGGGCGACCGCGGCGTACCAGTTCCGCGTGCCGTGGTGGTCGGCGCCGAGCACGTAGATCGCCCGGTCGAACCCGCGCGAGAGCTTGTCGTCGAGGTAGGCGATGTCGGCCGCCCTGTAGGTCGGGAGGCCGTTCGAGCGGATCACGACCTGGTCCTTGTCGTCGCCGTACGCCGAGGACCGCGCCCACACCGCGCCGTCCTCTTCGTACTTGTCGATGCGGCCGAGCATCTCCGGCACTCGTCTCTCGAGCTCGCTCTGCCGCGCCCAGGAATCGAAGTGGACGCGAAAGCGCTCGAGCGTCGCCTCGATCTGCTCGAGCACCGCCGGAACGGGATCGCCGTCCAACCGGGCCAGGTCCTCGATGTAGTCCCCGCGGTACCCGTCCTCCGGCGGCTCGCGCCCTTCCCGCACCGCCTCGACGGAGGCGCGGAAGAGCTCCATCTGCCGGCCCGAGTCGTTGTAGTAGTACTCGCGCTCCACGCGGTGCCCCGCGAAGGCGAGCAGACGCGCGACCGAGTCCCCGTAGGCGCCGTTCCGAGCGGCGGAGACGACGATCGGCCCCGTCGGGTTCGCCGACACCATCTCGACCTGGACGTGCTCGGGCTGCTCTGCCTGCCCCCCTCCGTAGTCCTCGCCCGCCTCGAGGATCTCCGCCAGCGCCTCGCGGTACCAGCCTGCGCCGAGCCAGAGGTTGACGAAGCCGGGGCCTGCGACCTCGGCGCGCTCGACCTCCGGAAGGGCAGCGGCCTTCTCCGCCAGCTCCTGCGCGAGCTCGCGCGGCGGCCTCCCCCGCCCCGGAGCGAGCTGCAACGCCGCGTTCGTCGCGTAGTCGCCGTGCTCGGCCTTGCTCGGCCGCTCGAGCTCGACGCGCGCGCCTGCGAGGCCCGAGAGCGCGGCCTCCAGCCGGGCCAGTGTCCTAGCCGGCAACGGCCTGAGCCGGCTTGAACATCTCTTCGAGCGCGTGCAGCTCGGCGCCGGTGCCGACGGCGATCATCACGTCGCCGGGCGCCAGGACCGCGTCCGGGCTCGGGGTCGTGTCGAAGCTTCCGTCGGGCTTGCGCAGCGCGACGATCAGGGCGCCCGTCTCGTGGCTCACCCGCAGCTCGCGGATGGACTTGCCGGCAGGCACGCAAGCCGGCGAGACCTCGATCTCCTCCATCTGCAGGTCGGGCCCGCCGGCGCTCGTGACGATGTCGAGGAACGCGGCCACCTGCGGGCGGAGGACGAGCTTCGCCATCTCCTGGCCCGCCGCGGTGTACGGCTGGACGACGCGGTCGGCGCCGGCCCGCCACATCTTCCGGGCCGCGTCCTCGGTGGACGCCCTGGCGACGACGAAGAGGTCCGGCCGCGACGCACGCGCCGACACGACGATGTAGAGGTTGTCGACGTCCGAGTCGCTCGAGGCGACGAGCCCACGCGCGTGCTCGAGACCGACGTGCTCGAGGTCCTCGTCGCGGGTGCCGCTGCCCTCGACGTAGGGGACCTTGTCCTCAGCTGCGAAGTGCTGCGACTCCGGCGTGAAGTCGAGCACGATGTACGGCACCCCCGCGTCGCGGAACTCGCGGCCGACGCGGCGGCCGACGCGGCCGTAGCCGCAGATGATGTAGTGGTCGCGGAGACCCCGGATCACGCGGTTCTTCCTCCTTTCGGACAGGACGCCGGTCAGGACGCCGTGCGCGATCAGCTCGACGATCGCGCTCGCCAGATAGCCGTAGATTGCCATCCCGGCGAGGATCACCAGCACGGTCACGATCTGGGCGCCCACGTGAGGCGGCCGCGAGTCGATCCCGGTCAGCGAGATCGTGACCGTCGCGCGGTAGAAGGACGCGAACAGGCCCTCGTGGCCGACGAGCCTGAAGGCCACCGTGCCCAGCCCGAGCGCGACGAAGAACGCGCAGAGCGCGATCTTGAAGTGCTTGAGCGTGTACGGCGTCGTCATGGCTCTATCTTCTCAGCGGTTGCGGTTCTCCCACGCCTTGGCCATCGCGATTCGCTGCATGAGCGTCGGATGGTTCTCGAAGACGACGTATGCCCAGGTCGGCGGGTCGGGGTCGGCGAGGTCGTGCGCGCCGAAGTGGGTCATCACTCCGGTGAGGGCCCTGGGGTCGCGCGTCGTCTGCAGCGACATCCAGTCCGCCTCGGCCTCGTAATGGCGCGTGACGACGTTCTGGAGCGGAATCGCGGCGAGGTTGAAGAGGACGACGACGAGCAGGGCGACCGGAATCGCCTCCGGCTTCGACAGGCCGCCGCGCCGGCGGGTCGCAAGCGCGATCAGGAACGCCTCGGGGAAGGCGAGGAGCGCGTACCAGCCCATCTCCTTCCACAGGTGGTCGCGGGCCTGGTGGCCGAACTCGTGGGCGAGCACGGCCTCGAGCTGCCGCTCGTTCAGCCCGCCGGTGAGCAGCGTGTCGTAGACGTAGACGCGGCGGCTCGTGCCGAGGCCGGTGGCGAACGCGTTCTCTTCGGGCGTGTAGTCGTGGACGACCAGCACCTTGACCGGGATGCCGGAGACGCCCTCCTTGCGCTCGAGCCGCTGCGCCGCGGCCGCCAGCTGCGGGTCGTCCTGCGCGAGCGAGTGGCCGCCGAGGAGGTACGGCGCGATGAACGTCTGCAGGATCGCGATCCCGACGAAGACGGGCACAGCCGGAATCCACCAGAGCTGCCGGAGGAACCGGGCGATGTTCATCACGATCGCAACGGCGATCGACAGGGTCAGGAACGTCGCGCCGAGGCCCAGCCAGCCGCCGAGGACGACCGAGACGTAGCTGATCTTGAGGACGCCGTACTTCTTCTCCCACCACGCGTCCAGCACCTCGAAGGGCACGCGCACGAACCACGTCAGCGCGAAGCCCATCATCGCCAGGAAGATCCCCGTGCCGATCGGTCCGGCCGCGGACTCCTTCATGAACCGGGCGCCCCAGCGCGCGTACGCGACGAAGGCCGCGACGAGCGCGACCTGCTCGCCGACCCACGAGAGCTCGAGGAAGTTCTCGAAGTCCGCCGTCCGCGAGAGGACGTGCTGCGCGAAGTAGGCGTGCGGGTCGAGGCCCGGCAACGAGAGGCTCGCCGGGATCTTCGACTGCCAGAGGAAGTAACCGGCCGCCGACCAGACGCCGGCAAGCGCGAGGACCACCGGGATCTGCCAGGCGAGCCGCCGCGCGCGCATGCGCGGACTCTACGACTCGCATAGGCTCGCGCCCGATGCGCGTCGCCGTCGTCTCGGACATCCACTCGAACCTGCACGCGCTGGAGGCGGTGCTGGGGGCGGTCGACCGCGAGCGGTCGGACGTGATCTGGTGCCTCGGCGACGTCGTCGGCTACGGGCCGCGGCCGGACGAGTGCTGCCGGATCGTCGAGGAGCGCGCCGCCGTATGTCTGGCGGGAAATCACGACCTCGGCGTGCGCGGTGACGTCGACATCGAGGACTTCGCGCCGGACGCAGCCGCCGCGGCGTTGTGGACGCGCGGCACCATCGGAAGGCGGGCGAAAGCGTTCCTCGACGGGCTCGAGCCACTCGCCGAGGCCGACGGCGCGCAGCTCTTCCACGCCAGCC
>Ga0070741_10013174_pt1 | contig 14692 bp, 16 predicted proteins | sample Coa_R1_4_FD_66440 | JGI IMG/M metagenome (GOLD analysis project Ga0070741, IMG submission 66440) | Surface soil microbial communities from Centralia Pennsylvania, which are recovering from an underground coalmine fire - Coalmine... | ecosystem: Environmental > Terrestrial > Soil > Unclassified ...
AGCGCGGACACGCGCGGCACCAGGCGGCGGGCTCCGCTCTCGAGCGCCCCGCGGCTCATCACCACCCGCGGCGGCGCCCCGGTGGCCTCGATCGCGGGGGCCAGCGCGGCGGCCAGCGTGGCGCCGACGCCCAGCAGCACGCCCTTGGCGAGCACCAGGGGATCGGGCGTCACGTCGCGCACCGAGAGCACGAAGTAGAGGTCGTTGATGGTGCGCGTGACGAGCGAGAGCAGGCCGCGCGCGAGGCCCCAGCCGAGCGCGAGCCCCGCCGCGGTGCCGACCACCCCGATCAGGGCGGCCTCGGTCATCACCAGCGCGAAGATCTCCGCGCGGGTCACGCCGAGCGCGCGCAGGGAGCCGATGAGCGGGCGCCGCTGCACCACCGAGAACGTCATGGTCTGGTAGATCAGGAACATCCCCACCACCAGCGCGAGCAGCGACAGCGCGGTGAGGTTCCACTGGAACGCGCGGATCATCCGGGCGGTGGTGCCGGCGCGCTCGCCCGCCGCCACCAGCTCCGCGCCCGGCGGGAGCACCCGCGTCACGCGCTCGAGGAGCGCGCGGCCGGCCGCGTCGTCGTCGACGATCAGGTCGATCCGGCCGAGGCGACCCGGCGCGCCGAAGAGCTCCTGGGCGCTCGACAGATCGGTGACGACCAGGCTCTGGAGCGCCCGCGCGCTCGCCGGGTCGCGGGGATCGAGCAGGCCCACCAGGATCAGCCGACGCGGCACGCCCGCCGCCCGCACCGCGAGCGCGTCGCCGACCGAGAGCCCGAGATCGGCGGCGGCCGCGCGCGCCATCAAGACCGCCCCGGGCCGCGTCAGGAGCGCGGCAACGGTGGCGAGCCGGTCGCGCGGCGGCGGCTCCCGGCGCTCGCCCGCCGACGCCCCGGGCGGGCTCGACGCGGGCCCGGCCTCCGCGGAGGGCGCCGGCTCGGGGCCCATGTAGGGCCGGAACGGGGCCTCCGCGAACGGATCGACCCCGAGCACGGTGAGCGTCCGGCCCGGATGGTCGCCCAGGGCCACGTCGCCCGACAGCACCGGGGCGGCCCGGCGCACGCCCAGCTCGACCTTCAGCGTCCGGTAGAAGCCGTCGGGCAGCCCGGAAGGCCCGCCCACGATCTGGTGCGTGGCGTGGCCGGTGACCGCCGCCGTCGCGAGGTGGAACGCGCGCCGCGCGCTCTCGTTGGCGAGGTCGATCGACACCGCCACCGCGACGCCGAGCGCGATGCCCAGCACCGCGAGGCCGAGCTGCCAGGGGTGCCGCGCGAGATGGCGGACCGCGATGCGGAGGAGGCCGCGCCTCACCGCGCGCCCCGCGCGGCGGCGGGCGGCTGCTCCACCAGCGTGCCGCGCTGGACGTCGAAGATGCGGTCGGCGACGCCCACCACCTCGCGGCTGTGCGTCACCATCACCACCGTCTTGCCCGACTCCCGGGCGAGTCCGTCCAGCAGGCCGAGCACCGCCGCCGCGGTCTCCGCGTCGAGCGTGCCGGTGGGCTCGTCGGCCAGGATCAGCGCCGGATCGTGCACCAGCGCCCGGGCGATCGCCACCCGCTGCTGCTCGCCGCCCGAGAGGCGGTCCGGCAGGCTCGCGCCCCGCGTCCCGAGGCCCACGCGCTCCAGCAGCCCGCGCGCCCGCCCCACCCCCGCCGCGTCCGCCCGCCCGTTCAGCTCGAGCGGCAGCAGGAGGTTCTCCTCGACGGTCAGCACCGGCACCAGGTTGAAGAACTGGAAGACGAAGCCGATGTGCCGCCGCCGGAAGCGGGTGCGCGCGTCCTCGTCGAGCGCGGTCAGATCGACGCCGTCCACCAGCACCCGCCCCGTGGTCGGGCGGTCGATGCCCGCGATCAGGTTGAGCAGCGTGGACTTGCCGGAGCCGCTCCGCCCCACCAGCACCGCGATCTCGCCGGGCGCGATGGCGACCGAGACGTCCCGCAGGACGACCCGCTCCGAGTCACCCTCGTGATAGGTCTTGCCGACGTGGGACAGCAGGACGGCGGCCGCGGGCATGCGTCGGTATTGTACAGGGGCCGCCCCGCCTACGGATGCATGCGGGCCCCCTTGGTGATGCGGTCGACGAGCTTCTTCTCCTCCCGCACAGCGAGACCGACCACGCTCATCTCCTCGGGCCGACGACGTCTGACCGTCTCGCGGTTGGCCGCGTCGTGCCCGGTGTGGAACATGTCCTCGATGTAGAGCGAGAGGCGGACGCCGCGCTCCATCGCCCGCAGGGAGGTGGAGCGCAGGGTGGCCGCGTCGGCGGCCAGCACGATCATCGGCTGGATGGCGAGCCGGTGGTAGGTGTTGCCGGCCGCGTCCTCGCACGGCTCCCCGAGCAGGCCCTCGGTGGCCCCACGATGCCGGTGGTCAGGAACGCGGTCACGTTCAGCTTCTGCCACACCGCCAGGTCGTCGCGCACCACGATCGCGGCCTGGCCCCCGCGGGCGGCCGTCTCCATCGCGTCGATCCCGGCGCGGCCCGCCTCGTCCGTGGGATCGACGTGAGCGCCTCTGATGAAGGCGTCGGTCGGGACGGGCTGGAGCGCCACGCCGACCAGCGCCACCAGCAGTCCGAGGACCGCTACGGCCCCGGCTCGAAGCAGGTCGAGATGGCGCCGTTCACGCAGACGCACTCCACCGGCCCGCCGTGCGGCCCGCGGGTGATGACCACGCTGCTGGCGCAGTCGCGCGCCGGCGGCGGCCGCCGCGCCACGCCCACCGCGAGCGCGATCACCAGCAGCCCCAGGCCGGCCAGCATGTACCAGAAGAGCTTCATGTCCCCCATCCTCGATCGCCCGCGCGCCCGCCGCAAGCGGAGCGGCGGGACCGCGGCCCACCTGGGGCCGGATCCCGCCTGCCACTGCGCGCCTCGCGCCGTCGCCGATCACGATGACGCTCCGGCCCCGACCTCAGACGCGCGGGGCGCCGGTGTCGGTCTGCTCGCCGCCCTGATCGCCCCAGCGGACCACCTGGGCCGGGATGCGCGGGGACGTCGCGTCCCGGAACGCGAATGCGCCGACCGGCAACGTCGTTGCGATCCTCCTGTCTCGAGTTCGGTTCGTCCATCGTTCTGCTCCGACCTTGAGACGGCGCGACGGCCCGCGCGCTCCAGACGGTGCTCCGGTGTTGGCAAGATCGGGCAAGCCGCTCGTGCCGGGACCGCGTCCGGATCCGCACCCCACCAAGGTCGGGTAGACCGCGCGGGTTCGCTCCGATAGCGTTCGTTCGTACGCAGCGGACGCGACACACCGCAGGATGGACGGAACGGAGCATGGGAGAGGACGACACCCGGGTGGTCTCCATCGTGGACGACGACGAGTCGCTGCGCCGATCGGTCAAGCACCTCTTGACGTCGGTCGGGTTCCGGGTCGAGACGTTCGACTCGGCGGAGGCCTATCTGCGCTCGACCCATCGCGAGGACATCGGGTGCCTGGTGCTCGATCTGCGGATGCCGGGCATGAGTGGTCTCGAGCTGCTCGAGCGCCTCGACGTCGCCGGCTCGCGCGTCCCGGTGGTCGTCCTCACCGCACACGGCGATGCGCGGTCGCGGCACCGGACGCTCGAGGCCGGCGCGATCGCACTTCTCGAAAAGCCCTTCCACGGCGACACCCTGGTGGACGCCGTGCGGAGCGCCCTGGCAGACGCCGGGCCCGGCGAGAGAAGGGTCCGGCGCACGGAGGAGACGCAATGACGACAGAGCAGCTCACCGAATGGCCCGTCACCACGCAGCGGGAGGTCGGCACCCTGCCGCTCTCGCGGCTGCGCCGGGTGACCGACTATATCCGCGAGCATCTCGATCAGGACCTCAGGCTCGCCCGCCTGGGCGCGGTGGCCTACATGAGCCCGTTCCACTTCGCGCGGCTGTTCCGGCGGAGCACCGGGCTGCCGCCGCACCGCTACGTGATGCGGGCCCGGATCGAGCGCGCGGCCGAGCTGCTCACCTCCGCGGGGCCGTCCATCGCCGAGATCTCGCGGATGGTCGGCTTTCGCACCCCGAGCCACTTCTCCACGGTGTTCCGCCGGCTCACGGGCGTGACCCCGCACGAGCATCGCGCGCGCCGCCTGAGCGGAGCCGGCGCGCGCCGCCCGGAGGAGACGATGGAGGCCGCCGGCGACGCGCCCTGACGTTCCGCGGCCGGCGCGGCCGCCGGTCCCGGCGCGGCCGGGAGGATCGTCCGTGGCCGCTCCTTCGGACATGCCGCGCGCGGACGCCGGACGCGCCGTGCTTCGGCAAGCGCCGGATGTTCGCGTGCGATGGCCGGCGGCGGCGACGGCGGCCGGGCGCGACGCCGGGCCGGCCTCGCCCGGCGTGGTATCGTCGAACTGCGATGAACGCATCCGCCCTCGGCGCGCGATCTTCCGTCGTCTTCGTGGTGGACGACGATCGGTCGGTGCGCGAATCGCTGCGGCGCCTGCTGAGCTCGGTGGGGCTCGCGGTCCGGGTCTTCCCGAGCGCGCAGGCGTTTCTGGACGCCGAGCGGCCCGACACCCCGGGCTGCCTGGTGCTCGACGTGCGCCTCCCCGGCCTCAGCGGCCTCGATCTCCAGCGGGAGCTGGCCCGGCGCGACATCGCGCTGCCCATCGTGTTCCTCACCGGCCACGGCGACATCCCGATGTCGGTGCGGGCCATCAAGGCGGGCGCGGTGGAGTTCCTCACCAAGCCGTTCCGCGAGCGCGCGCTGCTGGACGCGATCCGCCAGGCGGTCGAGCGCGACCGCCGGGAGCGGCGCGCGCGGGAAGAGCTGGCCGCGCTGCGGCGGCGCTACGAGACGCTCACCCCGCGCGAGCGCGAGGTGATGGCCGGCATCGTGGCGGGCCGGCTCAACAAGCAGATCGCGGCCGACTTCGGCACCAGCGAGGCCACCGTGAAGGAGCAGCGGGGGCAGGTCATGGCCAAGATGGAGGCCGGCTCCCTCGCGGAGCTGGTGCGCATGGCAGCGCGACTGCAGGAGCCGACGGCCGGGTCCCGGAGCGCCTGAGGTGGACGGCGCGCCGCTCGGCCCGCCCGCCTGGCTGCGCTGGGCGCTCGCGGTGGCCAGCGTCGCGGTCGCGGCCGGTCTCACCACCGGCCCCGGCGGGGTCTGGCTCTTCCCGGAGCCGCCGGAGCGCTTCGTCCACGGCGTCACCGTCCTCTACGCGGCGGCGGTGCTCACCGCCTGGCTCGGCGGGCGCGGCCCCGGGGTGCTGGCCGCGGTGCTGGCGGCGCTGATCGTCGACTGGTGCTTCACCCCGCCGCTCTACTCGATCTCCCTCGATTCAGACCTCGCGATCCGCGTGGCCGTGTTCGCCCTGTCCGGGCTGCTGGTGGGATGGCTCAGCGAGCGGCGCCGGCGCATGGAGGACGCGCTGCGCCTCTCGCGCGACGAGCTCGAGCAGCGGGTGCGGGAGCGCACCGCGGATCTCACCCGCTCCAACGAGCGGCTGGCCGCCGAGATCGCGGCCCGCGCGCGGGTGGAGGACACGCTGCGCGAGCAGGCGGCCCTGCTCGACCTCACCCACGACAGCATCGTCGTCCGCGACGAGAACGACGTGATCATCTACTGGAACCGCGGCGCCGAGGCGCTCTACGGCTGGACCCGCGAGGAGGCCATCGGGTCGATCGCCCACCAGCGGATGCGGACAATGTTCCCGGCCCCGCTGCCCGACATCATGGCGGAGCTCTCGCGCACCGGCCGGTGGGAGGGCGAGCTGATCCAGACCCGCCGCGACGGCACCTCGGTGGTGGCGGCGAGCCGCTGGTCCCTGCGGCGCGCCGCCCTCGGGCGGCCGCGGGTGATCCTGGAGACCGACAACGACATCACCGAACGCAAGCGGACCGAGGACGCGCTCGCCCTCGCCAACGCCGAGCTGGCCCGGGTGACCCGCGCCACCACCCTGGGCGAGCTGGCCGCCTCCATCGCGCACGAGATCAACCAGCCGCTCGCGGCCATCGTGGCCGACGCCACCGCGTGCCTGAACTGGCTGCGCAGCCCGGATCCGCCCCTGGACGAGATCCGCGAGGCGCTCACCGCGATGGAGGCCGACGGCAACCGGGCCGCGGAGGTGCTGACCCGCATCCGGGCCCTGCTGGGCGGCGCTTCCGTCGCCCGCGAGCGCTGGGAGATGGCCCGCGTGGTGGCCGACGTGCTGCCGCTGGTACGCCCGGAGCTGCGGCGTCACGGCATCGGGCTCGAGGTGTCGCTGGACGACGGCCTGCCCGCCGTGGTGGGCGATCGCGTGCAGCTGCAGCAGGTGCTGATCAACCTGCTCGTGAACGCGTGCGAGGCCATGCGGGAGGTCCCGATCGAGCGCCGGCGGCTCACGGTCCGCGCGACCCGCGACCGGGCCGACGGCCACGACGGGGTGCTGCTCACGGTGACCGACGGGGGCGTGGGTCTGGGCGAGATCGACGCCGACCGGCTCTTCGATCCCTTCTACACCACCAAGCCGGGGGGCCTCGGGATGGGCTTGTCGATCAGCCGGTCGATCGCCGAGAGTCACGGGGGACGCCTGTGGGCCACGTCGAACGGCCCTCACGGCGCCACGTTTCACCTGGCCCTGCCCGCCGCCTGACCGCCGGCTCCGCGGGGAGCGCGCCCCCCGGCGTCGTCCCGCCCGTACGGTCGCTCCACGCGGAAGCGCCGCGCCGACGGCCACTTCCCCGCGTCGGAACCGATCCGCCCTTTCCTGCATCCAAAGTCAGCAGTTGGCCAGAGGAGGGCCAGACATGGAAGAGATCAGGAAGGCGCTGGAGGAGCAGCTACGGCAGACACTCGACCGCATCAAGGCCCTGGGCGGTGCGGTGACGGTGGAGGACGATCCCGACGCCCGGGAGGACGACGGCGGCCAGGGCGAGGCCGCCGCCGACGCGGGGCGCATCAGCGAGGACCGGGAGATGGGCTTCGCGATGCGGGGTCTGCTCGTGGAGCGAGCCAACCGGCTCGCCGAGGCGCTGGAGCGTTTGCGCACGGGTGAGTACGGCACGTGCCAGGCGTGCGGGGAGCCCATCGCGCCCGCGCGCCTGCGGGCGATCCCGGAAGTCACCATGTGCGTGGCTTGCCAGGACGCGGCGGAGCGCCGCGCGCGCGTGGGCGCGCCCGAGCTCGCCTCGCGCTGATCGTCGTGCCGGCCGGCGCCCGATGCCACCGGGCATGGGGCGCCGGCCGCACCGAGCGAGGCGGTCCACGCGCGGCCGGCACGCTGGATTCCCGCATCGAGCACGCGCGGCACGCCCCCGACTCGTTGACTGTGCCCGGTCGACCATCCATACTCGCGCCCATGGCCGAGTGGCGGGTCTACCCCGAGCGGGAGCCGAGCCGGGCCGCCCGGGCGCTGGCCGAGCAGGTCGAGCGCGACGGCGGCACCGTCCTCACCGTCTACCAGGAGCCGGTGGGCGAGCACTGGCAGATCTTCGCGCTGCTGCCGATGGACAAGGTGGAGCCGACCCCGTACCAGCGTGATCTGTCGCCCACCCACGTCAAGCGGCTGCTGGAGGTCGTGAAGAAGATCGACCGCTTCGTGGACCCGGTGGTGGTGATGTCGCCCCGCCCCGGCGTGTACTGGACCCCGAACGGCAATCACCGTCGGGCGGTCCTCGCCAAGCTCAAGGCGAAGATGGTCCCCGCGATCCTCATCCCGGAGGCGGAGGTCGCGTTCCAGATCCTCGCGCTCAACACCGAGAAGGCGCACAACCTCAAGGAGAAGGCGCTCGAGGTCATCCGCATGTACCGCGGGCTGGTCGAGGAGGAGCCCTCCGCCGGCGAGGAGGACTACGCGTTCCAGTTCGAGTCCGCGCACTTCATCACGCTCGGCCTGCTCTACGAGCAGAACAAGCGCTTCGCGGGCGGGGCGTTCGCGCCGATCCTGCGCCGGGTGGACAAGTTCCTGAAGGGCCACTTCCCCAAGACCCTCAAGGAGCGGGAGGAGCGCGCCGCGCTGGTGCGCGAGGCCGACGAGGCGCTGAGCGGCGCGGTGGCCCGGATCAGGAAGCGCGGCATCAATCATCCCTACGTGAAGAACTACGTGCTCGCGCGCACGACCCCGCTCACCCGCCAGCGCAAGACGCTGCCCGGGTTCGAGCAGACGTTCCGGAAGCTGGTGGACAACATCGAGGCCTTCGACGTCTCGAAGGTCCGCTACGAGGACATCCAGCGCTCGGCCATCATGGCCGTGCCGGCGGGGTGAGGCGATGCCCCGCCCCACCCGGCTCTCTCCCGACGAGGTCGCCGCGCGTCTGGCCGCCCTCCCCGGCTGGTCGGTCGTGGGCGGCAAGCTCCACCGGGAGCTGACCTTCCCCGACTTCGCGCACGCCTTCGCGTTCATGGGTGACGTGGCGCGGGAGGCGGAGGCGCTGCAGCATCACCCGGAGTGGTGCAACGTGTACAGCCGCGTGGTGATCGACCTCACCACCCACGACGCGGGGGGTATCACGAGCCTCGACTTCGACCTGGCCCGGCGAGTCGAGGAGCACGCCCGCCGTCACGCGAGGCCCGCCTCGTGACCGGCCGGGTCGCCATCGTCACCGGGGGGACCGGCGCGCTCGGCCAGGCGATCACCGCGGCCCTGTTCGACGCGGGGGCGGCCGGGGTGGCGATCCCCTACGCGGTGCCGGAGGAGCGCGCGGCGCTCGAGGCCCGGCTCGCCCCCGAGCGGCGCGCGCGCCTGCTGGCCGTGGCGGCGGACGTGACCGACGAGGACGCGATGGGCAAGTTCGTGACCGCGACGCGGGAGCGCTTCGGCCGGGTGGACGCGCTCGTGAACGCGGTGGGCGGCTTCGCGGGCGGCGACCTCGTCTCGACCCCGCTCGCGGAGTGGGAGCGCATGATGCGGCTCAACCTCACCTCCGCGGTCATCGCCTGCCGGGCCGTCCTGCCCGGCATGATCGCGGCGGGCGGCGGGCGCATCGTGAACATCGCCTCGCGCGCGGTGGTGCCGCCGCAGGGCGGCTTCATCGCCTACACCGTCTCGAAGGCGGCGGTCATCACCCTCACCCAGGCGCTCGCCCAGGAGGTCCGGGCCCGCGGCATCACGGTCAACGCGGTGCTGCCGAGCACCATGGACACTCCGGCCAACCGCCGCGCCATGCCGGACGCCGACCGCTCGGGCTGGGTCCGCACCGAGGACGTGGCCGCGGTGGTCGCGTTCCTGCTCTCCGCGCGGGCCGTCGCCGTCACCGGCGCCAGCCTCACGGTCTGAACGGGCGCCGGATGGAGCGGTTCGACCTCGTGGTGATCGGGGCCGGCGCCGCCGGCATCGCGGCGGCCCGGACCGCGGCCGACCTGGGGGCGCGGGTGGCCCTCGCCGACCGCGGCCCGCTCGGCGGCCTCTGCGTGAACCGGGGCTGCATCCCCAAGAAGGCGCTGGTCGCGGCCGGACGCGTCCATCGCCTGGCCCGGGAGAGCGCCCGCTTCGGCACCCAGGCGTCCGACGTGCGGCTCGACTGGGAGGCGGTGCAGCGGCGGCAGCGTGAGGTGGTGGAGAGCCAGCGGCCGGACGCGGCCGAGCTCGAGCGGCAGGGCATCCGGGTCGTGATCGGCACCGCGCGCTTCAGCGATCCGCACGTCGTCGAGGTCGACGGGGCGCCGTTCGGGGCCGAGCGCTTCGTGATCGCGGCCGGCTCCGAGCCGGTGATTCCCGCGGTGCCGGGGCACGAGCTGCTCATCACCTCCGACCGGCTGCTGTTCCTGCCGTCCTTTCCCGCCTCGCTGACCTTCATCGGCGGGGGCGCGGTGGCCGCCGAGCTGGCGGGGGCCTACGCGGACTTCGGCTCCCGCGTCACGGTGCTGGCGCGCGACGCGGAGATCCTGCCCGGCGTCGACCCCGACGTGGCCCGGATGGTGCGCAAGCGCATGGAAGCGCGCGGGGTGACGTTCCGGCTGCAGACCACCGTGACCCGGCTGTCCCCCGACGGGGCCGGCGTGCGCATCGAGTTCGACAGCGCGGGCCTGGCCAACCGGATGTCCAGCGCCTGCGTGTGCGCGGCGGCCGGCCGCCGCTTCCACCCGCGCTCGATCGGCGCGGCGCGGATCGGTCTGGACCTGGGGCGTCTCGGGCTGCGGACCAGCCCGTACCTCGCCACGTCGGTGCCCCACATCTACGCGGCGGGCGACGCGGCGGGCAACCGCCAGCTCACCCCGGTGGCCGCGCACGAGGGTCGGGTGGCCGCGATCAACGCCCTCCGCGGCGACGTGGAGCGGGCGGACGAGGCGGTGATCCCGCAGGTGATCTTCACCACGCCCGAGGTGGGGGTGGTCGGGCTCACCTACGCGGACGCGCCGGCCCACGGCATCCAGGCCGCGGTGGCGCGCCACGACGCCCGGGGCGCGAGCAACAGCGTGGCCACCGGCGAGGGCGACGACTACTTCAAGCTGATCTTCGATCAGGACACCGCGCGGCTCATCGGGGCCCAGATCATCTCCCCCGCCGCCGGGGAGCTCATCCAGCTCTGCGCGCTGGCCATCCGGTCGCGGGTGCCGGCCGGCCTGGTGGCGAGCCAGCTCGGGGTCCATCCGAGCCACGGCGAGCGCCTCATCCGGGCCTTCGCGCCCGAGCCCACCACACGGCGGGCGGAGGGGCCCGGCGTAGTAGAATCGCGCCCGTGACCCGCCCCCGGCTCCGGCGCGCAGCGATCTGGCTGGTCGCGGTGGCGCTCGTGGCCGGCTGCGCGGGCTCGGGCCGCCTCACCGCCCCCGCCGACTCCGACCTGCCGCCGCCGGTCCGCACCGTGATGCGGAACGGCATGCGCCTCATCGTGCAGGAGCACCGCGCCGCCGACCTGGTGGCGATCTACCTGTTCGTGGGCGTCGGCACGCGGCACGAGACCGCCGACCAGCTCGGCTACGCGCACTTCCAGGAGCACATGCTGTTCAAGGGGACCGACAAGTTCGGCCCCGGCTACATCGACCGGGTGGTGGAGGGCGTCGGGGGCAAGTCGAACGCGGTGACCTCGTTCGACTACACGACGTTCTATTTCATCCTGCCCACCGAGGCCACCGCCACCGGCATCCAGCTGCTCTCGGACATGGCGTTCCGCTCCACGTTCGCCCCCGAGGAGATCGCCCGCGAGCGCGAGGTGATCTTCGAGGAGGCGCGCATCGAGCAGGACAATCCCCGCTCCGCGATCGTGCGGCAGCTGTACGGGATCGTCTTCGCGGGGCACCCGTACGGCCGGCCGGTGCTCGGCACGCGCGAGACCATGATGGCGGCGACCCAGGAGCGGCTGCGCGCCTTCAACCACCGCTACTACACGCCGGAGAACATGACGCTGGTGGTGGCGGGCCCGGTGGACCCGCGCGTGGTGCGGGCGATGGCGGAGCGCTCCTTCGGGCGGCCGAACACCCCCGGCTTCAAGCCGACCCCGATGCCGGTGCCGCGCCCGATTCCCGGCGTGGTCCGGAGGGAGGTCGAGCGCCCCGAGCAGCAGGCCCACCTGGCCATGGGCTGGCAGGCCCCGAAGTCGGACGATCCCGCCGGCGACGCGGTGGACCTGCTCGCCACCATCCTGGCCGGCACCGAGAGCTCGCGGCTGGCGCGCCGGCTGCGCGACGAGGAGCGGCTCGTGTCGAGCGTCACCATGAGCTACTCGGCCCTGGTGGGCGGAGGCATCGTGAGCCTGCGCGCCGACCTCGAGGCCAAGGACCTCGAGCGGGTCGAGCAGATCGTGCTGGAGGAGATCGCGCGGATCCAGGAGAGCGGCCCCACCGAGGAGGAGCGGGAGCTCGCGGTCACCAAGTTCGAGTCGCAGCACGCCTTCGACACCGAGACCTCCGAGGGGCTCGCCTACGCCTACGGCCTCGCGGAGACGACGTGGACCCTGGAGGCCGAGCTGCACTACGTGGAGCGGCTCCGCAAGATCACCCGCGAGCAGATCCGGGACGCGGCCCGCCGCTACCTCGCCCGCGACAACTACGGGCGGCTCGCCTTCGTGCCGAGGGCGGGCGCGGGCCGATGAGCGCGCGGCGGCGACTCCTTCCGGCGCTGCTCGCGCTGCTGCTGCTCCTGGCCGCGGCGCCCGCGGGGGCCGAGACGCTCACGGTCACCCGCTCCCGGCTGCCGAACGGGCTCACCGTGCTGGTACGGGAGAACGCGACGGCCCCGGTGGTCGCCATCTCGCTCATGGTGCAGATGGGCACGCGCTGGGAGACGCCCGACAACGCGGGTATCTCGAACCTGGTGCAGATCATGGCGGTGCGCGGCACGCCGACCCGTACCGGCATCCAGATCGTGGAGCAGGCCGACGCGATGGGCGGCAGCATCGAGGCCACCGGCGACGTCGACGCCTCCGAGATCGCGGCCACCGCGCTGTCCCGCCACTGGGCCGCCATGCTGGAGCTGGTCGCGGACGTGGCGCTGCATCCCACCATGCCGGAAGGCATCCTGAACGCGGTGCGCGACTTCCTGCTCCGCCAGATTCGCAACCGCGGCGACAAGCCCTACGACGTGGCCTTCGACACGATGACCGCCCGGCTCTTCGGGCGCCACCCGTACGCGTGGGATCCCATCGGGCTCAAGGAGAGCCTGGAGCGGCTGGACCGCCCCGCGCTGCTCGCCCACTACAGGCGGCACTACGTGCCGGGCGGCATGGTGCTGGCGGTCAGCGGGCGCGTGAAGACCGCGGAGGTGCTCGCGCAGGCCCGGCGCCTCTTCGGGGAGATGCCGCCCGGCCCGGTCCCGGTCGCGAATCCGCCCGCCCCGCCCGCGCCCGCCCCGTGGCGGGAGGTGCGGGTGGTGCCGGGCGCCCAGTCCCAGATCCTCATGGGGGCGCTCGCCCCCGCCCTCACCAGTGGGGACTACGCGGCGGTGAAGGTGCTGAGCGCGGTGCTGGGCGGCGGCATGTCCGGGCGCTTCTTCTCCGAGCTGCGCGACAAGCAGGGGCTCGCCTACACCACCGGCACCCAGTACCCCGCCCGAGTGGACACCAGCTTCTTCCTGGCCCAGCTCGGCACCGCGCCCGAGAACACGCCGAAGGCGGAGGCGGCGCTGCGCGAGCAGCTCGAGCGGATCCGGCGGGAGCCGGTGCCCGAGGACGAGCTGCGGGTGGCCAAGGCCTACGTGCTGGGCAACCTCGCGATGGACCGGCGGACGAACGCGCGCCAGGCGTGGTACCTGGCCGCGTACGAGGAGGCGGGGGTCGGCTACGAGTTCCTGGACCGCTACGTGGCGGCGGTGCGCGCGGTCACCGCCGCCGACGTGCGGCGGGTGGCGCAGCGCTACCTGGCGGTCATCCGCACGATCGTCGTGCAGCCCACCCCGCCCTGACGGGCGGGGCCCCGCTCACTTCTCGCGGCTCAGCTCGATCCGGACCGGGGAGGACTGGTAGAGGAAGCCTCCCACGAGCTTGTCGCCCTCGAGCCGGAAGGTCGCCGCGAAGGGCCGGCCCTTCTGGGCGCCGTTCACCCACATCTCGTTCTGGGCGACCGTGACCTCGATGGGCGAGCCGAACGAGGAGTTCTCCCGGAGGGCGAGCGGGACGCCCTCCGTCGCCTGCGCGTCCTCCAGGGCGAGCACGCCCTCGCCGCTGACGCCGTTGAGCGTGATGCTGGCGTGCGCGACCCCGTAACGCTGGCTCCGCTGCAATCCATAGCCGGTCCACGTCCCCCTCCAGGTGCCGGCCACGTCGGCGGGCTGGAAATCGCGCGGAGTCAGACGGCCCCACCAGCGCTGGGTCTGGGCGGTGTCCATCAGCGTGGGCGTCACCCGCGGGGTGCCGGCCACCGCGTTGGTCACCGAGAACGACATGTGGTCGTCGGTGGCGTAGTGGGTCGAATGAGAGCGCCACATCGCCCACTCGCGCTGGGTCGCGCAGCCGGTCGAGCCCACGACCACGGCCAGGAGCATCGGGAGCCAGTAGCGAAGTCGCATGATGTCGTCCCTCCCGGAAATTCCACGGAGCAAGCGCGGAACCATTCAAAATATCCGTGGAATCACAGTGTTGCACACCGGGGATTTATCACCCAGCGTTTTGTCGCGCCGCGGCCGTCAGGCGCCTGACGGCTCGGTGGGCTCCTCCAGGAGCTCCGGGAAGGTCCGGATGATCCGGTGGGGCACCACGCGGGCTCCGGCGGGCAGGCCGCGGCCCTGCGCGTCCACCCAGACGCCCCGCAGGCCCAGCCGCTGGGGGGCCGCCACGTCCCACTCCAGGTTGTCGCCGACCATCCAGGCGTCCTCCGGCTTCACCTTGAGCTTGGAGAGCGCGTAGCGGTAGACGATCTCCTCCGGCTTGCCCACCCCCATCTCGCCCTCGATCACCAGCACATCGAAGAACTTCTCGAGCCCGTGCTGGTCGATCTTGCGCCGCTGGTGGCTGGCGTCACCGTTGGTGACCAGCGCCATCGGGACACCGCGGGCGCGCAGCGCCTCCAGCGTGACCACCACGCCCGGGAAGAGCGCCATGCGCTCCCAGCGCCGCTCCGCGAAGTCGGTGGCGACGGCGAGCGCGAGCGCCTCGTCCGGCCGGCCCATGCGCTGGAGCGCGTGCGCGGTGATCCGGGTCCACGCGCGCAGCATGTCGGCGCGCTCGGTGCGGTGACGCCCGGGGTCGCTCCAGAACCAGCGGCGCACCTCGGCGATGCTCTCCACCAGCCCGACGGGGTCGATGCCGACCGGCCCCGCGTGCGCCTCGCACGCGTGGAGCCAGCACTCGTCGACGCCGCCGGTGTAGTCGAGCAGCGTGTCGTCGAGGTCGACCAGGAGGGCCTTCACCGAGACGAGGAAC
>Ga0070741_10013175_pt1 | contig 14692 bp, 7 predicted proteins | sample Coa_R1_4_FD_66440 | JGI IMG/M metagenome (GOLD analysis project Ga0070741, IMG submission 66440) | Surface soil microbial communities from Centralia Pennsylvania, which are recovering from an underground coalmine fire - Coalmine... | ecosystem: Environmental > Terrestrial > Soil > Unclassified ...
ACGCGCGCGGTCAGCGGGTTCTGCGGATTAGCGATGGCTTCGGCCAACTCCAGCCGGCCGCTTCCTTTCGTAAAAAGCTTGGGCTGACCCTGACAGAGAATCTGCAGAAATCTTCGCGGCGCCTCTTCGCCGAGGTTTGTCTCCTCTCCGCGAATTTGCACCCGCACGTTTGCCGGTTTGTCCGAATCTGCGATCGCATGCAGGAATGGATACTGCGGGGGCAAAGACTTCTCGAGAGCCGCCAAATCGGTTCGCAACGTCTCGAGCTGCTCTTTCCAGGCGCCTGAGAGCCAGCGGTCGAGCTGCTTTGGCCCGTAGTAATAGATACCGCCATCGAACTTGACCGCTTCGCGCGAGTACGGCTCAGACGCCAGGTCCCGCCACAAATAGTACTTTTTGATCTCCAGCGACTCGAGGTTCGTATCCTGACGCTTGGTGCCATCCTTAGCGCCTTCGGCTCCGCCCAACTTCACGTAGTTGCGGTCCTGGATCTGGCGCTGTTCGGCAAACACGGAGTTCACTAATGTCTGAAACGCGCCGGCTTCCTTTCGGATCTCTTCGAGTGAAGCGCCGCGCTTCACAGCGTCATCCCATTCTTTCAGGAACGGATGCTCCTTGTCGGTCTTCTTCAGGTACCTGATCCAGCGTTCCAACGTCTCCCGATCGAGGTTGTCCTGTTGGGCGGCAGCCTTCGCATCCGGCACCGCCTTAGTCATCACCTGCCACGCCGCCACCATGTAACGGGAGCTTCTGGTTGCGAGGATATTCGCCAGATCTGTGCTCTGCCTGGTTACGAAGTCGCTGATATCGGATTTGGCGCGATCGATTTCTTTCTTGATTTTCTGATAGGCCTGCACTACGTTCGGGGGCGCGAGCGGGATCTCATGGTACTCAGTGCTCTTAAAAATGCCTTGGAGAGAGTAGAAGTCTTTGGTTGGGATCGGATCGTATTTGTGGTCGTGACACCTCGCGCAGGCAACGGTTAGACCGAGGAAGGTTCTGGTTGTGATATCCACTCGGTCGTCCTGCTCCTGTGAGGTGAGTGCGTAGAGTCCGAGCCCGGGCAGCAGTTTTTCGCGGTCTTGGACCGGTAAGAGATCGGCCGCGATCTGAGCCTTCAGAAACAGGTCGTAGGGCATGTCTTCGTTAAATGCCTGAATCACCCAATCACGGTACCGGAAGGAGTTGGCGTAGCGAGCATCGCCGCGGGTGAACTTTTCATCCGCATAGCGGGCGTAGTCGAGCCAATGCCGTCCCCAACGTTCGCCATAGTGCGGCGAAGCCAGGAGCCGGTCGACGACTTTGGCGAACGCGTTCGGTGATTTATCCTGGACGAACGCATCCACCTCGTCCGGAGTCGGCGGCAGGCCTGTCAGATCGAAGGTGGCCCTGCGGATAAGCACCCGTCTGTCCGCTTGCCTGGCTGGGCGGAGCCCTTTCTGTTCCAGTTTGGCGAGAATAAAGCGATCGATCTCCGTCTTCGGCCAAGCCGTGTTCCTAACCGGAGGAATTGCCGGTTTCCGAACCGGTTGGAACGACCAGAAAGCCCGTTGCTCCGGCCGGATGACATATTCAGCGGCTGCCGGTTCAGCGGCTGCCGGGGGCTGTTGAATAACGGCGGCGGTTTCGGGCCATACGGCGCCCGCTTTTACCCAGGCTGCGAGATCGTCGATCTCCTGCTCCGGCAGCTTCGCAGTCGGGGGCATTTTGAGGCGCTCATGCGTTTGCCGGACGGCTTGAATGAGCAAGCTGTGTTCCGGATCACCGGGCACCAGCACCGGGCCGTCTTTGCCGCCCTGCAGCAGGTGCTCGCGCGAGTCGAGTTGCAGGCCACCCATCTTGGAGTTTGTGTGGCAAGCGAAACAGTTCTTCGCCAGGACGGGACGAATTCGCGTCTCGAAAAATTCGGTATCTTTCTGTAAACTCTCCGCCGGCAATACAGTCGTCCACACACCGACGCCAGCGAGCAGTATGAACCTACCAGCGCATCCCATGATCTGGAAACTCAACTGATCACTATTGATGATCTGCGATTTGGTAACAAATGTCAAATCGCAAAAGGTAACGGCAGACCGGAGTCGCGCCGCGTGATCGAAGAAGATGTACAGACGGCCCGGTTCTGCCGCGGGCGGAGCAACCAGTCTGGATCAGTCACTGCCGCGATCGGAATATACCTGCTCCCAGTAACGGTCCACGTCGGCAATCAACTTGTCCAGGTGTTTTACCATCGCCTTGCGGGCCCGCTCCGGATTGTGTTCGCGGATTGCCTTGATAATCTCTTCGTGATCCACCACGAGTTGTCCTCCGACCTTCGCCCGGATCGCGGCGATTACCTGGTTCAGCCATGCCTGCGAGCGCAGGACAGTGACAACGGCGGAAAGAATATTGTTGCCGGAGGCCTCCGCGATCGTCTCATGAAAATCCACATCGGCTTTTATACCGGTGTCACCATGTTCAACCAGATAATAGCCCTGCGCGATCAGGTGTTCGAGAGCCTGGATCTGCTGAGCACTGGCGTTCCTGGCGGCGAGCGCCGCGGTTTCACTTTCGATAACCCGCCGCGCGGTCAATTGGTCGATGATGTCCTTACGGCTGCTTCGCTTAAGCAATTTGAGCAGTTTGTCTCCAGACGTCTCAAGCCGGCGCTCCTGTTCGAGTTGGCGCAACAACCTTTCGCCGGCGCCAGTGAGAATCCTGCCCTCAACGCTCACCTTGCTGACCAGACCGCGATGCTCGAGGTCCCGTAGCTTGCGGCCGATCGTCGGCGCGCTCAAGTTGTCACCACGCTTCCGCAGAACGTAATGCAATGTTCCGGAGCCGATGGGCTGGCCGTGCGTGTGAAGCGTTTCGAGAATCACGTAATCAAGGTTACTGTGAGTGTCGCTGCTCTCTTTCATTTCGTTGAAGCTTGGGCGTGTTCTACGGCCGGCGATAGGAATTCTCCTGCTTTATTTATCCTCGCATGCCGGAAGCCGAGTTGTGCTACAGGAGCGTATCGTTCACGCACCCGTATGCCGCCGGGATCCCTGCACTCCTTCTCCCTCGCGTATGATAACGATCTGGTTGGCGATCACCCCCGGAATACGTTCGCGAAGTCCGTTCGGCCATCGGATGTCAAGATCAGCGCGCTCGGAGGTGCCCAGGCCGAAATGGACTCTCAGGTCGTTCGCGGAGTAAAAGCTCGCCTGGCTGAGAACCTCCTGCGCCTGCTGCTTACCGCCATAATGCGCCGTCACGCGCGCGCCGATCGCACTCCGATTCGATTTCACCCCTACCAGCTTCACCTTAAGCCAATGATTGCTTCCGGAGACATCGTTGCGCAGCAGCGAAGGCGGCTCATTCAGATTGACCACCAGAATGTCAATATCGCCGTCATTATCGAAGTCGCCGAAGGCGCAACCCCGGCTGCAATGACGCTCGGCTATGCCAGGCCCTGCGCCCTCGAACAACTCCTCGAATTTTCCGTCGCCCAGGTTTCGGAACACCACCCGCGGCGTGCGCAACGGATACTGTGGAAGCTTGGCTTCTACTTCGGGATATACACTGCCGGTCACCAGGAAAATGTCGGGACAGCCGTCGTTGTCCAAGTCGACGATCCCCGCTCCCCAACTTACGTATCGCGTCTCCACACCAAGGCCGCTGCGGATCGTAAAGTCTTCAAAGGAGCCGTGACCATCGTTGCGATAGAGAATGTTAGTGTCATCCGCAAAATTGGTTTTGAAAATATCCAGGCTGCCGTCCAGATCGAAATCGCCGACGCCCAGTCCCATGCCCGCCTGCTCCATTCCGTCATCGTTCAGCGCCACACCCCGTTCCAATCCGGATTCGGTGAATGTTCCGTCCCGGTTGTTGCGGAAAAAAAAGCTCGGGGTCGAATCGCACGCCACGTAGATGTCCGGCCAGCCGTCGTTGTCGAAGTCGGCTGCTACGGCCGTCATGGCATAACTGCCTCTGGCTTTCGCGATGCCCGAAGCCTCGCTGACGTCGGTGAAGGTACCGTCTCCATTGTTCCGGTACAGCGAAACGGAGCCCGGCGGAAGACCGCGCGGGCCGCAATTGACGGCCACTCCCTTCCAGTTGCAGTAATTGTTCACACCCGGGGCCGGCACCGATTTGAAATCGAACTCGAGGTAATTGGAGACGACCAGGTCCAGCAGGCCGTCCCGGTTGAAGTCGACGAACGTGCATCCGGATCCCCATTTCGTATGGCGATCCAACAGCCCTGCCTTCTCCGTTACGTCTGTGAAGGTCCCGTCGCCGTTGTTCCTATAGAGGGCGTTGCGGCCGAAGTAGGTTACGAACAGGTCGTCAAAGCCGTCATTGTTAAAATCGCCCACGGCGACGCCGGAAGCCCAACCGCCGCGGGCCAGCCCTGCTTTCCCGGTCACGTCGCTGAAAGTGCCGTTGCGATTATTCTTATAAAGCCGGTTGTATGCGCCGGCGGGTTCGCCATCGATGCGGCTGCCGCTGAGCAGGAAGATGTCGGGCCACCCATCCTGATCGTAGTCGATGAAAGCCGCGCCACAGCCGACCGTCTCGAGAATGTACTGTTTGCGGTCTGTGCCGCCGAAGACGACAGGCGCGCGCAGCCCTGCGGCGGCGGCGACGTCGGTAAATCGCGCGTGGAACGGGAGTCCTGAAGGCTTGCCGCGCGGCATCGCTTTCACGCTGCGCGAAGCCACCCCTTGACCCCATGCGGATCCGACCGAGCCTGCCAGCGAAAGCAGGCATGTACGCCGGCTGACTATCACGGATTTCGATATTATTGCATTCCGCAGAGTGTCTGCTCGAACGCGCTCCTGCCGGGGCCGCCCGACCAGCCGGCCGTTTCAGCGCGACTCGCGATTCGGAAACACTTGCTCCCAGTAGCGATCCACATCAGCGATGAGTTTGCTCAGATGGTGCTCCATCGCTTTGCGCGCCTGCTCCGGTTTGCGGCTCCTGATAGCATTGACTATTTCGTCGTGATCGACCACAAGGCGTCCGCCCACCTTGGCGCGAATGGCGGCGATCACCTGATTCAGCCAAGCCTGGGAACGCAGCATAATGACCAGCGCCGCGAGGATACTGTTGCCGGATGCCTCCGCGATCTTGTCGTGGAAATCCGTGTCGGCCTGAATGCCCATGTCGCCGTGCTCGACCTGATCGTGACCCTGCGCGACCAGTTCTTCCAGAGCCCGGATTTGCTGCGCGCTCGCGTTAGAAGCCGCCAGGGCTGCGGTCTCACTTTCAATGATGCGGCGCGCGGACAGCTGATCGATGATGTCGTTCCGCCCTCCGCGCTTGAGGACCTTGAGCAGCTTATCGCCCGAGCTTTCCAGACTTCGATCCTGTTCGAGTTGGTGGAGCAGCTTACGCCCGGCACTTGTGAGCACCCGGCCCTCCACGCTGACCTTCGTTACGAGCCCTCGCTGTTCCAAGTCCCGCAGCTTGCGCCCGATCGTCGGCGCGCTCAGATTGTCGCCCCTTTTCCGCAACACATAGTGCAGCGTGCCCGAACCGACCGGCTGCCCGTGTTTCTGCAAGGTCTGCAGGATGGCGAAATCCAGTTCCGAGGAGGTGAGTTCGAATTCTTCCATTCAGATATGTCTAAGAGCTGCTGATCACTATTGATGATTAACATATTGCTGGGCTTGCGTCAAACGAATAGTGCGTCAAAGGGGTTGGGTATTGCACCACGTTTACGGCGCGTTAGAGCCAGCTGGTTCGTTCGGCTTTGTTCCTTCCGCGCGCCCACCGGAATGACGCCGTGGACCTGTAAGGCAGCGGCGTCGAATGCTGTGCGCAGGCCGAGGTACAACATCGGCGCGCAAAAGAAATGTCTGGAAAAGGTGATTACGCGACCCGGCGCCATGTGATTCGAGCACGACGGCGCCGGTCTGAAATTCTTAGAGTCCGCCGAGCGTGGATTGAAATACACCGCGCTCGTCCCAATAGACCTTCACTTCGAACTTGGAAAAGATCCGATCCCACTTGTCGTTATCGTGACATTCACGGCACATGCCGCACTGGCAGCGCTTGTAAGGCGCAAGTCTGTTCCGATGGAGCCGGACCGGTTTTTGCTCTTTGGGCCTGGTTTCGTCGAACATAATATGGTATTGACCTTTCTAGACAAGAAAGTTAACCTATACTGACTTTTCGTTCTAGACCGTTTTTGGTTAATCCGCTATTGTTTGCCTTTGGTTGCTCTCCGGGCGTTGACCTTGGTTAGCGTACCCGAGGCGGAGGTAAAGATATAATCGTGGACATGTTCTCCACAACCCGCCGCGAATTTCTGGCCGCCTCGGCGATTGGCCTCAGCCTCGAACGTCTCGGAGCGCTGCCCCTTGCGCAGATCAAACTCGGAGTCACCACCGACGAGATCGACGACGACGTGCTCACTGCCGTCAAGTTTCTGCAGGAGTACAACCTGCACTGGGCTGAGGTCCGCAACATCTGGGGCAAGTACAATACCGCACAACCGGCTGAGAAGGTGAAGGAAGCGAACGGCATCTTCGATTCCAACGGCATCAAGGTATCGATAGAGGGGACGCCGTTCTTCAAAGTGCCGCTGCCCGCCGACGATGCCGAAGGCCGCAAGAAGCTGGACAAAGAGTGGACCGTGCTCGACGCCGCCATGGAGCGCGCCAAAATTTTCGGCACCGACAAGCTGCGCGTATTCGGCTTCACATACGGTCGCGATGAAAAGCCGGCCGCAAATGCCTACGACCGCATCTATGAGCTGATCACGGAAGCTGCGCGCCGGGCGAGGGAGCGCGGGCTCCGGCTGGCGTTGGAGAATGTCGGCAACAGCTATATCTGGACGGGCGAAGAGTCCGGCCGCATGTTGAAGCAGGTGAAGGCAGACAACCTGGGGCTCACGTGGGATCCGAACAACGCGGCGGAAAAGGGCGAGCGGCCGTTTCCGGACGGGTATCGCAAACTCGACCCCGCGCGCATCTTCCACGTACACGTCCGCGATTTCCGCCACGATGGGGACAAGGTGGTGTGGGCGCCCGTGGGTGGAGGTGAGTTCGATAATCTCGCTCACATCCGTGCACTGCTAAAGGACGGCTACAAGGAAACGTTCACGCTCGAGACGCACTGGAAGGGTCCGGGCGGCAAGGCTGCATCGAGCGCGACCTCGCTAAAGGGGCTGCTGAAGGTCATCGAGCAGGTATAGCCGACTTTGCACCTAGTCTGGTGCTGCGTCAAACAAAATGCAGGTTATGGCCGCCCTCCGGCAGGAAAATGCGTGCGCGGAGAGGTTCGTGCGCAGCATCGAGGAATCCTGCATGGATCCGCATGATCTGGTTTGGTGAGCGCCCGTTGCACAATGAACTACTATTGTCGGCAGGCCCCCTGAAGCGGCGAAGCCGGGCCAGTCGCAAGACCGGCGTGAGACACAAGCACGCCACTTCACCTCCACTCGAGCCGGAGGTCGCCTGCCGTAATTGATGGACCGTCCATCCGCACTCCGCCTTCAGAACACAACCCTCCCTTCGCTGGCCGCGCATCGATCGTAGGCCGAGATTTCATTTTTCGGCCAAAGGGGAGGGTTTTTGTGGTACGATCCGCTCAATCGGGTAAGGAGTGATGGATGAAATCCAAACTATTAGTCTCTATTTGTCTGCTGCTGGGGTCCATCGGCATGAGTTCCGCGCAGGAATACCGGGCCACCATTTCCGGCGAAGTTACCGACCCCGTCGGGGCTGCCATCGAAGGCGCGAAGGTTGTGGCTACCAGCCTCGAACGCAACGTGCCTTACGAGGCGACCACCAACGCGGCTGGCCGGTACGTCATCCAGTTTCTGCTTCCCGGCAAGTACACCATTCAGACGGAAAAAGCCGGGTTTAAGAAATTCGTTCGCGAAGGCATCGTCCTGGTCGGAGCGGACAAGGCTGTTGTCGATGTCAAACTCGATCTCGGCGCCGTGGCCGACAGCATCACAGTGAACGGCGACGTTTCCCAGTTGCAGACAGAAACGGCTACCCGCTCGACGGCGCTCGAGAATCGCATCATTGAGAACGTCCCTTCCGGCGGCCGCGACGTTTTCGCTTTGATGTACGATCAACCGGGCGTCGTTAAAAACAGTGGCTATTGGGGTTCCATGGAACTGTACGCCTTCGGCAACGTGAATGCCGTATCCATCAGCGGCGGCCGGAATCAGGAGAACGAATCGATTCTCGACGGTGCGACGAACACCCAGAGCAGCCGCGGTGTGGCATTTGTTCCGTCCATCAATTCCACGCAGGAATTCACCGTCCAGACCAATAGCTACGACGCCCAGTTCGGACGCGTGGGCGGCGGCGTGACGATGATCAACCTGAAGTCCGGCACCAACGCCATACACGGCCAGCTTTTCGACTACTTCAAGAACGACAAGATCCGAGCCAACAGTTGGAACGCAAATAAGGTGGGGAACCCGAACGTGCCGTTCAAGAACAACACATTCGGCTGGGAGGCCGATGGGCCTTTCTATATTCCGAAAGTCTTCGATGGCCGGAACAAGGCATTTTTCATGATCTCGCTCGAAGGGCTGCGTGAGCACGATCCTAACGCCGTGGTTACCGCGATTCCGCTAGCGCCCCAACTCGGAGGCGACTTCTCCGGGCTCCAGAACGGCACGGGGACTCAGGTGACCATCTACGATCCGCTGACGACGACTCTCGGCCCGGACGGCAAGACCTATGTAAGAACACCCTTCGCCGGTAACAAGCTGCCTGCGAACCGGCTGAATCCCATTGCCGTGAAACTCACCAGCTTTTATCCGTCACCGACGTTTGCCGGAGACCCGTTTACTCACTTCAACAACTACGCTAAGGTCCTGCCCCAAGTTAACGGGTACGACTCCTGGCTGGGCAAGATGGATTACATGTTCAGCCAGAAGCAGCGGATATCGTTCCACTACGGGCAGACTCCCTGGCTGAACCATCAGGGGCTCTATTGGGGCAACAATCCCGCCGAGCCAAGCACTCAGTGGCCCTCTACCCGCATTCCCCGCACATGGGCGGCGGATTGGACCTATACAGTAACGCCTTCCATTGTCGCCAACATCCGAGCCGGCCTGTCGCGTTATGAAGCCCAGGGAGGAAACACTTTCGGCGGCGGGTACGATCCGCGCCAATTGGGTTTCCCCTCTTCGCTCGTATCTCAGTTCAGCACGCTGATGTTCCCGCGCTTCAACATCGGCAACTATTCCCCCCTCGGCGCGAACGGGGTTTTCACCTACTCGACCGACGACACGTACAGCCTCCAGCCCAACATCAGTTGGACCAGGGGCAGGCACTTCCTGAAGATCGGCACGGAGTTTCGCCGCTACAACGACAACAGCCAAAGCCCGGGAGTAGCCAGCGGTAACTATACGTTCGACACAGGCTATACCGGCTCCACTCCGGGGCGCTCGGACAACCTCTCCGGCAACGAATTCGCCTCATTCCTTCTCGGTTACCCGGTCAGCGGCTCGGTGGTGAAGAACATTTACCCAGCTTACCGGAGCAAATACTACGCCGCCTACATTCAAGACGACTTCAAATTCTCCCCGAAGCTAACTCTCAATCTAGGCCTTCGCTGGGACTACGAATCCCCGCGGTACGAACGCTACAACCGTATGGTCACTGACTTCGGCTTCAACCTGGCAAGCCCGATCGCCGCGGCGGCCAAGACGTCGCCGAACGCCGCCAATTGCCCCGCGTGTGCGGCCGGCCTCACCGGAGGCCTGATCTACGCCGGTTCGAGCGGAGATGCCCGTTACGCGTTTGCGCCCAAACGCGACCAGTTCCAGCCCCGCATCGGCGTTGCGTACCGCGCCAGTTCGAAACTGGTCTTTCGTGGAGGTTTTGCCATCAGCTACCTGGGCCAAAACTCGAGCGGACCGGCAACCGGATATAGCCAGACGACTGCGCTCGTCTCTTCCCTGGATGGCCTGACACCGGCCGTATCCCTGAGTGATCCATTCCCCGCCAGCATTTTCCCGACCGGGCTTCTGCAGCCGATCGGCAACAGCCAGGGATTGGCGACGAACCTCGGTCAGGCCGTCAGCTTCCCGTATCACGATCGGGCGCTCCCCTATTCGGAGCAGTACTCCGCGGGCTTTCAATATGAACTCCCGGGGCAGTGGCTACTCGATGCCTCTTACGTCGGCAACATCACGAAACGGCTACCGGTAAGCCTCGGCCTGAACTTCATCCCGACCAACGTCCTGACCAGCCTTCCAGTCGATCAGCGGCAGGCATATTTCACCGCACTGGTCCCCAATCCGATGGCGGGCCTGCTGCCGAGTTCGAGTCTCAATGGCGCAACGGTGCAACGGCAGTTGCTGCTTTACGCTTACCCGCAGTACAGCGGTGTCACCGAAACGGATGTCCCAATTGGACGCCAGCGCTACGACGGCGGGCAGTTCAAGCTCGCCCGCCGCTTCGCCCACGGCTTTACGACCACCCTCTCTTACACGGTCTCGAAGACCATCGAAGCCGTTTCGACGCTCAACGCCCAGGACGTCAACTTGAGTGACGTGCTTAAGACCCCGCTCGAACACCGCATCGCCCAGTATGATATTCCGCGGCAGTTCTCGATCATCGGCACCTATGACCTGCCCTTCGGAAAGGGCCGTCCGCTGATGAACCGCGCGAACAAATTCGCCAACGCCGTGTTCGGCGGCTGGACGTTCTCCGGCGTTTACATGTCGCACTCGGGCTTCCCGGTGGCATTCCCGAACGCCGCACCGCTGGTGGCCAAGAGCGCCAACCTGAGCGATCAGCAGCGCGATAAGACCGCTCAGGCCGCCGGCCGCTCGATGTATGACGTGTCGTATGACAACTGGTTCGATACGTCCCTGTGGCGCGATCCGGCCACCGGCCGCATCGTCTCCACCCAGGCGCCCTTTACCCTGCGCAACTTTCCGACCCGCTTCCCCGATGTTCGCACCAAGCCACTCAACATCGCCGATGTCTCCCTCTACAAAGAGTTCGCATTGCACGAGAAGGTGAAGTGGCAGGTCCGGGTGGACGCGCACAATGTCGGCAACTTCCCCTGGTTCAGCAGCCTCGACAGCAATGGCAACAACGTCAGCAGTTCCCTGTTTGGCCACCTGGCCGCGGGTATGGGTAACGAACAGCGTTTGTTTGTCATTGTAATGAAGATCCTCTTCTGAGATCGCCGCTGTTCTCCGTGGCGTCCGAAGTGGCTGGGGCTTTCTCGCCGGGCCACTTCGGACCTGTCTATTTGGCAAATTTGATGAAAACCTTTCTCGCTTTTCTTTTTGCTTCCTCCCAGATTCTGAATGCCGCCCCGGTGAAGGTCGGCACCTTCTCGGCCGAAGTGCGTCACGTATTCACCGCGGCGCAAGGTCTGCCCTCCAACAGCGTGCGATGCGTCGCCATCGCCGGCGCCACAATCTATGCGGGCACCGATCAGGGCCTCGCCGTCTCTTTGGACGGCGCCAAATGGCGCACCGCGCCCGGCATTAGCGGCCATCCCGTCGAGGCTTGCGCCGCTGCCGGTGATCAAGCCGCTTTCACATTCGATGGCGGACTGTATAAGCTGGCCGGCGGCCGGCTTGAGCGACTCGGAGCCGTATCCGGCACTCCCACCGCGATTGCCATGGCTGCGGGCAAGATCTATCTCGCAACGTCCATCGGCATTTTCGAGGGTAGCCGTGCGATCCCGCTTCCCGCGGACAAGCTCGAAGTGCGCCAACTCGCCGTCGGTCCCAATGGCGCGCTGGCGGTGGCCGCTTCCGAGGGTCTATACATCCGCAGCGCCGGGAAGTGGACGGCTCAATTTCCGCGTGAAGGCGTGCGCTCGTGGGCGTCCTTCGACAGCCGCGGCGTCGGCTACGATCGCCAGGGCCGATTATGGATAGCGACCCCGCAAGGCGCCGGCTGCCTGGACGGATCCAAGTGGCGCCTGATCACCGGCGCCGAAGGCCTGCCCTATGACGACTTCACCACCGTTGCTATCGGCGAGCCCGGCGTCGTCTGGTTCGGTACGAAGATGGGCGCCATTCGCTACGACGGCAAGCATTGGGAGTACCGCCAGGGCCTTCGCTGGCTTCCGGCCGACGATGTTCGCGCCATCGCAGTGGACGCGAACGGCAATGCCTGGTTCGCCACCACCGCCGGCGCGGGCCTGATCGAACGGCGTCCCATCACCCTCGCCGAAAAAGCGAAATTCTATGAGGACGAGATCGACAAACGCCACCGCCGCACTCCTTACGGCTACGTCATGGCGGTCCGCCTTCCCAAAGCGGGGGACAAGAGCGAGTGGATCCAGTCCGACAGCGACAACGACGGCCTCTGGACCAGCATGTACGGCGCCGGCGAGTGCTTCGCCTATGCCGCCACCAAAGATCCTCTCGCGAAGCAGCGTGCCAGAAAGGCTTTCGAGGCGCTGCGGTTCTTAAGCGAAGTCACGCAGGGCGGCGAACATCCCGCGCCTCCCGGATTCCCGGCGCGGGCCATCCTCCCCACCAGCGGCCCCGACCCGAACCTCCATGACTCGAAGGAGCGCGACATCAACACCCGCGCGAATCGCGATCACCTCTGGAAAATCCTCAACCCGCGCTGGCCGAAAAGCGCCGACGGCAAGTGGTACTGGAAAACCGACACCAGCTCCGACGAGCTCGACGGCCATTACTTCTTCTACGCCGCGTATTACGACCTGGTCGCGGAAACGCCGCAGGAAAAGGACGATGTGCGCAAGCTCGTCGCCGCTATCACCGACCACCTGCTCGATCACAACTACTCGCTCGTCGACTGGGACGGCACGCCGACGCGCTGGGCCATCTTCGATCCCGTCAATCTCAACGACAACCGCCTCTGGTGGTCAGGTCGAGGCTTGAATGCGCTGAGCATCCTTTCGTATCTCCGTGTGGCCGAGCACCTCACCGGAAATTCCCGCTACCGCCAGGCCTACGACCGGCTGGTGAAGGAACACAAGTACGCCATGAACGTCATGGTGCCGAAAATCAGCGCCGGCCCCGGCTCCGGCAATCAGTCGGACGACGAGATGGCCTTCATGAGCTATTACGATCTGATCAAATACGAGACCGACGACGACCTGCTGCAGCGCTACTCTTATTCGTTGGCCAATTATTGGGGCATCGAACGGATCGAAATGAATCCGTTCTTCAACTTCGTCACCGCTGCGAGCCTCACCGGTAAAAAATTCACCGACGCTTATCGCACGCAGGACCTCACACCGAGGGGCGAATGGCAGGAAGAATCGATCGACAGCCTCCGCCGGCTGCCGCTCGACCGCGTCGATTGGGGACACCGCAACAGCCAGCGAAAAGACCTGGAGCGCATCCGCACTTTTATCTCAGAGGATGACGAGCGCACCGGAATGGGTTTCCGCCATAACGGCCGAGTGCTGCCCGTGGATGAGCGCTTCTTTGAATTCTGGAATCACAATCCATTCCGTCTCAATACTGGAGGGACGGGGCACAACCTGGGGGACGGCGCCGTGTTTCTCCTCCCTTACTACATGGGGTTGTACCATCATTATCTGGAGTAGGGCTCGCAAAGGAATTTCATGAACTTCGACGGGCCGGGTCGATTCGATTATTCCGCGGCTACAAAAATGGCCCGAATGTTCTGGCGGCGGTTGGCACTGTCGCGCCGAATGGCGAACAGCGCTGAACGCGTGCGCAGGTCGCGACGACTCAAACTGGGTGTGGGACAAGGACGGCAACCGCTCGGCGGTGAAAGGCCTGCTCAATCCTTTTGAATTGCCGTGAATATGCTGCGGCGCGCTTAGCTAGCCACGTCCGAGGCCAAAAATTCGAAACCGCGACCTTCCTGCCGCCCAGCCCGGGGGAGCGCGGTTACGGCCGTCTTTCCGAACCGGCTTTCAGTTTGAATAGAGCCGCGTCCGTTCGGCGGGATGCACTTCCTGATGGACGCCGGACCTATCGCCGGAGCCCGCATGACCGGACACAAACCAACCGGGAATTATCCAGCCTTCAGCCCTACGACAGCACGCGTTCCGGCAACTTGTTCGAGCAAACGCACTGACTGGTCCACGATCAACTGGCCGCAGACCGGCGCGAGCGCCATCGGGACCTGGTAACTCTGGAACAGCATATCGGGAATGGAGTAAGTCTCATACGGCGACCAACCGCCTTGCGGATAGGATTCGGCCGTGGGCAGATAGCTGACACAGCCATTGGAGTAGCCCAGGAAGAAGGTGCTATCAAAAGGCGATTTCTTCTTTACAGCGAGACCCAATTCCACGAGGGCCTCCCCCGAAACGGAGACCAGAGCGATGTCGTTCAAGCGAATCGCCTGAAAATTGGCCGCTATGCTGATCTGCTTGTCGCCGGACTCCACGTGACGGAACATAATTTTCGCCCAATCGTAGAACCGGCGATATGGCACCAGCCGGTGTGCCGGCAGCCCTTCCTTCTGCGCTTTCTCCAGGTTCTGGCGGCGGATTTCGAGGATCTGGCGTGCGTCCTCGAGCGATGGGAACGGTAGCAGCGGAAGCTGGACCACTTGCGAAACACAGGCGATCTCCGCTGGACTGTCTTCTACGGGAACGTATGGGAACAGCACGTTGCGTGAGAGCGATGGGAACAGGCCGCGCGGACCGCGCTTCTGATGCGTGCGGATCCCCATCATTACTTTGACCGTCTCAGCGCCCAGTGCATAGCCGAGCCGGGTCATGTTTTCCGTGTCGTCCTCGGTCGGTCCGATGCCCGTGATCGGGTTGA
>Ga0070741_10013176_pt1 | contig 14689 bp, 9 predicted proteins | sample Coa_R1_4_FD_66440 | JGI IMG/M metagenome (GOLD analysis project Ga0070741, IMG submission 66440) | Surface soil microbial communities from Centralia Pennsylvania, which are recovering from an underground coalmine fire - Coalmine... | ecosystem: Environmental > Terrestrial > Soil > Unclassified ...
CCCCAGGTGGCCCGCGCTTCGGCATAGCGAGCCTGTACGCCAGGATCATCGGCAAGCGGGGCGCCGACCCCCGACGTTTTTTTTGTGCGGGTCAGGGCCGCAAAATCATCCAGGGCGTGCTGCACGATGCCCAGCGCGACGGCAGTGATGGAAAGCTCGGTCACCCTAGCGAGCGGTAGTCGGTACAGCGCGCCGGACTCACGCGGTGTGGTGTTGGTCAGTGAAAAAGTGCGCTGCTCCGGAACGAACACATCGCGCACCTCGAAGTCATCACTTCCAGTGCCGCGCAGTCCACTCGCGTCCCAGGCCGGCACGATCGAGACTTGCGAGGCTTCCAGGAGCACCGCGCGCGTGAGTGGACGGCCGCTCTCGTCAAAGGCGAGTGTCCCGCCATCCATGACGATACAGTGGGCAAGGAAGGTCGTGGCATACGGGGCGCCGGTGGCGTAGTGCCAACAGCCCGTCACCCGATATCCACCAGCCACCCGCACGGCACGCCCTTCAGGCGCCATGCCGCTGGCGACGACTGTCTCAGGCCGCGCGAAGACCGAAGTTGCGGTGACCGTATCCACATGCGACGCGAGCAACCCACCAAAACAGCCGATCATCACCGCCCAACCGGTCGAGCCGTCCAGTCTTGCCGCCGCCTCGAAAATCTCCAGCGCTTCCGGCAGCTCCAGCTCGAAGCCCGCGCACTTCTTGGGTACCCACAGTCTAAAGAGCCCATAGCGCAGCAGCGCTCGTGAGACGGGCTTCGGCAGCCGCGCGAGCCGCTCGGCTTCAGCGGCGTTTTGTCGAACGAGCGGCGTGAGCTCATCCAGTCGCCCGAGCAGCTCTTCGACCGGGGACGTTTCTACAGCGGTTCGCAGTTGCCTCATGAGTCCGTTCTCCATCATGGCCCCATTCTAGGGGCCGCGATGCCGGCCGGGCACTGCGCCGCGTGTACGGAATTGGCGACTTATCGCCAGAGCTGGCGCCAGTTTGGTGATTCAAATGGGGGGGAGTCGGCGGGCGCGTTGGGCGAGCGCGCCTTGGGCCTTATGACAGCAACTCCACGTTCCCCCCGATCGCCACGGTGTTGATGGTCAACGTGCGCTCGGTCGCAAAGCGCAACAGGTAGTGCGGGCCGCCGGCCTTGGGACCCGTTCCCGACAGTCCCTGGCCGCCGAAGGGCTGCACGCCCACCACCGCGCCGATCATGTTCCGATTGACATAGGTGTTACCGACGGGAAGCGAGCGGTACACGTATTCAGCGACACTCTCGAGCCGACTATGCACACCGAGCGTGAGGCCGAAACCGGTGCCGCGGATGGCTTCGATCACCTGGGGAAGTTGGTCGGCGCGGTAGCGGGCGACGTGGAGGATGGGCCCGAATTCTTCGGTCTTCACCTGGTCCAGCGCGCGCAGCTCGAACAGATGCGGCGCGACAAAGTACCCTCGTTCATGCTGGGGACCCAGCTCACAGGCATACAACAGCTTGGCTTCGCCGCGCATCCGCGCGGCGTACTTGCGCAGCCGCAGCATAGCGGCCTCGGAGATGACCGGCCCCACGTCCGTGGCGAGCTCCGCCGGATCGCCGATGGTCAGGCACTTCATGGCGCCGACGAGCATGTCGATCACGCGATCGGCGATCTCCTCCTGCACGTAGAGGACTCGCAAAGCCGAGCAGCGTTGGCCTGCGCTCGTGAAGGCGGAAGTCATCGCGTCGTCGACCACCTGCTCTGGCAAAGCCGTCGCGTCGATCACCATCGCGTTGACGCCGCCCGTCTCCGCGATGAGCGGGACGATCGCGCCATCGCGGTTTGCCAGTGCCCGGTTGATGTTGGCGGCGGTCGCGGTCGAGCCGGTGAAAGCAACCCCAGCGAGGGCGGGATGTCTGAATGCCACATGACCGAATGCCGGGCCGTCAGCCGGCGTGAGATGCAATGTATTCACAGGCACACCTGCCTGGTGCAGCAGGCGCGTCATGGCGTGAGCGATCAGCGGTGTCGCGGGAGCCGGCTTGGCAATCACAGCGTTGCCGGCCATCAACGCCGCGACCACCTGGCCCGTGAAGATCGCCAGGGGGAAATTCCAGGGGCTGATGCAGACGAATACGCCGCGCCCGTTCAGCGACAAAAGATTGCGCTCGCCTGTGGGACCTTGCAGCTGCTGCGGCTCCCCGAACAACTCACGGCCCCGCGCGGCATAGTAACGGCAGAAATCGATGGCCTCGCGCAACTCGGCGACGGCGTCCGGCAGTGTTTTCCCGGCCTCTTTCACCAACAGTCTCAGGAAAACTCCGCGCTGCTCCTCCAGCAATTGCGCCGCACGGTCCAGGCAGGCCGCGCGTGCCGCCGCGGGCGTTGCATCCCACGCCGGCTGCGCTTGGGAGGCGAGATCCATTGCCCGCGTGATCTCCACATCCGTCGCGTCGCGGGACATCCCCACAGTGTTGCGAAAGTCAGCCGGTGACAGCACCGGAACGTCCGCATCCTCCACCACCTTGCCGCCGATGATCGGGCCGCCCACGGCAGCCGCCGTGCCAGGAGTGCGCAATTCGGCTTCGAGCTCCGCGATCCCTGCCGGGTTGCCCCAGTCCGCGCCCTCGGAGTTGGCCCGCTCCGCGCCATAAAGCGCCAGCGGCTCGCGGATACGGCTCGGCGCCGCTTTTTCCGCGGACCGGTTGAGGGATGAAAGGGGATCGCTCACAACCTGCTCCACGGGAATCTGCGGATTGAGAAACTGATGAACAAAGGAGGTGTTGGCGCCGTTCTCGAGGAGTCGGCGCACGAGATAAGGCAACAGGTCCTCGTGGGTACCCACAGGGGCATAGACACGGACGGCCGCCAAGCTCGTCACTTCGGTACGAACGGCCTCGTACAGCAGCTCGCCCATGCCGTGCAGTCTCTGGAATTCATAGCCCGAGCCCGGGGGCGCCAGATCGAGCACCGCCGCAAGAGTGAAGGCGTTATGCGTCGCAAACTGCGGATAGATCACATCGCTCGCAGCGAACAGGCGTTGCGCGCAAACGAGGTAACTTGCATCGGTGGCCGCCTTGGACGTGTAGACCGGAAAGCTCGGCAAGCCCCGCTCCTGGGCACGCTTGATCTCGCTATCCCAATACGCGCCTTTCACCAGGCGCACCGTCATCCGTCGGCCGGTATCGCGCGCAAGCTCGGCAACCCAATCCACCACGAGGGGCGCTCGGCGGCCATAGGCCTGCACGGCAAGCCCAAGTCCCTCCCAATCGCGAGTCTCGCTGTCGCGAGCGAGTGCTTCGACAATATCGAGCGAGAGATCGAGTCGGTCCGCTTCTTCCGCATCGATCGTGAAACCGATTCCGGCGCGAGCCGCCCGGCGCGCCAAATCCAACATACGCGGAATGAGGCGCTCGGCAACGCGCGCGCTTTGCAGCAGGGTGTAGCGCGGCTCCAATGCCGACAGTTTTACGGAGATACTGGAGCGGCTGTGAACTGTGCCCGCGGGCTGCGTGCCGAGGACATCGATCGCCCTCGCATACGCGTCCGCGTAACGCTGTGCATCGGCTTCGGTTCGAGCACCCTCGCCGAGCACGTCAAATGAGCACAGCGTCAGGCCGGGATTGGACTTCCCGCGCGTCAGCGCCGATTCGATCGTCTCCCCGACGATGAATGCCTCTCCCAACATCTGCATGGCCCCGCGCAAGGCCCTGCGCACCACGGGAGCAACCAGCGGCTTGGTCACTGAAGCGAGCGAGAATCGGCCATAGAGCTCGCTCACCACTTCCGGCAAGAGCCGGCTCGCCGAACCTAACAACGCGAACGCGGTGCGCAGGAGAAGATCATCGCTTCCCGGAACTCCGGCCGCGCGTATCGCCGCCAGCCGTTCCGCAATCAATTGGTCGGCACGTTTCGGGTCAGGGGTTCGCAGCAGTGCCTCCGCGAGACTCATGAGCGCCCTGCCCGGGGCGCTGTCGAGCGGGAACTGCTCGAGCATGGAATCGACCAAGGGACGGGCGCGGCGGTCCGAGCGGGCAGCTTCTACCCAGCGAGTCGCGCGAGCCTTGGCATTGTCCAGCCTCCGCCCGACCAACTCGAGCGAGTCGACCATTTCATCGACCGCATCCGGCTCCGCGCGCAATGTCGCCGCACGGAGTGCCTCGCGCAGCCGCTCGAGCCGACTCGTTTCCGGCGGCTCCCGCATTCGCTTGGCCGCACCGCTGCTCGCCATAGATCCTTGCCTCGCCCGCCCTAAGCAGGTGGTAGTGAATTGTGCTTATGATATCGTTCCAGGCAGAGTGTATTTTCTTGTTTTATCCCACTATAAAGTGAATTTAACTGGCATGAGCCCGAAAAATGCCTCTGCCCGCCCTGCCAATCCCACCGACCGGGAGCTCGACCGCATCGATCGAAGGCTTCTGGCCAGGCTTCAGCAGGATGGCCGCACGCCGGTCTCACAGCTCGCGCGCGAAGTGAATCTCACTGTCACGCCGACGCTGGAGCGAGTACGACGACTGGAAGCGGGCGGCTATATCGAGGGCTACTTCGCCCGCTTGAACCCCGGGAAGCTCGGCCTCGGGCTTCTGGCCTACGTCGAGGTCTCTCTGGATCGCACCACCCCGGATGCGTTCGAGCGTTTCAAACAGGTCGCCCTCGCCCACGACGAGGTCATGGAATGCCACATGGTCGCCGGTGGGTTCGATTACCTGTTGAAGATCCGGGTCACCGACATGGAAAGCTATCGCCGCTTTCTCGGCGACCGGCTGGCCTCGGTGCGCGGCGTGCAGCAGACGCACACCTACTTCGTCATGGAAGAGGTGAAGTCGACCCAGAAAATTGTGGTGCCGGAATGATGCTCGTGTGCGGCGCGCAGCGGGCGCCTGCAGCGCGCGCGCTCAGGCCAGTGTAGTGAGCTCCGCGCCCTCAATAATATAGCGCGCGTTCCGAAAATCACGGATGCCGATGAGCTTGCCGCCTTCCCACCGCAGCAGCACGAAATAAACGGGCTGGGCCGAGTCGCCCTGCGGATCAAACGCAAGCGCCGCGGGCCGGCCATCGACCGCACCGAGGGCAAATCTCCAGTCACGAAGTTTGTCGTAGTTGCCGTAGTACCTGCTGACTTCCGTCCGTCCGTTCATACGCAACTTCGCGACGAGGTCGAGCCGCACTTCATCGGCCAGCATGTCACGCACCCCATCGAAGTCCCGAGCGTTGAAGCGCTCGATGTAGGCCGCCAATAGAGTGTGCTCCCGTTCCGAGAGCACTGGCGCGCGCGGAATGTCCGGCTCAGCGGAGAGCTCGCGCAATCGCTCCCGGCCTCGGTGCAGCGCTGACTTCACGGAAGCGATCGTTGCCTCGTCGAGGACGCCGGTGATCTCTTCGATCGAATAACCCAGAACGTCTTTCAAAATGACACTGCTGCGCTGCGAGACCGGCAATTGCATGAAAGTGCGCAAGCTCGCCGCGGCCGCCAACCTCTCTTCCTGACCCTCACTGGGATCGGCGACCATGGTCACGTCCTCTTCTGAATGGGTGGCTCTCAGTCGGGCGCGGCCACGGAGAAAGTCGAGCGCGGTATTGTGCGCAATCCGAAAGACCCACCCTTCGGGGTTCTCGACAGGACCCGCGGTTGGAAAGGCCTCGAACGCCTTGACGAAGGTCTCCTGCAGTACATCCTCACCGTCAATAACCGAGCCCGTCATACGCGAGCAATAACGATGGAGCTTGGGTCGTAGCGTTGCGAGCATCCGTTCGAACTGCGCCACATCCAGTGGCAGCGCACCTTCCGGAGTGCCCGAGCCGGTCGAAGTCATATGAGTCATCCATCCAAGACGTCAGTGGGCACCGGAAGGATTCGCGACAGCGAAGAAAAATTTCCCGCCGCGTGACGAACCCTTCCGTCTTCCGGTTTCGTCTCCTTCAGCGAACCACCAGCTCATGCATCGCCGGTCACAGGAGACTTCGATGAAACTATATGCAATCGCCGCCAACCCCGCAAAGGTCGACTTCGTGTCCAACGGAGGTGGACGATGAGCACCCTGACTGACTTGTCGGGCAAGACCACCCTGGTTGTTGGCGCGAGCCGCGGTTTAGGTCGCGGCATCGTCGCCTCATTCGCCGGCGGCGGTGCTCGGGTGGTGGCCATTTCCCGCTCGCCAGCCGGATTTGCGGAGCCGGCCAACGGAACGCGAACGATCCAACACGAGGTCGCCGATGCTACCGCGGCCACTGCGCCGGCCAGCCTTCTCGACCGCTACGAGCCGGACGTTGTAGTTCTGGTCGCCGGCGCAACGCCACACATGCGCCCGTTACGACAGCAGACGTGGGAGACGTTCTCAGTCAACTGGGAGTCCGATGTCAGAATGACCTTCAACTGGGTGCGCGAGATCCTGCTGAAGCCGTTGCGGCCCGGCAGCAGAGTGGTCGTGCTCAGCAGCGGCGCCATGCTGCATGGCTCACCCCTGAGCGGTGGATATGCTGGCGCTAAGGCCACTCAGCGTTTCATCAGCGCGTACGCGCAGGATGAAGCCAAGAGCGCGGGTCTAGGCATCACCTTCACGGCAGTGTTGCCACGATTCGCTCCGCAGACGGCCGTCGGCCGGCTCGCCGTTCAGGCCTACGCGGCTCGCGCCGGCCAATCGGTGGAGCAATATCTCGAGTCGTTCGTCCAATCCACCGGACCCGTGGTCACCCCGGAAGTTGCGGGAACCGCTCTCGTGAAGCTGGTGACGCAGGACCCTGGCAGCCTCTCCCTCGCCTACCTGTTGACCGGCGACGGTTTGAAGCCGCTACCGTGACGCGCCTTCACCCACCTGCGCGGAGGCCCCGCCCCTCACCCAACGCGCGCCATCTCCTCAGGAGTGAGCTTCACTCTCGCCGCACCAACATTATCCTCGAGGTGATCGACGCGCGAGGTACCGGGGATCGGCAGCATCACGGGCGAGCGTGCCAACAGCCAAGCGAGATTCGCTCGGTTGTTGTCGATGTGCCGCTCCTTCGCGATCGCCGCCAACGCCGCCAAATGCTTGTCAGCAGCGCGGCTCGTCTGTGCGCTCTGCGCCAGTGGCGCCCAAGGGATGAACGCGATCTGCTCGCGCTCGCAGATCGCCAACACCTCGTCCGACGACCGATCGACTACGTTGTAGCGGTTCTGCACCGACACGATCTTCACGATCGAGCGCGCCTTCGCGAGCTGCTGCGGATCCACGTTGGAGAGCCCGATGTGGCGGATCTTGCCCTCTTTCTGCAGCTTCGCCAGCTCGCCCACCGAATCCTCGAAAGGAACCTGCGGATCGGGCCGGTGCAGCTGGTACAGATCGATGCGCTCCAACTTCAAACGCGCGAGACTCGCCTCGCAGGCCGCGCGCAGATGCTCCGGCCGGCCGTCCGGCACCCATTCCTCGCGCCGCGGCCGCACCTGGCCTCCCTTGGTGGCGATCAACAGCCCGCGTGGATACGGATACAACGCCTCCCGGATCAGACGTTCGCTGATGTAGGGACCGTAAGCGTCGGCCGTATCGAAAAAGTTGCTGCCCAGATCGAAGGCGCGCCGCAGGACCGCGAGCGCCTGCTTCGGATCGCTCGGCTCGCCCCAGATGCCGTCCCCCGTCACCCGCATCGCTCCGAAGCCGAGGCGATTGACCTCCCGGTCACCTCCGATCCGCAATGTTCCGGCCGCAGCCGCGGGCGCCTCGGCGGCGGTGTTGGCGGCAGCCTTTGCCCAAGTCGACAACACTGCACCGGTCACGGCTGCGCTGCTGCCGAACAAAAATCTGCGACGTAACATGGAGCTCACTCCTTCCAGCGCTTGGCGTATGCGCCAGGGCTACTTGGTGCGCGGCTTCATGATCACCGAGAGCCAATCCACGGTGTTCTCCACTCGTTCCAGGCGAGGATACTTCAACCCGTCGTAGTAGGGGATATGCACCACCCGATAACGATCGAGGTCCTTCACGATCAACTCGATAGGGGTATGTGTGTCGCGCGCCGTGGCGATCGCCTCACGCAGCCGCTCAGGCCGATACTCGCGCCCGTTCACGGCCACCAGGATCGTTCCCGCCGTGAGCCCCGCCTCATAGCCCGGTCCGCCCCACAGCACCTCGACGAGCTGGCCGTACTCGCGTAGGGAGACGGTGAATCCGACAGAAAACATGAAATCGACGGCCTTCCGCTGGTCTTCGAGCCCCCGCAGATACTCCGTCTCGACATTCGTATAGACGAGCTTCCAACCTCCACGCGCCAGCCCCTCGATCGGCGCCCCCGGACCGTGCGAGTGCAGACGCTGCGTCAAGAACTTCTCCCAGTCGTACGCAACGACATCATTCAGCGCATGCACGACATCGGCAAAGGTATACGTCACAGGGCCCAGCGCACCGTACGGTGCCCCAAAAAAAGCGCGTGCGAAATCATCCAGCGAACGCTTATCACCGCTCAGCTCCCGGATCTTGGTATCGACATCGAGCCAGATGAGAGCGCCTTCCGGATAATAGTCCTCCGTGCGCTCCCACGAGAGCCAGGAGAGCGCCCGCCGCGCGGTGACGATGGGTTGGTAGGTTGTGTCCTCAACATCACGCCACACGCGGCCGGGACGATTGTGATCCATGTTGGCCGCCGTGTAGGCCCATTCCTGTCGAGCCATCTCGGTGCTCCACAACCCGGAGCGGGCCGCCAGCACCCCATCGAGATAACTCGTGAGTCCCTCGTAGACCCACAGCAACTCGTTGCGCATGGGGACATTGAAATTCGCCGTGGCGAGCCCCGCTGGCCGACGGAACTTGCCATTCCAGGAATGAGAGAATTCGTGCGGTAGCAGTGTGCGCCCGACCGCCTCGCGATCCCAATTCAAGAAATACCCGGGCAGGCGTCGGTTCTCGCTCGAGCGGTGATGCTCCAGCCCAATGTCCCCGAAATGATCGCTCAAGGCCAGCAGCAGATCGTAGTGATCGAAATGGCGTCCCCCAAACAGCGCGTACGTCTCTTGCACCAGCTTGCGATGCACGGCGATCTGCTCGGGCCTGATGGCCTCGTAACTCGCGGGGGTATCCGCGACGATATCCAGGCGCACGGCGGGATCGAGAGCGATGCTGCGGAAATAACGACCCGCGAATACCGGCGAGTCGACCAACATCTCGAGCGAGGTGCTTTTGAAGGAGACCGTATTGCCGCTCCGGCTCTCGATGTCGAGCGCGGTACCGAGTTGCCAGCCTTCGGGCAGCGTGAGCTCGGGAGCCATGGCGATCCGGCTCGCATAATAGCCCGCCGGGTAGAGCACTACCGTATTCCACTCCAGGCCCAGCATCTCCGGCGTGACCATGATGGTCCGCCCTTCGCCGGCGATCACGGGCGCGGCGTACTGGAACTCGAGATCGAGACGGTCGGCGCCCGAGGGCACCTGCACATGGAATGCATAGATGTTGACTGGATCACGAGCCCACTCGACCCGCTGTCCGTTGCTCCTCATGATGAGCCCGGCCAGCCCATCGATGGGCCCGTGAGGCGCATGATTGCCGGGCAACCACTGCGGATAGAGGAGCGTCAGCGCGCCCGGCCCGACCGGAATACTCTCGTGGACGTTGAAGATATGCCGCTCGACATCCGTCGCGTCGACCTTCAGCGTGATCGCGCCCGCATAAGGGGTATCCTGTGGCGCCGGCACCGCGCCGGCCGACACACCCGGCCCGTTCACGCCAGCGCTGTTGGGCTCCGTTCCATTGGTGTCGTTCGGGGTCGAACCTGGCCCCTCCGCGGGTGGGATCTCAACAGCGTCGACGACAGAACCGGCGATTCCCAACATTGCCGCGACGGCCGCGACGACCGCGACGACACCGGCTTGCCTCATCGCGTCGTCAGTACCTTCGCGACGGCTTGCGCGAAATATTCAAGATTCTCCCGACGCAACCCCGCCACGTTGATCCGGCTGTCATCCGTCATGTAAACGTGGTGTCGGCTCTGCAGCTCCCGCACCTGTTCCACTGTGATGCCCAGATAGGAGAACATCCCGCGCTGGGCTTCGATGAAACCGAAATCCCGCTGCGGACATAACTTGCGCAGCTGTTGCACGGCTTCGTGGCGCAGACCCTGGATGCGCTTGCGCATGGCTCCAACTTCGTCCTCCCAAGACTGACGCAAGGCGCTGTTGTCCAGAATCTCGTGCACGATGGCGGCGCCGTGATCGGGCGGCATCGAATAGATGCTGCGCGCGATCCGTACCAACTGGGTCAACACGGCTTCCGCGGCCGTCGGCGTCCGGGTCACCACGTGCAACGATCCAGTCCGCTCGCGGTAAAGTCCGAAATTTTTGGAGCACGAGACCGCGACCGTCACTTCCGGCAATTCGGAGCAGAAGAGGCGAATGCCGAAGCTATCCTCCACCACGCCGCTCCCGAGGCCCTGATAGGCCATATCGATGAACGGCAGGAGGTCACGGCTCTTGAAGATGCCCAGGAGCTCGCGCCACTGCGCCTCGTTGAGATCGGCACCGGTGGGGTTATGGCAGGACGCGTGCAGCAGCACCACCGCGCGCGCCGGAAGGCGTTCGAGAGTGGTGCGCATGGCATCGAAATCCACCCCTCCGGTGGCGGGATCGAAATACGGATAGCGCTCGAGCTTGAGCCCACAACCCGAGAGCAGCGGAATGTGGTTCGCCCAGGTCGGTGTGCTCACGTGCACGATGGAATCCGGCGAGGCCGCGCGGATGAGCTCTGCGCCGAGCCTCAGGGCGCCGCAACCGCCGGGCGCCTGGATCGTGCGAACACGCCCGCTGGTCAGTGCAGGGTGATCGGCACCGAAAACCAGCCGCTCCATCGCTTGATTGAATCCTGGGTTACCGGCGGCAGCGACGTAGGATTTCGTGTTCTGGCGCGCCAGCACCGACTGCTCCGCCTGGCGGACGGCTCTCAGGACAGGTGTATCGCCGTGGTCGTCGCGATACACGCCCACGCCCAGATCGACCTTGTGAGGGTCGGTATCCGCGCGAAAAGCGGCCATGAGACCGAGAATCGGATCGGGGGACAGGCGTTCGAGGCGCTCGAGCATCGCTTAGGTCTCCACACACCGCGCTGCGGATGCGCGGAGTCCCTAAGTTTAACCGGTCGGTTGCCCTGGCGGAGGCGTCCTAAACGAAGTGACGACGGTCGCCGGGCTGCGGCGGGAGCCATTCGCCCTTCGAATTCGACCCGCCGGCCTGCGGCGAGCGCGGGCTGGAGTCGCTATCCAAGGTCCCCGTCGGCACCACGACAATACCTACGGAGCGAACCACTCGGGGAAGGGTGCTGCCGCATTGGCGGCAGAACGCCGTTCCGAAATGCCAGTCCTTGGGGGGACCGTAATTCGAGACTTGCGACTCGCCGCGTAGCCAGCGGAACTTGGCGGAGTCGACGAAAATGTTCGCCGTATGCGCGGCACCCTGCCCGCGACGGCAACTCGCGCATTGACAACTCATCACGCGTCCGGCCGAACGCACCAGCTCGAATGCCACCTCACCGCAAAGGCAGCTACCCCCAGCCATTTTTCGCGAGACGCCTGTGGTGGATCGTGTGCGCGCTGTCAATTCAGACTTCCTCGTGCTGGGGGAACGCATCCACGTGCTGAGCCGCTCTCGGCCCCGCGAAACGCAGATTGTGCGATTGGATGCCGTGCTCTCCGTCCAGGTTCCCCGCCGGACAGAAGGCGATGCCCGTGTCGGGCTCCACCACCGGCATGACTGACCCGCATTTGCTGCAAAAGGTTCGCTTGCCGTAGGCCGACGACTGATAGGTGGACAGCGCTTCCTCGCCCGCAACCCAACGGAAACCGCTCAAAGGAACGGTCACGAAAGTCGCGAAAGCCGCGCCGTGATGCCTGCGGCACATGGAGCACTGACAGTGTGATAGGACCTCGAAAGGCCCTTCCATCTCATAACGAACCGTTGCGCACAGGCATGAACCCTTCATGACCGACACGCTCTTGCGGAGCGCTCCTTCGGGAGGATGAGGTTCCGATAGCGCGGCGAGCAGGAGCTCCACCATCTCGCCGTCCCACATCCGCTGCTCCGGACCATCGATGGCAACATCCGGCACTTGTAGATTCGCCAGGATCATCTCGCACGCGCTATCGAGATTACGCAGCGCGAGTGAGCCATCACGCCTGCCTTTGACGAGCAGCCGTTTCAAACGCGCGCGCACCATCTGGTCCCATTCATGGAGCCGCCGCTGCAGGTGTGTCGGCAGATCCCGGCCTCTTCTGAACGACAGGAGGGATCCGCGCTCGCGCCGCAACTCGAGTGCCGCGACGAGGAACGCCGCGATCTTGTCGAGCGCCGTACCGGGCGCCGTTTCGCCGCGCAGCAGGGCTTCCGCGAAGGCCTGCGCGGTGCGCGCATAACATTCGTCGATGAGGGCCCAGTTATCCTCGAACCAGCTCGCCGCGAGCATGGCTTGCTCGTTACCCGTCTCCACGGCGATCGCGGACCAGCGCATCCGGTGGTCGGCACGGCGTGCGACGACCCGGGCGGCGGCATCGATAACGGCGTTTCGAGTGATTGGTTTTGAGCCTGTCATAGGTCCTCCATGGAAGTTCGCAAGCAACGCGCGTGCCAAAGCGAAATCAGCGATATGGCGGTACGGAGAGCGACTCATCGCACCGGAATGGAGCGAGGTTGGTGCAAGCGCGCCGGCCGCCGCTCCCCGGGGGTGCAGGGCTCGACGACGTCACATTTTCCGAGACGAATTTGACGCGCATGAGACTAAAGCTGCACTGCATCTGCGCCGATAAAGGCAAACGAGAGTGCGATGGACCGCGCACCTGTTAAATGCCGTATGCGCCGCCATTTTCCCGTGATCCAAATTATCGGCTCCATCGTCGTCCTCGTCTGCGTGTTTGGGGGATTCGTCCTCGAGGGCGGCAAGATCCTCGCGCTCTGGCATCCCACCGAGATTCTGATCATCGTGGGATCGGCCCTCGGCGCGTTTCTCACCAGTAATCCAACAAAGATCGTCAAAGCATCATTCAGGGGCGCGCTGGATGTGGTGAAAGGCCCGCGGTACAAACGCGAGGACTACGTGCAGCTCCTGAAGCTTCTGTACGAAGTGCTCATGAAGATCCGCAAGGACGGACTCATGGCCATCGAAGCGGACCTCGACGCCAAGGATGGAGGCACGCTGTTCAAGAACTACCCCCAGGTCGTCGCCGATCATCACCTGATGGAATTCATCACCGACTGTCTACGGTTGATGGTCGGCGGCAGCCTCGACCCGCACGAGCTCGAAAGTCTTCTGGAAATGGAGTTGGAGACGCACCACCAGGCGGCCCATGAGCCAGCGCACGCCGTGCAAAAGGTCGCTGACGCGCTACCGGGCTTCGGCATTGTCGCGGCCGTGCTCGGTATCGTGAACACCATGGCGAGCCTGGAAGGTGCCGATACGGCCACCATCGGTCACAAAGTCGGATCGGCCCTCGTGGGTACTTTCCTCGGCATTCTCGTGAGCTACGGCTTTGTCGGTCCTGTGGCCGCCTCGATGAGCCACTCGGCCAATGAGGAAGGCAGAGCCTTCGAGGTCGTCAAAATGGCCCTGGTGGCCAGCGTCCGGGGTTACGTACCGGCGATTGCGATCGAGTTCGCGCGCAAGCTCCTCATGAGCGATTTGCGTCCCTCCTTCAGCGACCTCGAAGCGCAACTGAAGCAGAAGCCCAGGGCAGTCGCTTAAGGGCGCACGGCAATGTCCACGCCGGGAAAAAACGCGCGCCCCATCATCATCGTCAAGCGCAAGAAGAAGGGCGTCGCGGAGCACCACGGCGGCGCCTGGAAAGTCGCTTACGCCGACTTCATCACCGCCATGATGGCGTTCTTTCTCGTGATGTGGCTCGTCACGGCGGTATCGAAGGAGCAACGCGCGGCCATCTTCGAGTATTTCAAGAATCCCAGCATGGAGAGCGGCAAGAGCGTCAAGGCCGCACCAGGACAGATGGGTCCGGGTGGGGCCAGTACGAGTCCGATCAATCTCGGGGGCGGGCTCGACTCGCTACGTTCCCGGGTCAGCAAAGTGACGGATATCGGCGCCACCGCGTCGCTCGTGCGTCGCGACGAGACTCCGGACGCCAAGAAAAAGAAGACGCGGGAGCAAACCGAAGCGGAAGCGCGCGAGCAAGTGCGCGAGGCCGAGTACAAGAAGCTCGAGACGCTGATGGTGGAACTGAAGGAAGCGGTGAGCAAGAGCCAGGCGCTCGAGCCCTTCAAAGACCAACTCCTGCTCGACATTACCCCCGAGGGCATCCGCATCCAGATCGTCGATGCGCAGAATCGCCCGATGTTCGACATCGGCAGCGCGCGCCTGCGCGATTACACACAGGCCATTTTGCGCGAGCTGGCTCCATATTTGACGTCGGTGCCCAACCGCATCAGCATCACGGGTCATACCGACATCCGCGCCTACCCCGGCCAGGGCGGCTATTCAAACTGGGAGCTCTCCGCCGACCGCGCCAATGCCGCTCGTCGCGCTTTAGTTGGGGCCGGCCTGCCGGACGAGAAGATCGCGCGCGTCGTCGGCCTCGCCTCCTCCGTTCTCTTCAATCGCGCCGATCCCCAGAACGCGATCAATCGGCGCATCAGCATCGTCATCATGACCAAGCAAGCCGAGGAAGAGGCACTCAAGACCGACGTCGCCACGACAACTCCCGCGCCGCCGTCCAACATGAATCTCACTGGAGCCGACGCTACCAGCGCCGTTGCTCCCAACGCCCCTGCTCCAACTACC
>Ga0070741_10013177_pt1 | contig 14689 bp, 11 predicted proteins | sample Coa_R1_4_FD_66440 | JGI IMG/M metagenome (GOLD analysis project Ga0070741, IMG submission 66440) | Surface soil microbial communities from Centralia Pennsylvania, which are recovering from an underground coalmine fire - Coalmine... | ecosystem: Environmental > Terrestrial > Soil > Unclassified ...
GGCGCGTGCGTCGGTCAGCGCGGCGTGCGGATTCAGGCAATCGTTAACGAATTGTCGGGCGAAAAGATTGATGTCATCGAATGGAATCCGAATCCGCAAATCTTTATCGCCAGCGCGCTCTCGCCCGCCAAAGTAACGCAGGTGAGTTTGAGCGAAGACGAGAACGGCGACAAAGTGGCCACCGTCGTCGTCGCCGACAAACAATTGTCGCTGGCGATTGGCAAAGAGGGGCAAAATGCGCGGCTCGCCGCCAAGCTCACGGGCTGGCGCATTGACATCAAGAGCGAAGTACAAATCAACGAAGAGCTCATGCGCAAGCAAATGGAGCAAGAAGCATTGCTCGCCGCGCAGCAAATCGTGACGGAAGCGGAAGAAGGTATCCAGGTCGAAGGCGAAGAACAAGCCCAGTTGCCGCAGCCGATTACCCCAGAAATGGTAACGCCCATCGCGCCCCCTGTTGAACTTCCGCCGACGGAAATTGAACCGACGATTGCAGCGGTCGAATCGCTTGCCGAAGGCGAAGCCGAACCCGAAGAAGAACTGACCTTTGCCGAAGCGTTGGAGCAATTTGAACAGCGTCAGGCAAAAGCCGACTCTGATGAGGATGAAGAAGGCGATGACGAGCGCACGCGCAAACTGAAAGAAGACCGCCGCAAACGACAGATGCTGGTCTTTGATGAAAAACTAGGCAAGGTCGTCGCGCAAAAGAAACACAAAGGCGGCAAAGAAGATTGGCTGGATGAATTGGGTGAATTGGAAGAGTAGAGACGTGTCGGTGACACGTCTGAGGTAAGGGATGGCGAAACATATTCCGCAGCGCACCTGTATCGGGTGTCGCGCGGTGCAGTCCAAGCGCGAACTATTACGCATCGTACGAACACCAGAAGGTCGTGTCGTTGCCGACCCCACAGGCAAAAAAAATGGGCGAGGCACGTACGTGCACAAGACGCGCGAATGTTTTGAAGAGGTACTTGGCGCACCGGGGAAATTGAAACACGCGTTAAAGCTCGAAACCCCGATTGCGCCGGAAGATTTGAATGCACTTGCCGAACTCGGCAAAACTTTTCCCACGCAAGACGCGTTGGGAAGCGAAATGAAAGGTCCATTGAACGAGCCGCACCGCGCTCTGAATCAAGCGGCGCATCAGAACAAGTGAATGACTGGCTGCAAAGACACGCTAGCAAAATGGCTGTGTGGTTCGAACGGAGCGTAGCAAAGTGAGAAATCAGTTATCTTTTGCGCTCCATCAAGAGTCGTTTTTCATTTTGTTAGCGTGGCTCCGGGCTGGTTGCCAGACGCGCACCCGGCGGGGCGGGGAGAACGAACGATGAATTGAACTGACTCGTCCGTTTTTCCTCCTCTGACTTTCGACGCGTCTCCTCATGCGTCGGCGCATCCAGTCCTCCACGAATTCTGAACTCCATATTTTTGCGACGAATGCCTCGCACTGTTAGCGTGGCATAAGTGGGCGTACAGGTCGTTTGTCCACAACGTGGTACAGCGAGCGATATTTTGCGCGCGTAAGAGACTTGTGGACAGCGAGCTATAGGAAGTGAGGATAGTATGGCTGACGAAAATAAAGAGCAAGTACCCGCAAAACCGGAAGTAAAAGCGGAAGCACCCAAAAAGAAAACCACCGACGCGCCCGCGCGCTCGAAACCGACTGGTTCCGCTACATCGTCCAAACCCGTTGCACCGACCTCCTCCAACACATCGCGCACAAGCAGCACGCGACCCAATAGCTCGGTCAAGCCAACGCCCGCGCGCCCCGTGAACACAAGCCAAAATACGGCGCGTCCTGCAAGCACCAATCCGAACGCTACGCGACCCGTTACTTCACGCCCAACATCGCCTTCTTCGTCGAAACCCGTCGCCCCACGTCCGAATGGAACACGCCCGGCAAGCAATGCACCATCCGGTGCGCGTCCACCGCAGCGTCCAGCGAATGGCCAGCGACCCGCGAACGTTGCGGGCAAGCCGCAATCGCAAAATGCAAGACCGATGACGGGCGCACGACCAACCCCCGGTATGCGTCCGACTCCATCCACAACGCCGGGGGCACGTCCTGCTGCGCCGAAACCCGCCGCGCCCATTGTTCCGCCGAAACCCGCGCCACCGCCTGTCGTCACGCTTCCTTCCACACTCACCGTACGCGATTTGGCGACAATGCTCAAGCTCACGCCGATTGATATTATCAAGAAACTCATGGCAAACGGCGTAATGGCGAATATCACGCAGTCCATTGATTTTGATACCGCCGCGCTGATTGCGGGCGAACTTGGATTTGAAGTTAAAGAAGAAAAACCCGAAGTCGTCGAAGAAACCGTTTCGACGTTGAGCTCGATTCCGAAGAAATTAGAATATACCGAAGAAGAACTCAAGAAATTGAAACCGCGCCCACCCGTCGTCACGGTCATGGGGCATGTGGATCACGGCAAGACCTCCCTGCTCGATGCGATTCGCAACACCAACGTCGTCGCAGGTGAATTTGGCGGCATCACGCAGCACATCGGCGCGTATCAGGTCGTTCATAACGGCAAGAAAATTACATTTCTCGATACGCCCGGTCACGAAGCGTTTACGGCGATGCGCGCTCGCGGCGCAAAAGCCACTGACATCGCTATTATCGTCGTTGCCGCAGACGACGGGGTAATGCCGACCACCCGCGAAGCGATTGAACACGCACGCGCGGCCCAAGTGCCAATCATCGTTGCCATGAACAAAATTGATCGCCCGACTGCCAATCCCGAGCGCGTCAAACAGCAATTGAGCGACATTGGTCTGGAAGTGTACGGCGGCAAAGATGAAGTCACCGTCGTTCCCGTTTCTGCCAAGCAGCACATTGGTATTGACGAATTGCTCGAAAACATCCAGCTCGTCGCCGAACTCGCCGATTTGAAAGCCGACCCCAACAAACTTTCGAGCGGCGTTGTCATCGAATCGCGGCTCGACAAGCAGCAAGGTCCAACCGCAACCCTTTTGGTACAGGAAGGCGAATTGAACGTCGGCGATTTCGTGCTGGTTGGCGAAACGTCGGGCAAAATTCGCGCCATGTTCAATGAACGCGGCGAGACGGTCGAAGCCGCCGGTCCGGCCACGCCCGTCGTTGTTACTGGCTTGAGCGATGTTCCACCCGCGGGCGAACCGTTTGAGGAAGTGGCGACAGAACAAGAAGCGCGCAATCGTGCGTATCAACGTATTCAAGCGCGCCGCGCCAAAGAGACCAAGACCACTGCCGTATCTCTGAATGACCTCTATACCAAATTCAAAGAAGGCAGCGTCAAAGAGCTCAATCTGCTGGTCAAGGCTGATGTCGCTGGCTCGCTCGAACCAATTGTCTCGTCGCTCGAAAAATTGGGCAACGAAAATTTGCACGTGAAAATTTTGCGGCAAGGCATCGGCACGGTCACACAAGCGGACGTGATGCTCGCGGCGGCATCGCAAGGCATTATCATCGCGTTCAATGTCGGCGTGGAACCCGCAGCGGAAACGTTGGCGGAACAAGAAAAAGTAGATATTCGCACGTACAATATTATCTACAAATTGATCGAGGACATTGACAAGGCGCTCAAGGGCATGTTGGAACCCGAATATAAAGATGTGCTCACAGGGCGCGCGCAAGTGTTGAAAATCTTTAACGTCAAAAAGAACGTCATCGCGGGCTGCCGCGTCATCAAAGGCACGGTGGCACGCGGATCTACCGCCAAAGTTCTACGCGGCGGCAATGAAATTCATACAGGTCCTATCAGTTCGCTCAAACGCTTTACGGAAGATGTCAAAGAAGTGGCGGAAGGCTACGAATGCGGCATCGGTCTGGAAGGCTTTAACAATTTGCAAGAGGGCGACCTAATCGAGTTTTACAAAAAAGAACGTGTCAGTTGAAAATCCCCTTCTCTTATAGGGACTGGGATTCTCTCTCCCCTTCCCTTGTAGGGAGGGGCGCATGATAGTACGCGGATGAGGCTTCCTCAAAGCGCGTCCTATCATGCGAAGGGGTAGGTTATCTTCAAAGAAGCGTGGAGTGAATAACCTTCCTCCACGCTCTTGTCTTTATAAGGCATGTCTGATTCTGTTGTTTTGTCCCAAGTTGTTGAAACCTTAAAGAATGCGCGCAGCGTATTCATCGCCGCGCATATCATGCCCGACGGCGACTGTGTTGGCTCGCAGCTCGCGCTCGCCCATGCCCTGCGCGTGCTAGACAAACGCGTCACACTTTCCATTGATGACCGCGTCCCAGAAAGCCTAAACTTTCTCGTAGGCGTTAAAGAAATCGCGCCGCGCGAGCCGAGTGCCGAAGACGTGTTCGTATATATTGACGGCAGCGACTCCAAGCGGTATGGCAAGGCGCTCAATCGAGAAAAAATTGGTCAACGCCCAGTCATCCTGATTGACCATCACGCCACGAACGAACCCTTCGGTGACCTGAACCTCGTGGATATGAACGCGGCCTCCACGGCAGAAATTGTATATGACCTCATTCGCGCGCTTGACGTTCCGATCAGCACGATCATCGCGCAGGTGCTGCTCACAGGCATCGTGACCGACACGCTCGGCTTTCGTACTACATCCACAACGCCAGAAACGTTAGAAAAAGCGACGATGTTGGTACGCTGCGGCGGCTCCATCCCGCAAATTATTGACCAAGTGTACAATCGCCGCTCTTATAACGCCTTGCGTGTAGTCGGCTATGCTCTCGCTAACGCCAAGTTGGATGGCGAGGTGATTTGGAGCGCCGTGGACTTCAAGACACAGCAAGCGTTGGGACTTGACGGGAACGGCACAGGCGGCATTGTGAACCAGCTACTCACCGTTGCCGAAGCCCGCATTGCCTTCTTTATCGTCGAAAAAGAAGATGGGCGCGGCGACCTAAGTATCCGCTCGCGCGATACTCTCGACATATCACGCGTCGCGCAGCGACTCGGCGGCGGCGGACACAAACAAGCGGCTGGCGCAATGCTTCCTCCACCCTTTTCCACCGCCCCCCAGCGTGTCCTCGACGCCATCCGCGAAGAATTTCATAGTTAGTCATTAGCCATTAGTCGTTCGCCTTTTTGCATTCCGCATTTTGCATTCTGCATTTTTTCATTTTCGCTTACCGATGGTTCGTTGTTCATTGTCCATTCCTCCGTCCTCCGTCCTCTTATGAACGCTCTTCTCATCCTCGACAAGCCCCAAGGCTTGAGCTCCCATTCCGCCGTTCATCGAATCCGCAAAATCACAGGCGAAGAACGCGTGGGACATGCGGGCACGCTTGACCCGATGGCAACGGGCGTATTGCTAATCCTGCTCGGCAGCACGGTGCGTCTCTCCGAATATATTGTTGACCATGATAAAAAATATCGCGCAACGGTCAAGCTCGGCGTCGAAACGGATACGTACGATGCAACAGGCAATGTTATCGCCGAGCAAACGGTCAACCTCGCGCCCGATGAAATTGAACACGCGCTCCAATCGTTCGTTGGAAAATTGAATCAAGTTCCCCCCGCTCACTCCGCAATTCAGGTACAAGGCACACGCGCGTACAAGCTCGCACGGCAAGGCGTCGCTGTTGAGCTCGAACCGCGCGCGGTAGAAATTTACTCCATTGAGGTTCTGCGAATCGCGGGGGACAAAGTGGAATTTGACGTGCATTGCAGCAAAGGCACGTATATTCGTTCGCTGGCACATGACCTCGGCGCAAAGTTAGGCGTCGGCGCGCACCTTTCTGCCCTGCGCCGCCTAGCCAGTGGCGATTTCACCATCGAATCCGCTCTCACTTTAGGGCAAGTGAGCGAAGCGGTGGCGAATAACACTCTTGCCGACCATTTATTGCCAATGGATTTGGCAGTTCAACATTTGGATGCGATTCAGCTCGATGCGGCCACCGCTCACGCTGTCCAAAATGGACAATTCATTGCCGCAACCGCAAATTTGACGACGCCCCTCGTGCGCGCGTATGATGAACACCAGAAATTCATCGCCATCCTTGAACGCATTTCCGAAAATCAACTCAAACCGAAAAAAGTGCTCGTCAAGGAATAATGAACAGTGGGCAATGGCCAATAGAAATGCAAAATGCACAATGCAGAATGCAAAATGACTGTTTACTCTCGACTAACGACTAGCGACTAATAACTAATGACTGAAATCATTCGCAATCTCTCTGACGCGCATTTCAAAACGCCGAGTGTACTGACCATTGGCTCGTTCGATGGCGTGCATCGCGGGCACGCGCATCTCATCCAGACCGTCGTTGACCATGCACGCGAAAAAAATGCAAAAAGTGTCGTCGTGACACTCAACCCACACCCGCGCCTTGTCTTGCGCCCCGATGTACCGCTCCAACTCATCAGCACCCTCGATGAGCGACTTGATTTGCTTTCGCACCAGCCGCTCGATTACGTGGTGGTTTTTCCATTCTCGCTTGAACAATCGAAATTACGAGCGCGCGAATTTGTGCAGCTCATGTGCGAGCATCTCAATATGATGGAGCTAGTTTGCGGTCCGAATTTTGCACTGGGCTATAAACGCGAAGGAACCATTCCCGTTCTGCAAGAGCTGGGTAATGAACTCGGCTTTACCATTACTGTCATTGAACCGCAGCAATTTGAGCAAGGCATCATTTCGAGCACTCGCATACGTGACCTCGTAGCGAATGGACAAGTCTCCGCTGCCGCGCAGCTGCTTGGGCGCTACCCTATGTTGCGTGGCGTAGTCGTACACGGCGACCATCGTGGGCGCGAACTTGGGTATCCTACAGCGAATCTCGATGTGCCTGACCGAAAATTGATTCCCGCCAACGGTATCTATGCTGTCCGCGTGCGTCTCGGCGACCAGTGGTTCGACGGCGCGGCAAGCGTCGGCGTGCGTCCCACATTCGGCGGCGGCAAGCGATTAGTCGAAATTTATCTATTCGATTTTGCGCGCTGGATTTACGGCGAGGAACTCGAAGTCTATTTTGTCGAACGCCTACGCGATGAAGAAAAATTTGACAGCATCCCCGCCTTGCTTGAGCAAATGTCGCGTGATGTCGAAAATGCCCGCACGATTCTAAAACAATTCGGCAATGGCGCACCACAGGTCAATTCACCGCGCCCGTCGTTCATCGCCGATTCCAATCGGAGTTAGGATTATTTGCGAATAATCCAACTGGGCACAGAACAGTAAGAACCCATTAATCTTTGTTACGCGCTGGGTGACGACAAATCTACATATAATTCGCGTAGATTCGCGTAGATTCGCGGTTCCCGTCTTCAATGAAACGTTACGAAGAAATTGATCACACCGCCGACTGGGCATTTCGGGCGTTCGGACGCAACCTGAAAGATTTGTACGAAAATGCGGCGTATGCCATCTTTGAACTCGAAGGCGCGACGGATGCGCCAATCACAGTTACCCGACAAGTAAGAGTACAGGGCATAGATTACGAAGGATTATTAGTGAATTGGCTCAATGAGCTCTTGTTTTTGCAAGAGACAAAAAACGAAACCTATCAGCAATTCAAAATTACCAACCTGACGGATACCGAGCTCGAAGCGACCATTCAAGGCGCAGCGGCATTGCCAACAAAAAAATTTATCAAAGCCGTGACCTATCACGATTTGAAAATCGAACGGACCCCGCGCGGCTGGCAAGCGACTGTTGTAGTGGATGTATAACACCTAGCGACTGATGAACGATGATTACCAAGCACGAGCTTGAACGCATTTCTGAATACGTCTGGCAAGTTCCCCGAACGTATCGAGAAGATATGCGCGCGCCCGCGCGTTTATATGCCGACGAAGAATTATTAGACGATGCGCTACAAGATAAATCCGTCGAACAGTTGGTGAATACGGCGACGCTGCCGGGCATTGTCAAATATGCGATTGCGATGCCAGACATTCATCAGGGCTATGGTGCGCCCGTTGGAGGTGTGTTTGCGACAGCAGTAAAAGATGGCGTAATTTCACCCGGTGCTGTCGGCTATGATATTAACTGCGGCGTGCGGGTGCTTGCTTCACACATCAGCGCGGATGAGGTTCGCCCGCATCTGAATGAACTCGCCTCCGCGCTGTATCGCAATTGTCCGAGCGGCGTCGGTGTCAGCGGCAGCGTAGATTTGCGCGGGGATGATTTGGACGATATTTTGAATCGCGGCGCGCAGTGGGCGCTCGAACGCGGCTATGCGCGCGCAGAAGATTTGCAACATACTGAAGAATTCGGGCAGCTCGCCACTGCGGATTCCAAGACCGTTTCACCAAAAGCGAAAGAACGCGGGCGCGATCAATTGGGTACACTCGGCGCGGGCAATCATTTCATCGAAGTAGATCGCATCGCCGCGATTTATGATGCCGCTTCCGCAAAGGTGTTAGGCTTGTTTGAAAATCAGGTCGTCACGCAAATTCACTGCGGTTCGCGCGGCTTGGGACATCAAGTTTGTCAAGACTATGTGGATCGCTTTCAGCGCGTCGTCAAGGAATATAATATCATCCTGCCTGACCGCGAGCTCGTCGCTGCGCCGTACGATTCGGGGGAAGGACGAGAATATGCGGCGGCGATGGGTGCGGCGGCAAATTTCGCATTTGCGAATCGTCAAGTACTCGCATTTCACATTCGTCGTTCCTTTGCGGAAGTACTCAAGGGCAAGGTTTCTGATTTTGATCTACATCAGGTCTATGACATTGCTCACAACATGGCCAAGCTCGAAGAGCATGAGGTGGAAGGGGCGATGATGCGCGTGTTGGTACATCGCAAAGGCGCGACGCGCGCGTTCGGGCCCAATTCACCCGTTCTGCCCGACGATCTGAAACCCATCGGTCAGCCGGTTCTCATTCCCGGTTCGATGGGCACCATGTCATTCATACTTTGCGGCACGGAGGGTTCAATGACACAGACTTTTGGCTCGTCGTGTCACGGCGCGGGACGCGTGTGGAGTCGTCACAAGGCAAAGAAAGAAGTGCGCGGCGAAAAATTACGCGCCGAGATGCAAGAACGTGGTATTGCCGTACGCGCGGGTTCGTTGAGTGGTCTTGCCGAAGAAGCGCCGCAAGCATACAAAGATGTTTCACGCGTGGTTGAGGTTGTGGACCACGCGGGCATCGGCAGAAAAGTCGCGCGTCTCGAACCACTCGCAGTAATCAAAGGTTAACCGCGAATCTCGCGAATCTACACAAATGACAAATTCTTGATCGTTATTCGCGTTGATTCGCGAGATTTGCGGTTTTAGTATATGAAATTAGCAACAATGGATATTGACCAAGCAGTAGGTGGCGTTCTCATTCACAACATCGCCGACGCGCAGGGACACAAAGCGTTACACAAAGGGCATCGTTTGACGAGTGCCGATATTGAAAAATTGCGCGCGCTTGGCAAAACGCAGGTCTTTGTTGGAATATTTGACGAAGGGGATATTAGCGAAAACGAAGCAGCGACGCGGATCGCCCGCGCCGTTACAGGCGAAAATGTAACATCCAGCGCGGTGACTACAGGGCGCATCAACTTGTTTGCCACTGTACGCGGGCTGCTCCACATCAATGCCGACGCGTTGAATGAAATCAATTCGATGGACGGCATCACCATCGCGACGATTCCTGCCCACACCGTTGTCGAACCGAAAAAGATGTTGGCGACAATCAAAACGATTGGATTGGCATTCACCGAAACATCGCTGCAAAATGTGGAACAAATTGGTAAAGACGCGCAAGGTGTTATCCATGTGCATGAGTTACAACCTTCGCGCGTCGCCGTGATTTTGACAGGAAGCGCCGAAGCACGCGCGGGTGTCGAGAAATCCTTGATGCCCGCGATTCGCGGTCGCGTTGAAGAATTAGGCAGCCATATCATATTGCAAGAATATGTCGAACATCATAGGGACGCGATTTCCAACGCCGTTCGACGCGCGCTGGAACAACACGTAGATTGCGTCATCATCGCAGGCGAAACTTCGATCATGGATGCAAGCGATGTCACGCCGATGGGCATTGTACAGGCGGGAGGACGAATTGAAGTCTATGGCGCGCCCGTTGAACCCGGTAATCTCTTGCTGCTGGCATATGCGAATAACGTTCCCATTATGGGCGCGCCGGGCTGCGTGAAATCGCGCGATACCAATGTCGTAGATTTAATTTTGCCGCGCCTTCTCGCCGGAGAACGCCTTCGCAAGCGTGACATTGTGGCACTGGCGAATGGCGGATTACTGCTATAAGAAATAAAACATGGCGCAACGTTTGATTCGTTGCAGCCATGTTTTATTTTATCCACTTACTCTATCTGAAGTTTTACTAAACCTTCGAGGTCAGCGACGTAGTCCGTCGCAAGAGACCCCCGAAGGTTTAACAGATCGAATTGACTGGCTTTCTCGCTATTGCGGACCGCCGCTGTCGTCGCCGGGCCTAATCTTAAAATTGTCGGTCTTGCTGCTGTTGTTCGCAAAACTCGCTTCGTTGCTGACCCAGACCTTGTATTCGCCGCCATTATTTCCGGTATCGTCGTAGCCCGGCAGCCCATCGCTCGCACGAACGAGAATTGAATAGAGGCGATAGCATTGGTCAAATTCGCCGTTCGTCACGTGGATTGGCTGGTCGTTGCCGCTCCCCACACTCGTTCCTAAAACTTGGCCGTTCGGTTGTGTAATCCGAACATAATAGAAACCATCGGGTAAGCCCGCCGCGCCTGGATGCGCTGGCCCGCCATTCAAGTACACGTCGAGCTTGGAATCATACAAGTTAGCATTGACCGTTGTACACGAACTGTTCGTTGTAAAGATCGCGCCCTTCACGGGCGGAGCAGCGAGCGTTGGAAGGACGATTCCCGCAAGGAGAGCTATAGCAAACCACAAAGGTACAATTAGGCGCACCTTTGCCTCAAAATGCGTATTCATGTGATTCCCTCTCTAGCCCCCATTGTGAAGAGATGACAATGTAAAGCAGCCGGGGAGTAAAACCAGAGAGTGTTTTCTACCAACCTAATTTCTGATAAGCTAAATCTTGGGGGAAAACAGAGCGCGCTTGACGAGGGGATAATAGGGCGAGTCAGTCCACAGCTCAATGAGAAGAAAATACCAATCGCTGCCAGTATCCTTTTCGGTTCAATCCATCATTCGTAGCCCAACTCCCGGAGCAACTGCTGGTCGCGCCGCCATTTCGCACGCACCTTGACCGTCAATTCCAAATAGACCTTGTGACCCAGCCATTCTTCAATCTCTTTACGCGCCGCCTGCCCCACTTTTTTCAACATACTCCCGCGTTCGCCAATCACAATCGCTTTTTGGGAATCTTTTTCAACCCAGATAGTTGCCGAAATATACGTGAGTTCAGGCGAACGGTCTTCCCACTCATCCACCATCACCGCAATGGAATGCGGAACTTCTTGACGCGTATTGACAAGTAATTGCTCGCGCACCAATTCGGCGGCGAGGTACTGCATCGGCATATCTGTAATTTCATCTTCGGGAAAGAGCGGCGGGCCTTCTGGCAAACGCGCAATGATCATCTCGAGAAGTTTATCGGTGTTTTCTTGCTTTGTCGCTGAAAGGCGCATCCAGTCCTCATGCTTGACGAGGTCAAAAAAGGCTTGCGTGATTTCGCCGATTTGGTCGCGCTTGACCAAATCCATTTTGTTCAATGCGAGCAGGACCGGGGCTTTTACGCGGTCATTTAGCATATCCGCAATGTCTTCATCTTCTTGCGTCGGCATTCTGGAACCGTCCACCAAAAAGACGACCACATCCACATCGTCAAGCTGGTCCACCGCCGAACGCACCATGTATTTGCCGAGAGGGTGAATGGGGCGATGAATGCCGGGGGTATCAACAAAAACAACCTGCACATCAGGACGTGTGAGAATGCCCCGCACGACGCGACGCGTGGTCTGCGGCTTATCGGAAACAATCGTAACCTTTGCGCCGACATACAAATTGAGCAGCGTTGATTTGCCGACGTTGGGGCGTCCGACAATCACGCACGTCCCCGCGCGATAGGCGGGCTTGGCTGGCTCGGCTTCCGATTCCGTTTTTTTCGATTTCCCTTTAGGCATACATTATCCTTTGACGCCCACCGACGACGCTCTGTCGAGCGACACCCGCGTCGGTGGGCGTCATTCCTCACCCACGCCGAGCCAATTATTCAATTCATCTTGGATCGAATCGAGTGTCACAAGGCGCGCGGTTGCTTCGGTGCGCGATTTGAATTCCACCGCGTTCTGCGCGACAGTTTTCGGCCCTACTGTGATACGTAGCGGCAAACCAATCAAGTCGGCATCGTTAAATTTCACGCCCGCGCTTTCATTCCGATCATCAATGAGTGATTCCAAGCCTGCCACATCCAGCGCATCGCTGATGCTTTCCAACGCATCGGTAACTTCGGGCTTGTCCGCATTCAAGACGACGATATGGACATCAAACGGCGCAATCGCACGCGTCCACATAATTCCTTTGTCGTCGTGATGCGCGCCAATATGCGCCAATAGGACTGCGCCCAGGTCCAATTCCATTGTAACTGCATAAGATTTTTGGGATTTGCCGTTCACGTCCAGATAACTCGCGTTTAATTCGCGCGGTTCAGAAATCACGCCCAACGCGCTGCCCTGTACGAGTTCCAGTTCCCCACTTCCGTCGGGGCTGGCGTCCCCCACACGCGCCAGCGCAATATCGGTAACGACATCGGGCGTGTAATCACGTGGGACGTTTGTATTCAAAAGATGATAGCCCGCCTTGTTTGCGCCCGCGACGAGATTCGGCGAATCAACGATAGAATCATCCACAATAATCTTCGCGCCGTGTGTGCCGATGGGCGAGGCATACCCAGGCGTCGCGCCGACCCGCGCGATTTCTTCATCCGTTGCCCAACGCAAGGTGTTGACACCCAGCGCGCGCTTGACCTTTTCCTCGTCAATTTGCAAATCGCCCCGAATGACCGCAAAAATAATTTGATTACCCGATGTATAAAAGACCGCTTTAGCAGTGCGGCTGGTCGGGACATTTAACAAACGCGCGAGCGTTTCAATCGTATCGCAGTGCGGCGTTTCCACTTCTTGCAAAGGGAGCGGCGCTTCTTGCGGCGCAGGAATCTTATAAGGCGTCGCGGCCGCGCGGGTTGCGGCGTACGAACCCGTTTTCCCGCGCAATACTTCCAATCCGAGCGCAGGGTCGGTCACATACCAAACAAATGATTCGTCAATCTCGCGCGCCCTACTCGGTTCGACCCGCGTATATTCGAACAAATCCGTCGCCAGGCTTGCCATCGCGCGCTGCGATTCGCGCGCGGAAGTCTCGTTCGTTTCTATTGCCGCTACATGCAACCGTGTCATGCCGCTGCTGTGCCAGAACACCATCGCGGGGAGCTGTTTATAGGATTGGATTTCGGCGGCTGCGAGCGCGTCGAGCGGAAACTGCGCCGCGCCGCGCAATTCTTGCGCGCCCAGCTCGTACAAGTCCGGGCGCAGCATCAATATCATTTGCGAAATAGCATTCGCGGCGAGCGGCAAATACAGCGTGAAATTATCGGGGAGCAGTCGAATCAGACCCGCGCGGAACGCCAGGCGCAAGCTCGGGTCGCTAATCTCCGACGGCGCATCCCGTTTTGTTTTGCCAAAGAGTTCCGTGTATCGCATAAAACAAGTATAACTGCTATTGTTGAAATAAAAAAGCAGCAACGTTTCCTAGTGCCTCTTTGTGGCTTGGCTTCCCGCCTAATCTGTATCGCGAAGAATAGCCAACTGTACGCGCCATTGAGGCAAAAGTCGGGGCGGGTTGCAACCCGCCCCGACTTTTACTGTTTCGGCATCACTGCCAATGATTGAACGCCTGGCGCGATAGATTCTTGCTTTCAGCTTAGAGCATGGGAAACGAATGAATTCGTGACTACATAGCAAAACTGTAACATCGGTTATTTCGGCATCGCCGCCAACGCACCAAAGGCAGGTTGGTCGTCAATATGGAATGCGCCGACTTCGCCCCCGTGAAAGTCAAGATTCCACACGAACATCACGCCGACCCAACCTTGCTGCTTTGCCCATTGAAACGCTTGCGGAAACCACTGCGCGAGATTGTCCGGCGAATTGTCTGCCCCTGCGGGATGACACGGTCCCCCGCCGCAGCTGCCGCCTGTGCCAACGGGCCAGCCAAATTCGGTCGCCCAGATTTGCTTCCCGCCATCGCCATATTTTGCCATGATATTGCGGTAGGTCGTCATCGTTCCTAAAAAGCCCCAACTGTGATGACGACTCTGGAATGGTGCCTGGAATGACGCCTCCGGACGATTGCAGCCCGGGTCGAGAACATTACACAGCGCGGGGACATTGAACCCGCTGGGGTGTGCGCCAATGGCATCCGAAAAATTCCTAAGCCCTGCCTGATAGAGCTGTTCGAGGAACGTCCCATCGTCGAACGCGGTAACGCCATCATTGAAACCCGTTGGAGTCAACGCCCCGGACACTACGACAATATCCGGGCATGCCTGCTTAATACGTGGGTACGTCTTCGAAAGCATATCTATATATGCCGCTGCTGACAATTGATGCCCGTGCCACTCGGTTAGCAGATTCTCTTCGTTCCAGACTTCGATAGCGCCTACACCTTTGCCACAGTAGGCAGACGCTAAACCAGACATGAAATCCGCCGCGTGATTCATATCATCCGGCGGACCCGAACCACCCGCCCCACCATCCGCACGCGACCACGACGGCGCACACACGACACTCAATAACACTTTGATGCCATGTGCGTTCGCGA